>JGI24714J26587_10000890_pt1 | contig 21295 bp, 20 predicted proteins | sample BioPla4DNA2_FD_26587 | JGI IMG/M metagenome (IMG submission 26587)
TATGCAGAATATTAAGGTCTCGGATGTTGTAAGAGTAGTAGAGAATGCAGAAAAATATATGGAATTATATGACATAGATAAATCAAACATTGCTGAAAGCACTTTGCGAGTTTTTGTGAGCGAAAGAGATTATGGAACTGCTCATGTAATAGCAAATTTCTATGGTGAAAAAACGCAAGAACAGGAACATAGCAAAGATTGGTCTGCTCAGATTGTAGAGAGTAGCGATGGCTTTGTATTAAATAGAGACCCGTTAACACCTGAAAATATGAGTTATATCAATAGTAGGGTTGAAAAGGGTAACGAAATAAGGGATGATAATGTTCCTCAAGAAACAACGATAGACCCGGCCAGAGCTCAAGGCAATGTGCGCTTGGAAGAGTTTAGTGATATAGGTACTATTGAGGAAGATTCAGGTTACATCGTTAAAAAGAAGGATGAATTCATGTTAGACCGCTAATTATTTTGATACTAATAACGGATATGTTTCAGAATAACCTTGAAAGGAGAATGCTTTATGATGAATTATGCAATGCTACCTAATTTAATTATGAGTATGAAAGAAAAGGTTGTCAATGAGGTTAAGAATTATGCTACGGATGTTTTATATGATATCTGCGAGATAATAAAAGCTATGAATGATGGCAGTTTACCAAAGGAAGCTTACTGGATGACCAGAGATAACGGTACAGAGTTTGGATTTGCTGATGAACGTATGCACAATACTCTTATGGATGTCTATGTTGAATCCAACAAGATAGGTATGCTTGAACCCAGCAGTTTTACTGAGTCCTGCCATTGTTACAGAATTGATTTCGAAAAGGCTAAAATCGAGGAAATATCGGCCAAAGAAATGATTGAAGCCGTTGAGAGATTGTGCAACAATGATAGAGACAAGTTTTGGGATGTTAAGCAATATGAGAAGGTCGATAAACAAGACTTTGAAAGATAAGGAGTTGATTACTTTGATTCCTAAAGTTAACGATATCATATCTTTCAAAAACGGTGCTGGGATGTCTGTCGAGCGGGCTTATGTAAAAGAATTATCTGATACTCATATAACTTTAGCTTTTGCTCCGCAGAAAATGGTCATTATGCCGCATGTGACCTACATAGGCAATGGCATTGAAAAAATGCTTCTTTCTGAGTTCGAAAATGGAAGTTATATTGATTACCATGTTATTGACTCTCTTTCTGATAATGAGCGTATGGTCATTATCAAAGAAATTGACAATGACCTCAGAGCATATGCTGATAACTTGGCGCTCAGAGCAGCTATTGTAAATGCAGTTAAGTTCCTTACAGACACAACTCCTAAGACTAAGGATGAAATCTACAGCGATATTTGCCTCTATGTTTGTATGGGCAGAGAATTGGAGCTTGGAAAAGTTTATGACTTTCCAGACGAAATTCTGGAAGATATTGCGTATAACTCATTTCTTTGCCTTAAAGAATTGGGTTTTGATAAAGATAAAATAATACAGGCTACGGGCATATCTGATAGACTTTATAACATTGTAATGCGAGATGATATGAGCTACGCAGCCGCAAAAAGTCAAAAAGTGAAATGTGACATTGAAAGATAGGCAATAATAAAAAATTTATTTATTAGTAACGAATATTTTCCAGTACAACAATAGATAAGGAGTAATAAGTATGGGTTTTCATGTTGAATTAGTATGGAGCGATGGATTGAAAGAAAGAATTGTAATAGATGTCCCGGAGCAATTGAATGAAGCAATTGATTTTGCTAAGGACGAATACAATTATTGTTTGGATATTGATAATGAAAATATAATTCTATCTGCTTCTGTTATCAATGAACAGACAGATTTGGTGGTATGGAGCACTGATGATGCTCCTGAGCTAAAAAGGTATGAAGAATACACACATGATGAATGGCACACTATTCTGCATGGACATCATCCTAAGTGTTACAACCCATCTGTATATTTTGATATTGATGGTACACTTGGCTATTGGTATCCAGATGGTAGAGGTTACACGCTCGACCAAATACTTGACCCTACCACCCATTACTTTAGAGATATTGAGCCGCATCCCCTGATGATTGACCTTGCTAAAATGCTTTACAATAGAGGGCTTGATGTCTGCATCATCAGTGCTGCGGGCAAGGATATCATAAGGGATAAATGGGAATGGATAGACAAGTATCTCCCCTTTATTCCTAAAGGGAATATCTGCTTTTCCCCTCTCGGTGCTGACAAAAATAATTATGTAAAGGGTAATGCTGAATATTCCATATTGATAGATGACTACTGGGTAAACCTCGATAACTGGAAGGGTATTTCTATTAAAGCTATTAACACTGTTAATTCTCACCAAAATAAATACCCGGAAATAGATTTTACAAAATTAGAGGCCGTGCTGAACGAAGAAGCCTCATATTATGACATTAATCCTTTTAATGTAAAGCGTTCAATGATGGCTATTTATGAAGTCAGCAAAGCTGCTGACAGGATTGAAAAAATAATTAATGAGTTGCTCCATAAACATAAGCTCTATGTAATGGAATACGAATGTGTTAAGGAAGGTTCTCTTTCCGAGTTTGTTCAAAAAATTGAAGCCTACAAGCAGGAAGATTTGCAAAATTTACTTGCTACGTGTAAGCGAATGTATGATATTGAGCGCGAATAATTTCTCTGAAAAGAGGCGAAATGTATGGAACCAATTATCTTGCCGTATAGCCTTGAAACAGACAACATAATAAATGTAAATGATATTCGCAATGTTCCTATATGGGCAACCAAAGACAAATATATATGCTACTCTGAAACCAATGATGGAATGTGGTATTTTACCAGTTCCAGTAATTTGAACACTTTGCGGGCTGCCCTCATATACGGCAAAAAAGTTATGGAAAATCCCATTTATGGGATGTCTGATGAACAAGTTCGGATGCGCATGGGTGATTGCATAAGAGGTATGGGCGATGAATACTTGAAGTCTTACCTTGACAAAGCCTACAAACTGTATAACCAAGCGATTGCGCTCGAACAGGAAGGCAAAGAATTTTTTATTCCCAGCAGTGAAATTAAAGCTGTTATTGATAAGTACAAAGAATATTGCAATTTGCCCCCCAAAAAAACACAGAANCAAGCCCAACAACGAAGAGATGATGTGGAGCGATGAATGGGATTAAAANTTACAAGTGTCAATTTGACACATGAAAGGAAGGTTGTTATATGAACATTTTGGAACTGCGAGAAATGAATTACGAGCAAATACTTAACTTTTGCAACACAGTAAACGGCGGCAATTCTCCTTATAAGGAAGTTGCACAAAGTTACAAGCAAAGGTATGAGGTCTGCCTAAACGATGTCGTGAGAATTGTAAGTGAGTATTCTCCCTACATGGCGAGTAAGGGCTACAATGAGTTGATGGAGCTCTTCAAGGTATATCCTCTCAGTGCGCTTACAAATTGCATCACGGCATATAGAGAAGGAGAATTCAATAATCACGACATATATAATTTTAATTGTTGTGAGATAAAGAGATTTGTTGATGATTGCATCTTCTTCTCCTACAGAAACTCACCAGAGGGACAACTTGCACAGGCGATAGAACAATTTGCCCGTTTGAGAGGCGTTTATGCAGAATATTTAAGTTATTGCTCTTGGGTCGTAAGAGATACCGATAACTATATTTTTAGGACTCAAGACAATATCGTAAATATGCTTCGTTCCGGTGACAAGCATGAATTGATTGCTTATCTTAACAGTGAAGAATCCAAAATGTTGCTTAACGGCGAAAATACGGATTATGTTTCGAAGCTTATACAGGATGTTGCGGCCTTTGGCCCACGCACTCGCAATATTAAGTTAAATTTTACGCAACGAAGAGATGATGTGGAGCGTTGCTAAACGATTTTAGCAAATTCTTGGTAGGGTTGTGATATTTATGGCGCACGACACAAAGTTTAACCGTTATACCAATTACAATAACGAAGTTGAAAAGTTAAAAGCTGAAGAAGAAAAGCGCAGACGTTATTTTGCATTGATGGGTAATCTCCTTAATGATATACGTCAACGTGATACCGAGTATGAATCTGAAACTATTGTTGCGGACAGTTATGGAGACACAAAAAATGAATCTTTGGAATTCAAGCATAATGATATTAAGAGCAAACGTGAAGGTTCCGGCGCTTATTTTTACGAGTTGGATTTCGATACGAACAAATTGGAAATTGCATTGGAGCGGCTTTTAGGGAATGCAGTAATTATTACATTCTCGATTGCTGACAACGTACTGTCCGCAGAAAAAACTGACTTTAGCATGTATGCAGTTAAGGACAAACAGGACTCTTCCGTGGATATGAGAGTTACTATTAACACTCCTGAAGATAATTTTGATATGTCTGTTCCTCTTAGTAAAAGCGAACACAAGTCTTTGTGTGATGCTATACAAGAATTTGACATAATACAGGAGTTTGACGAAGAGTTGTCAGAGACTAAAAAGGTCAGTGCCAACGAAAAAGGGAAATCTCCTGATATAAATGCTGAAAGGACGTAAAGGAAGGATGATGGACTGTGAAGAATTACAAAAACATTTATTTGGTAAATACTAATGACTGTACTCTTAGTGAAAAAGCAGAAAACGAAATTATTAAAGGTTCGCTGAAATTATTCCTTATCGATATGACGGCAGAATTTGTTCAGGATAACGGTAATGTACATAGACTGCTTCCTGAAACTATATTTGAATGCCGTGATATGGTGTATATAGAAGAAGGTGCGAATCAATACGTTTTCTCTACGGAAATACCTTGTGAGGTGATTTGATGGCTACAAAGAATAAAATTGAAGATTTTGGTGAAAAAATCGGTGGCGCAAGAAAGGATTTGGCTGCCCTCAAACGTTATTTGAGAGTTGAAGACGTGTCTGATTGGACTGAAATTGAACGTAAGAACTACATTAATAAAAAGTATCTTTGGAAGGCTCCTGATTATCAAGCTATGGTTGATAACGGTTTGCCTAAAGAAGTAGTCTACTTTATGAAGCGTGTTCGTAATGCTGTTCCGGCTACCCCGCCTCATAATACCAAAGAGAGTCAGGATAGGTATATCCAATTTATTGCAGATATAAGGGAAGCGCTTGATAATATTAAATCAGTTGATGATGCTAAAGAATTCTTTAATGAAGCATTAGTTGATAAATATGTCGTTTTGGCTTACGGGCGTACTTATCGTGAAACTGATGCAGGCAAAGGTTTAACATCAACCAAACTTCTTAGGGCAGCTATATACCGTGATTACGAAATACAAAGAGAAATGCAGGAAAAACAATTTCTGTACTCTGAAGAAGAAAAACTTCTGTCTTCTTACTCCTTCCATACTTACGATGGTACTAATGTAACTGCTGAAACTGATAGGGGCAGAAATATACTGCGCTATACTTTCTCTTTCGGCAAGCAATGGTTTTACAATAATGAGCCTTATATCGCAGATATATCAAATTGGAAGCCTAATACAACATTTGTCATACATAATAACCGTGGTATAATTGGCATTAACTTTGATAGTGTGGAAAAGGCCAAAGAATTTGCNCTTACTCATGCCAGAGATTTAAAAGAAGAAGCAAATGATAAAAATACAACTTCCCGAAAAAAACGGTTTATTCCCCCGCAGCTTGAGCATATTAGGCGCGAAGGTGGAGCAGATTTCAGGGAAGGTGTAGAAATACAAGGTGAAGACATGCTTCAGGTATTTAAGTTCCGTGGTGGTGAGTTTGGCAATTGGGAAAGCCAGCTCGACAGGCAGACTAATTTGAATATGTCCTTTGAAGCATTTATGGATTTGGCGGTTGCTCTCGGTATTAAACCTGAAGACATATCCCTTGGTGGCAATTTGGCAATAGCTTACGGCGCAAGAGGCCNCNGTTCTGCCATCGCACACTTTGAGCCTGACAGGAATGTTATTAACCTTACAAAAATGANGGGTGCTGGCTCGTTGGCNCACGAATGGGGTCATGCCCTTGATTACTTTATTGCCAGAAAAGCAGGTCTGTCAGATGCTTTTGCAACAGAGTCATTTGCTAAAACTATTATTTCTCCTGTCATAAACGCTATGCGATATGTCCNAAATGATGATGGAAGAAGCGTTACATCTAACTATCATATGGACTCTAAAAAAGCAGATAAAGAATATTGCAAGGAAAAGCATGGCTATTGGTCAAGTGAAACTGAAATGTTTGCGAGAGCATTTGCCTGCTATGTTTATGACAAACTGAAAAATCTTGGTATCCGTTCAGATTACCTGTGTGGTCATGCTAATCTGCCAAGCGCTATTCCTAAAGGTAAAGAGCGTGAGGCTATCAATGCGGCAATTGATGATATGATTGCAGAAATGAAGTCACGCGGTTATCTCAACTCAATAGAACTAAAGACTATTCCTATGCATGAAAACGTGCAGACTCAAGATGCCGCTCGACCCGAAGAGGAAGATTATTATAAGTTTAAGATTTTCCAACTCAAGAAAGATGGCTGTTATAGGAATGTTCGGTTCTGTAATTTTAATCAGAATCGTGGGGCTAATTTGAATAGCAACGATTATGAGCTTGTTTATTCCGGTGATTTTAGGGATATTAAGGGTTCCACCTTAGAAGATAAGTTGGAAAATATTTTCATGAAATTCAATATTGACAGGCCATCTGATTTTACAGGACACTCCTTGTCGGTAAGTGATGTTATTACTGTTGAAAATGACAAGGGTGAAAAGGCTTTCTATGTTGATGACATAGGTTTTACAGAGTTTGCAGACTTCTTTAATGACGGTTTGGAGAAATATAGACCAAAGTCATACACACGCGAAAATGAATATGTGGAAAGATAAGGAGATGATTTTATGCCGTTAACCCCTGAAAGCGTAGGCATCAGACTAAAAAACCATGTTGAGACTTGGTATGTTATCGCAACACGAAACATAAAGGTTTTCAAAATCTAATAATCGTTCCGACCCTGAACGATAAATGTACACATATTTGCAACTTTTCTCTTGACGTTTGAACAAAAATATGCTATCTTTGAATTAATGAAAATGTTTTATTGTTTTATGATGTATGTTTTTATGCGGTACAGGATGGAGCCCTGTGTCGTGGACGAATTATTGTCCGAAGAGTTGCCCGACTCCAGCAACTCAAACGTCTGTCGGTAGCACCTTGCAATGCAAGGAAAGTCCGATATATTTTTTCAGGGTATTTTCTGAATATATCGGAAAATACCCTTTTATTTAATCATTAATAACGAATATCAATCAGAATAACGAAGGAGTGTATATTATGAAGCAATATAAAATGGATAGTTTATATAACATATTTCAAAGAGAAAAATCCCGTGTTGGAAATGAATTTACTCTATTTTACAGCAAGCCCAAAAATTCCTTGCAGTATAAGGACAATGTAGGGACTTTGACTGTTGTTTTTGACCCTAAGAACGGCTGCGAAAAGATTTATTATCGCAATGAAGCAGATAAAGGAGTTGGACTTGGTAACCTTGTAGCAACGATTACCCAGCATGGCTACCATGCAATTCTCGAAGATGCGTTTTGGGATTTGCCGGACAATTTTACTCGTATAACACGGGATTATCAGTTTAATCGAGATGCCATTGGTGTTGAAATAACGAAAGAGCATATTAAGTCTAAAAACTACTATGAAAGGGATTAATGTTATGACGAGAGATGTTCTGGTAAAAGGTCTTGTAGACCTTGCTCTACAATTTCGTGAAAGCATAGATTGGAACGAGTTATCTATTTCGAATTTAGGTAAAGTTAAGTCTGAAGACGCTCTCGATTGCGGTTATGATGTGTTTATCGAAATAACTGCGATATCTGACTTGTTTGGCTCTCGCCTTGCTTTTTCTGTTGTCAACGACCAAGTGGCCGAAAATTCTGTCGGACATGTTGTATATTCGCTTGAGAGTGAAGACATAACCGATGTTAGTATCCAATATGCTGCCGAACAGCTTATAGCAAGCAATGAAGTATACTTGATGCTTGATTCCGATGAACCTTCTGGACAAACAAAACATACATTTGACCTGAGCAATGTTGATGAACACCAAAAGCAGATGCGAATAAAACACCAATACGAGAGGGAGTGAGCATAAATGAAGGATAAATTCTTTGCCCCTGTTAACTTGATGCAGATAGAAGATGCTTTAAAAGGCAGNAAGCCATATGCTGCCCTTGTTGTTATAACTACCGGGCTTGATGGAAAAGAATTCAATAACCATTTCCCTATTCGTGTCTGCCTTACTCAATTTGAATTCGATAATGAAACACAATCGTATAAACCAAATATCCAGTTTGACAAGCTCATACAGGCTCCACAGAATGCCATAGATGAAGCTGTAAAAAATGCTGATAACTATGACATATTTGTGAATGGCGGTGTAAATAAGGAATCTTACCTCAAGGGTGAAAATGTTCTTTCTCCTGAGGATTTCAAGAAAGAGTTTGAGCTTGTAATGTCTGCTATGAAGGAAACCGGCACAACGTTAATCCTTAATGGCGGCAATCATTTTGTTGAGCCATATCTTGATAAGGTCGGATGTGGTGATTTTATCAGGGATTTGACTCAAGCCGGAAAAGTTCTTGACCAGACAAGAATCACTCAGGAGTATTTCCAAAAAATAGGCCACGAAGAAAAGGCTACGCTTGAAAATCTGCGTAACATTATGGCTCCTGTTGCCACCGGGTCAATATACAGAGAAAAGAATCCTATCGAGCTACAAAAGAAGATAATTGCATTGGAGACAATGACAAAGGAAGAATTCCTCAAGGCTTATCCTTCTATCTCTGAGCGCTCTTATGGAATTAGCTTAAGAGAGCATGAGAAACGCAAGAATAAGATTATCGGAGCCGAAAACCGTATTAAAGTTATTAACAACTTTATAACTAAGTACGGTATTGATGAAAAGATACTTGAGCCTGAGTGGAAAGTCGCTGTAATGGAAGAGCAAAAGGATTACAGTGAATATCTTTCACAAAAAGGTAAGGATAAATACAAAGATAGTGATATCCTTAATAAGTTCAATACATTGATTGAACAGGGCAAGCTGAATCCTGATGCTATCATGAACGGTAACAGCGAATATCATAAGCTGATGGATGTTGTTTTTGGTAAGGTTCCTAACAAGGGTATTATTATTATGCACGCGGCCAGCACTGGATTTGAGCAGGGAAGCATTCCTCAGAATACTGGTTTTCCTATTCAGTTCTCTGCTGCTGCCTATACCCGTGATGAAAACGGGGTAATTGATTTCACAAAGAACAAAGGCGTAAAATTGAACATACAGGCTCCTTCTCGTAGCATCCTTAAGGCTGAACAAAATATGAAACAAGGCATGTTTGATGCGTTTAAGGACGCTAAAATCAACTATGAGGACTATAAGGCAGGAATTAATGTTTACTCTCAAGAATCTGCTGTAAAAAGAATTAACGAATTTTTTAAAAAATATCCTATTGAAGATTACACACTTGTTGCCATCGGTGGTACAAGGGGTACTACACAAAGTTTTACACAAGTCTGTATGTCTAACCTTGCAAATTTCCCTATGTGCGAGGCTCCATACATAGATTTTGCAAAGGTTATCAAGGAATACAGTTATCTTGTGTGCATGGATGACAGGTATCCGACCAATGTACTATTTGACGAAGATAAAATGCAGGGCAAGACATTCAGCTTAAAAGATGTAGCTGAAGCTAATGGTATAGATGATTTGAATGGCACAGCGGGAAAATGCGTCTTTGTCGCAAGGTTCATAAACGAGCTCGCTACGCAGTATATCGAGTTGACCAAAGATAACATCCTTGAGAAAAGCTCGGAACAGGCTGTATCTAAAGATAATACACCACAGGCAACCGCCGAATACTCTGGGAAGACGGAAGATGCCGGGAAAGCCGTTGAAGTCCCAAGAAACAGTAAATTTAATTCATTCAGGCGTATAGATAATGTCCGCCCCCCTGTTGTTGATGATAATAAAGAACAGGATGCTTCCAATGTTGTACCTGTAGAAGACAGGAAAAGATTCATGCGTCATGTAATACGACCAGATGAACATACTATTGACCGTCCTGCCGATTCTTCTGTTCGAACAAGGGATAGAATGGTTGCATCTCAGGGAGTAGAACATTTGGATGTATCCCGTCTTGTTGAAGTAGTTGCAACACTAAGCGAGATGGTATCTCAGCAAAGTAAGATAATAGCTGAACAAAACGCTAAATTAATGACTATACTCAGAGAGCAAAATCAGTTGATGGTCGCTTTCCTGCGCCAAAAGGGGGTTGATTTGGATAAAGAGCCTTTAGACCGTGAAGCCGTTGGCTTTCAGGGTTTAAAGGTTCGATAACCGCGCAGGAAAAAGGATTAATGAAGATTAACGATTGAAAGGGGGAAGTGATGTTGGCAATTCAGAATATACCGCTGGTCAGATATGACACGAATAAGATTAACGCTGATGTTCCTATAAGAAGCGTTATTGAAACATATGCCGGTGTTAGTGTTCCAAGTAATCCGAAGCGCAAAATCAATTGTCCTTCCCCCTCACATGAGGACAAAACTCCGTCTGCCAAAATTTATGACAATTACTGCAAGTGTTTTTCTTGTAAAAAGAAAATGACTCCAATTACGCTTACTCAAGAGTATTTTCCTACTCTTACTTTCCCAGAAGTATGTGAAAAACTGATAAAGGACTTTGGCCTTAATATATATGTATATTCCAACCTTGCAGAAATTGAAAAGATTAAGGCAGCAAAGGAGAAAAATAAGTTTTATGATTATTTTCCTCTAACAGAAGATGAATTGAAGTTTATAGGCTTACATAATCCGCCTAATAAAATTGAAGAAAAATATACCATAAAAGCATCTGATTATTATATGAGATTGTTCGGTGAAATTCCGCCCTATGCTGAAACACATGACGTGAACGGTAATGATATTTTTATTGAATGTAGCCGGGGTGACGCAATATATGCTGGACTGTTAGACGTTTCCAGAGATGAGCTTGGATTGGGGAAATTGGATCAGCATAAATATTTTGAATTTCCGAAGATTCAAATGCTTTGGGAAGATGATAGGGAAGCTATTGAGAAACTAATTATTGCTCACTGTAAGGATACAATAATAAAACTCAATCATGCTATTTCTGTCTTGCAAAAGTTAGTAAACGAATATAAAGTCAACCATACCACCGAGCAAATACAGGAGACATCTTTAATAAGAGACGGCTATGAGAAATCTCTTGCTGATGGTATGAATATTAAGATATCTTGGCAGTTGCAAGATAGAATAAATGACCTAACTAACTATGAGATAAACAAAGATATGATACGATACCTTAACCATGAATTAGATTACGCTAAGTCTGTGATGAACAAAGTTATTGAACATGGTCGCTTACGAAAAGAGGCTCAAAAAAAAGAAAAAAGGATTAAGCAAAGTAAATCTGATATTGACAGTAGGTAAAGAGTATGAAGTATGCAGTTAATAGCCAAGGCAAGGTTGTGTCACTGCAAGATAATCAAAGCATAATACAGGTAATACCTCTACGGCTTAAAGAAAAAGAGCTTTATAGCTTTACTGAGGATTTTATTTCCCTTTTGGAGTGTAAAGGCATTGATACTAAAGGTAAAGGCTTCTGCTACATGATTCAACCCTTTTACATCATGGAAAGAGTTGTGTTTTTCGCAAAAACTGAATTTTCATCAAGTTCTCAGGCCGTTAAACTGGCTAATGAGATGGACAAACATCCTGAGATATACATTGACAAGGAGCGGGTCGATTTTCTTAAAAGTATCATCCCGGAAGAAAAGGCAGGCAAGACCAGATGGTATTTTTTGAATGTATGCGGTATTTCCTTTGAGAGGAACTTATATGACTGTAAACGCATTAATATCAAGTACATACCACCTGTTCCTTATGCACAATTTGTTAGGAATTTACAAGATATGCTTGTTACTCGTAATGATATGGAAAAAGTCGAAGCTTGCCCTCGATATAAATACTTCGCAAACGGAGTGGATATTTGGGATACAGAAGTAATTCTTGAAAAGGCATTTGTACGCGATTTAGACAGTAGGCTTGTTTCTAAATTTGACCAGACCGTTATTGATATCACGGATGTTTACAGAATGCAGCATTTTGCAGGAAGAGACGTTTTTAGTAATAAAGCCACTCTTTGTCTTATGGCTATAAATGAAGGCAACAAACATATTTATGACATTTATCTTGAGGTTAAGAATTGTATAAAGAAGACTTTTAAGAATGCTCAAAATATTAGTTATAAAGGGAATTGNATAACTGCTTCTATTGAGAATAACAAATTGTTAACAATTTTTGTAAGCGATGTTGAAAAAAAAGATTTTATTATCGGTGGAGAAACGATTACCGGGATTGATGCGCTTAAGAATTTTATCCAAAGCCCAATGGCTTTTCAGGAAGCGAGTTGGTTTGCTGAAAAAGTTAAGCCCTACATTATCCCGAATATAACTAAAATTTCTGATTAAAGAAAGGTAGGTAGTATAGTTATGGCGGAAACTGCTGTTGAAATGAACCAGAACCCCAATGAGGTAAACAAGAATATAGAAGAGAAAAAGCGCAGCCTTAAGGATGCGTTAAATGAAATATTGGAATTTTTCAAGAAGCTTGTTGGCATTTTTAAGAATAATTCCATTATCGAAAGGATGGAAAAAATTCAGCAGCAAATTGATGACCTCGCGGCCAGCGGTGATTTGACTGAAGAACATTTGGATGAACTGCATGATCTTGTTGCTGATATGGCCGGTAAACTTAAGAGCGTCAGCCATGATGATTTGGAGCAATTTGTTAATCAATGGTTCGATGAATTTGTGGGTAAGGATTTCAAATTGGGTAATATTGATGGTGTCAATTTGGATTCTGATATAAATAAAGTGGCAATTCTTTCGAAAGACAAAAATATGTCTTTAGACTCAAAAATTAAGGAATTGCTGAATAGTATTGGTATACATGTTGACGAAGAATCGTTTGAAAGAACATTTAACTCAAGAGCTAAGATAATCAATGATGGTAGGTTGGAAAATGAGGATATCCTTCTTATTGAATTTGACCATCATATATTTGAAGTCAAGTTTTTGCTAAATGGCAAAGAGGCTGATAACATAATCAGTTTTAGCAACAAGAAGTTTGAAGATATATATGGAAAGGATGGCACGCTGAAAACTGGCTATTCCTACATTGAGAAATCCAATAATGACGCTGAATATGACTTGATGACCACGTTTTGTAAAAAGCACAATCTTAATTTTTATCGTACAGAGGATGAACTCCGTGAATATATGATAAGCAAGCTGAAAGACTCTATAGATGATAAAAACAAGTTCTTTTTAGCCCGTAAGAACAAAGAGTTTTCGACTTATAATGGCAGAATCCTTAGTACATACCTTACTTCTGATGGTTCTTTCCGTATCAGGGATTCTGTGACCGGTTATATGCTTGTATTTAAGAATAATAATTCTTCCATTAATGTTTCCTTGTTTAAGAATACTAAGAATTTTGATGTAACCGGTAAAGAAATACCTCTCGGCAGTATTATTGATGATGGGAAAGGCGCTTTGCATTCGAGATTCCATACCGCTTTCAATGACCCAGACGCAAATGCGTTGTTGCGTTGCTCCGAGACTAAAACATGGCTGGAACTCCACGGCGTATCTGAAGAGCAACAGAAAAGAATTTTCGTGAGAAACGTAGATTGGCGCAAAGTAAATCAGCGGGGTATGGAAAATGTCAATAAGATCATGAATTCATGTTTTGAACTGAAGGATAAATTTGGGCTTGATTATGATGTAAAGATTCAGCAAATAAAATACAACAAAGATAAAAGTTTTACATCATTGAATATTTACGACAATGACAATAGAATTTCCCTTACCTTTGATGTGAACGGAAATCCTGTTTCTATTAGCTACAGGGAAGCTGGCAAAGATTCTAAAACTAAATCAGTTTACAACATCATGACCAAAGTTACGTCAGATGACTATTTTGAAAAATATGCCGATAACATTGAGTTCCAGAAATTGTTCATCTTTGCTCGCATTGCCATCAAGGAAGGTAATGAACAAGACCTCGTAAAAAGATTAGAAAGCCTTTTAGGTCGGAATTTGGATTATAGGCCAGAAGATAAAACTAAGGAATCTGTAACGAAAGAAATGGCTATGGAACTTAAAACCATTGATAAAGTGACTGAGCAAAACACAAAAGATAAAACAGCAGTGCCAATAATATCTAAGCCATCGCGCGTAACTGAAAGGGGAAAATAAGATGGGTAAATTAAAAGAAATCACCCTTGATGAATTTATTGAGGATGTTAAAGCAAGAGAAGCATTAATAAAAGAAGACCCGATAGTTCGGCTTATGCTTGTGGAAACGAGCATGGAGATTATCAAAGCAGCAGAATCAGGTAAGGTAACTATCCTTACTGACTATGATGCTGATGGTGTTTGCTCTGCTTACATAATGGAGAAAACCATAAAATCGGTCAATCCTGACTGTGATGTAAAAGTCATATGCAATGACAGACGCAATGGCTATGGATTATCACCTGATGTAAAAGGTGATGGTGTTTCGCGGTACATAATATGCGATATGGGTAGCAATCAGCTTCCCATTGCCAGAGAACGCTTGGGTGAAGATGTAATTATCGTTGACCATCATCTTATTGAAAATGATGACATCAGAAAAGCTTTTGCCTCTGTTACAACAACAGACCATAGTAATTGTCTATGTAATCCCCATGCACTCTATGAGGATGACAGTAAAAATGCTCAGTACTGCGCAACCGGTCTCTCTTACAGGATTTATCAGGAAACAAAGAATATATGCAAGGAACAGGGGAAGACGTTCCTGACTAATGAAAAGCAAGACAATACTGTTGCTGTTATGGCCTGCATTGGAACTGCGGCAGATATGGTAGACGTTATGGACTTGAACAGTTATAACCGCCAGATATTGAAAGAGGGCATAAAAAAGATAGATAATGCTGACCGCAACAATCTTGACTTTATAATCGGATATGTTCTTGCCCAGAATGGAATAGGCGAAAGAACTACCGCACACCAAGTCGCCTTTAATGTTGGTGCTTATTTCAATTCTGCATCCCGGATGTGCGTCATAATGAACGATAACGGAGCACAAAGGCTGTATAATGCACTTACCGGCGACCCGAATTCTTTCGCAACCTATCGTGAGTTCGAGTATTTGCAGAAAATGAATGGTTTGCGCAAGGAGCGGATTTCGGAACTTGTTAATGAGGAAGAGTATAAAAAGTTTGTTTACGAACAAAGGTTTGGTAAAGATAAGGATAATAATATTGCTATTTACCAACTTCCTGACGATGTTCCCGCCGCTTTCGCTGGCCTGATTGCAGGAAAGCTGACTGAAGCTACAGATAAGGCCATCATATGCCTTACATACAATACCGAGAAAGGTTGCTACATAGGAAGTGGCAGGAATTCTGTAAATAATAAGACATGTCTTATAGAGTTTTTGGACTATGCTCTTTCCAGAGACAATGAACTCTTTGATGGAAAAAACGCTCATGTTGGGGATAAACTTGATATCAAATATGGCGGTCACGAAGAAGCTTTAGGTATATCCTCACTCAATAATATTGCAAGATTTAAAAGCCTGATATATTCATGCATGGATAAAATGGAATCCAAGGACATTTCTGAGAAGACTGTTCTTCGGATAACTCCATCTGAGCTAAATGACCCTGAGACATTAAATAAGATATTGCAGATTGAGCCGATTGGAACCGGTTTGCAGATACCACCAGTGATAATTACAGGAGAGGAATACGGCAGAGATAAGTATTTCGTGAAAAACCGTGATGATTGGAAACGTATCAACGTGCGTATTGACGGAACATCATTATTTGTTTCCGACTGGGCATATTCTCCATTGGCTTATCCATTGTCAGGAAAGAACAATAATGAAATTGTGGTTTTGGCCGAAATTGGTATAAGCGATTTCAAAGGATTGCACATTGAGCTATCATCAAAGTTTGACAGGTTATTTTATAAGGAAAGGTTAAAAGAAATTGAATTGGAGCAACAGAAATTGGCCGATAAAGACCTAACGAATGAACGGGCAGGATAAAAGTAAATGACTCTATATTTTCCATGTGTAACTTAAGACTAATACTATATAAATTTTAAGAAAGGAAGTATCATTATGGCATGGAGAACAATTTCCCGTGATGAAGCAAAAACTAATGTTCAGGCACAACAGCAAGCTCCCAAGAAAGAGGTACTGGCATATATTAACGCAGAAGCAAAGAATCTGGCTAAGAATGACCCTGTAATTGATGCAAGGGCTAAGGCAGTCCTCGGTTTGTGTCTGGAAGTAATGGACAAAATTGAGCAGGCTGGACTTACGACTCAATCGCTTGACAAAAACAAGAACCCGTACACGGACAAGCTTGTGGTTAAGGTAACACCTGACAGCAACGACCCTAAAAAATATTGGACTACGGCAGAGTATAAACATGGAACAACTACACTGATACTGTATGCAAGAGATGACGTTTCCAACGGCGCTCAATTCTCGGCTATGGGTGTTAAGAAGTGGGACAAGGATATCGGCAGGTCTGTCTATTTCAAGCAGAATAAAATAGCTTCCGCGCCTATCTACAAGTCAATCAAGGATATTGCCAAGTTTATTGAGGATAATGGCTATATCCAGAAGAAGGCAAGGACAGTAGAAAAACAGGCCACTGAAAAGCCTGCCGTTGAGAAACCTGCTGCGCCTGCTGCTAATGCGCCAGCAAGAACTCCTGCGAGAACATCTTCGTGGGGACAAAAAAAGGTTCCTGAAAATGCACCGGAAAAGGCTCCTAAAGATAACCCGGCTAAGTCTGTACCACAGGCAGCACCACAGAATACGTCTGATAATGCGCAGGGAAAAACCTTCAAGAAGTCAATACTGCGTGAGTTCAGCATTGAGGCCAACAAGTTCTTCAATGAGAACAGTACCAAGGTTCCTAATAATGCAGGCAAGATGGTTAATGATGTCTATGCTCGCTACACGAATGATAAGTATGGCGAGAAAGTTACTATATTCAACCATCATGAGAATGTCATCGTTGAATTGCGTATTGTTAATGGGGAAAGACATGCTGTCGTAAAAGACTTCGAGCTTAACGAACAAGGTAATGTTCGCAGAGAAGGCGAAAAACCTATGGTTAATGAAATAGTAACTGTCGATGACATTGATGCATACATATCCAGTATATTCCCGGAAATCAAGGAAGTCGTCTATCAGTTCAAGTTCTCCGAGGACGCTAAAGAGCAAACCAAAACCAAGAAAGCTCCCGAAATCGAAAGATAGTTTTATGCAGTATACTTAAGACAAAAAGCTCCCGTATTTATGCGGGAGCTTTTAATATTTCCTTATGTTTTAAAGTCATATCTATTAACATGCATGTTACCCTTTCAATCTTCCCCGTCTACTCTCATTGTGCAGCCCCTTTCTATCTATGATTAATTCTATTAGACCGCAAGAGCGTAAGTTTTTCAAGAGAAAAATAAAATACCGTAGCCATGAAGCTACGGTATTCCACAAGCAGCGGGAATGCAAGGTAAAAGGAGAGGTTTGACGGGTTCCCCAACCCGTCAATGACTTATAACCGAAGTGCGTACACATGATGTACGCTTATACTATAAGTATAGTACATTTGTTCGTTTATTGTCAATCCCCTTTTTCATTTTTTGCCGTTTTTACCAAGTTGTCAATCAGGGCATTGAGCATGTCTATTTTCTTTGATATCTCAAGCACGTCAAATTGCGTAGTTGTGAACACCACATAGTCGCTTATTGACATGGATAGCGATTTGGCCTTCTTTTTGATTTTTTCGAATGTTTCTGCCTCTGTCCGCAGATGGAATTGTCCTATATTGTCTTTCATGGTCTTCCCCCTCGCAATCTTACATTGTTCTTTGAAGTTTTTAGCGAATTGCTGCATCTTGTTGTTTACGTCTTCAGTTATATTCTGTAGTACATCCTGCGGAACAAGCGTCCCCAGTTTTCGTATGGCAGTATCCAGCTTTTTCGGGACATCATCTATTTTAAATGACAATGCCTTATCTATAATATAATCACTATATGTCATGCCTAAAGCATCAGCCTTAGCACGAACTATCTGCCCTGCCTCTTCACTTACACAAATATGCATTCTTTTGTCTTTTTTTACTACTTTTCTTCCCATAACATCATCCCACAACAATTATACCAATTAAGTGTACGCGAGTCATCTAATTATTTCTGCCGCTTTTCCCTTGTTCTTTTCTTGGGGCTGACATCCTCTATAAGGAAATCGGACACATCCAAGTATCTCTTTTTACCCAGAGGAACCGGAAATCTAAATTCAGAATACCGTTTTTGTGTACTGATGTCAACCTGCAATTATGTTATATGCTCTATTTATCTTTTCAGCAAATGCTGTTCCTTTTTCTCCGAAAACATCTGGGTGAAATGTTTTTATAAGAATATTTCTGTTACGTTTTGCTGCTTCAAGTGTGTAGTCATCATCATCAAGCATAAGGACACCTTTGGCCCATTCGGTCTTTTTATCAAGTTCACGAATCGCAGCTTTTGCCTGCTGGATTTCTTCCAGTTTTCTCAGTATCCCGCTCCTGACGTTTTCTATCATTTGGTTGAATATACGGCGGAACATAACAAGCGTGGCTGGTTCATCACATTCTAAAACGCGCGAATCATGCATAGAGCGTCTGTATGTGCAATGTTCCTTGGAGCGGATAAGGTATTCTACGCATCCAGCCTTGGTTCTAATCCGCATCTTTACATCGCATACTATCTGGTTATAACGTGTTCCTATATTGCGGATATTTGTACAGTACAAGGCCGCCTCGGTCAATTCTTCAATAGCATAAAGGTCGCCAAAGTCCATAGGCATTGAATTTTTTGACCTTCTGCTTATGCAAAACATCCCGTGGACGCTATCTATATACAGGTTCCCATATGAAGCTGTACAGGTAAAATACTCCCGTTTCCGTTGGTTTATTTTGTACAGCCCGGTCAAATAGTCCTTGCTTGCTGCTCGGAGCATTACATTATATGGTATATACGCTCGGCATCCTTTGCAGATACGCCCGTCACTGGTCTTTTGAGAAAATATGTTTATCTTTTTCCCACATATTACGCAATTGCCTGTGATAGCCGGTCACTCCTTAATTACCTAATGTTATCTTTCTTAGTTTGCCTGCAATCGCAGCAATGCCTTTATCTGCTTTCTGAAGTATTTCTTCATAGAATTGACTTATTCACAGTGGTACTAACATCGCAGCCACAGAGTACAAATTTGTTTTCCTCATTTCCAACAACAGTTTCCTTGCCGTCTTTTCCTACAATACTGCGAGTAAGTTTTCCTTTTTCATAGTTGAGCGCATGACGGTCAAGCGTTTCGTCAAGGATATTTCTGACTGTGCGCCCATTTCCAAAGGATGCAAGTTTTTTTTCTTTCTGACATCGGATTTCAAAGTTTACAAGTGCCTCTTCCGAGACAACAAAATTTTCGGTGTTCGCCATCCTTACGAATATTTGCTTCATTTCTTCGACTGTATAATCCGGGAAGTTGAAATATTCCTTTATGCGGCTTTTAAGTCCCTCATTGGAGTCCAGTAATCTTTTCATATCATGTCTATATCCAGCGAGTATGACAATGAATTTATCGCGATTATCTTCCATTTCTTTTACGAGTGTTGCTACGGCCTCTTTTCCATATCCCCCGCTGCCCTCAATGATTGCATATGCTTCATCAATGAATAGGACTCCGCCGTAAGCTTTCCTGACAATCATCCGTGTCTTTGCAGCACTGTCCTCGCCTGCCTTCAGGAAGTTTCCATCAATTTCAAGACATTTGTTCTGCTTTATGTATCCATATTTATATAGTAAACCCGTCATTATGCGGGCAACTGTCGTTTTCCCTGTCCCCGGCGAGCCGTAGAATACCATATGCCTTCCGCTGAATGAGTTTGCGCTTTTTTGTTTGCCGTTCTTTTTGATTGATTCGCGCTCAAACTTTGCTCGCATTATCATTTCATTGATTTTGTTCTTAACGGGTAACAGGCCAATTAAAGCATCAAGGTCTTTTTCCGGATTAAGACTGCCCTTTTGTGTTATTTTCTGAATTACACTTGATGGCAGCAGGCTCTCCATCTGAGCAGCTTTCTGCAAATCTATCCTTTCCCGCTCCGCACGGCTTAGGTTCTCGAACTTTTTTTTCTTGCTTACGCCAAATTCGTCATATTCATTGTCCAGTATGGCCTTTTGGAGCATATAAGATAGCGGTTTCTTGAGAAATACCCACTGGGCAAACGACAATATAAAGACGACTATTTGCAGTTCTTCGGGAAGATTCTTCATATAGCCGTATACCAGCCATATTAAGCCCCCAACCATAGCAACGGTACTTATTGTATTAAGCATAATTGCCAGTGGATAACTTGTTNTTTTCTGTGACATTATTTGATTCATCCCTGNTAAGTATTATCTTTCCATTTCATGCTTCTTAAGTTTAGCATGTTCCGTGTAATTGACATGTTGGCATATCCTTTCAAAAATCCATCGGTATTGATGGGCATATTATTTTTATTTGCCTCACCTTTCGATTTCTTCTTTACATTTTACACTTCGCTCTTTTTCTGTCTTAACCATGTTGAGGCCATATACCTGTCCCACAAATCCGTCAAACTCTTTTGGGGTCATGCGCAAGAATTCTTCTTTTGACAGGCTCCCAACACCGTGCGATATAGAGTCATTGTTTTCTTCAATGAGAGAAACTATTATAGTATTTCTGTCGTTATATACTGAAAGGAGCAAGGTTCCGTCATCGTTTATCGGTGCATNACCGATTAGTTCATACATGCCGTCCAGACAGTCTTTTTTCATTGTGCCAAGAGAATATGATTCAGTACCATCTTCCTCTGCAATCTCTTTTAGAATACCAACATACTGTGCCTCTTCCATTTTATTTTCCGCTGTGAGAATTTCCTGAATCCTTCCCAAAACTTCCGAGCTTTTAATGTAGCCGTTCCTTGCCTGTATGAATATTTCATCGGCAGTTCCGTCCAAATCCAGTTCGGGCTCATAATACCTGCGAGGATTGGTGTCGTTTCTCTTTAAATAAGCTGATGTTTCCTTCGTAACCCAAAGTGCTTCCCCAGTAACCCAAAGTTCCAAATCATCATAAGCTATCGTATAGATGCGTTTGTCTGTCAGGTT
>JGI24714J26587_10000892_pt1 | contig 21291 bp, 17 predicted proteins | sample BioPla4DNA2_FD_26587 | JGI IMG/M metagenome (IMG submission 26587)
GGATCTATGACAGGATTAGAATCCGACACTATTGGTGGCTTTAATAGTTTTATAAAGAAGCAGTGCGCCCTTGGACCAACCCGCTTAACCACTATATTATTTGATAATAAGTACGAACTTCTTCATAATGGTGTCGATGCCAATACAGTATATCTTACAGAAAAGGAATATTATACTCGAAACTCCACAGCCCTTCTAGATGCCATAGGAAAGGCAATTCTAGATGTCAACTTTAGGCTTTCACATCTTGATAAAGAAGAGTACCCAGGGAAGGTTATTTTTGTTATCACTACAGACGGCTTAGAAAATGCCAGCACTGAGTTTACCTATGATAAAATAAGACAGATGATATCTAAGCAAGAGGAAATATATAACTGGCAATTTATCTTTATGGGGGCCAATCTTGATGTAGCAAAAGAAAGTCATAAGTTAGGTATCCACCCTTCCATGTCCTTTAGTTTCCAAAGCACTTCTCCCGGTACTAAACAAATGTATAATAAAATTGACCATGTGGTTAAGGAAATAAGACTTAATCAATTTAAAAAGGAACACGACCCATTATCAAATTCCTCTGCCAATCAATAATAGCTTGAAGGGATAAGGTTTATCATATTCCTTATCCCTTCTTTCTATATATCTATAATTAAATTACATATGTAAAAATATATTATCTATCCCACTTATCACAAAGGGCATTGATTTGATCGGTAAACTTTGCAAGGTCTTTATTAGTACCACCCTTATTTTTTTGAATAATAAGCATAAGCCGTTTCCCGGCATTGACAAGCCTTTCAAATACATATGCTGCCTTCTTCTTTTTCTGAACAGGTATTGGCTTACCTTCTAAAACAACTAGATTTTTTGCCAGATTAACAACTGTTCCGCTATATGGAGCATATGCATTATAGCCTAGCTCATCTTTTAAATAATCGGTGAAAATATCACATACCTGGGCATCCCCATGGACTACAAACACTCTTTCCGGCTTCTTTTCAAATGCAGCAAGCCATTTTAGAAGACCATTTCTATCAGCATGACCACTGATTCCTTGCAGACGGCGAATTTGTGCTTTAACCGTAACAATTTCACCAAAAAGTTTCACCTCTTGAGCTCCGTCAAGAATTATTCTTCCAAGGCTTCCTTCTGCTTGATGGCCTACAAATAATATAGTACTATCCTCTCTCCAAAGATTATGCTTAAGATGATGCCGAATTCTTCCTGCATCACACATTCCTGCTGCCGAGATTATAATTTTGGGTTCATCATCAAAGTTAATGGCCTTGGATTCATCGGAGGTTATAGCCGTTTTTAATCCCGGAAACTTTATGGGATTAATTCCTGCCTCAATTAAATCCATGGCTTCTTTATCAAAATAGCCAAATATATTTTTCTCATATATATTTGTAGCCTCTATAGCCATAGGGCTGTCTATATAAACCTTAAAATTATCATGGCCTTTAATTAGTCCCTCTTCCTTTATCTGCCTAATAAAGTATAACAGAACTTGAGTTCTTCCTATGGCAAAGGAAGGGATAACAAGATTTCCACCTCTATCTAGGGTCTCCTGTATAACCTTGGCCAGTTCGCTGACATAATCAGGGGGCGGCTCATGGTTTCTATCACCATAGGTTGCTTCCATTACCACATAATCAGCCTCTTTAATATACTGGGGATCATTAATAAGGGGCTGATTGATATTGCCTATATCACCGGAGAAAACAATCTTTTTACTTACTCCGTTCTCAGTTACCCATATCTCAATACTGGCAGAACCCAGCAGATGTCCCACATCTGTAAAGCGCACTTCTATTCCTTCGAACAATTCAAACTTTTCATTATACTCATGGGACACAAACATACGAATAGTAGATAGGGCATCTTCCATATCATAAAGAGGCACATAAGCCTTTTCTCCAGAGCGCTTACCCTTTCTATTACGCCATTCCGCCTCCGCCATCTGAATATGGGCACTGTCCCGAAGCATAATATCACATAAAGCACTGGTTGCACCGGTTGCATGTATTTCTCCTCTAAATCCCTGCTGATATAGCATAGGCAGCTTACCCGAATGGTCTATATGGGCATGGGTCAGTAAAACCGCATCTACACCTGCTGCCGGTATAGGAAGTTCTTGATTTTCAAAGGTATCCCTACCCTGCTCCATACCGCAGTCAATTAAAATATGCTTTCCACAGGCTTCAAGATAAAAACAACTTCCTGTCACCTCATGAGTGGCCCCTAAAAATGTCAACCGCATTAGTCTACCTCCTTCGTATTAATTAAATTTTTAATTATTGCCTCGCCTAGTACAAAGTAAGCTGCTCAAGCCTCTTACGATTAACTATATGTATAGTTCCTCTGCTAAGAGATATAATCCCTTCCTCTTGAAAATATTTAAGCATTCGGGTTATAACCTCTCTGGCAGAACCTAAATGATTTGCAATCTTTTCATGAGTAATTTTAATGGTATCCGACTCTTCAATATTAGACTGCTCCAATAAAAAAATAGCAAGTCTTTTATCCAAGGTCATAAATAAAGTTTGCTCCATAATCCACATAACATCTGAAAAACGAGAAGCCATCAGTTCATTTGCAAATACTTGAACTGCCATGGATTCCTTAGAAAGCTTATCGAATATTGAAGTAGGTATAAGATAAGCTGTTGTCTCTTTTTCTGTTTCTATAAAAATATCAAAACTAATATTTTTCATAATACAGGAAGCAGAAAATATACATACATCCCTGTCAAACAAACGGTAAAGAGTAATCTCCTTTCCGTTTTCAGAGATTATATAAGCCCTTACCTGGCCGCTTTCAATAAGAAAAAGCCCTGAGCATTGGTCCGAACTGCTTCGCATTGCTTCTCCCTTATTAAAATGTTTTTTAATAATTGAATGATCTACCAGTTCCCTTTGGTTAGGAGTAAGATCCTTCCAAAACCTTAAAACTTCCTGATAATACTTATCTTTTACATTCATTAGAAAAACCCCCTTCCCCTATTATACTTTACATTTTTATTAAAATCCATAGAAAGTGGACAAAAAAATACATGCAGTAAATTTTCTGCATGTATCTTTAAGTATTTTTAATATTCCACTAAACTATATCCTTTTTCCAGAGGCCGTGCAAATTACAGTATTCATATACAGCAATTACTTCATCATCTTCTAAGGCAAATACTGCTTTTGGCTCTTGGCCAGGTTGCAGGTCTTTTCTCTGGATACCTTTCTTGGTATGAAGGTATATCCACATAATATAATGTTTTTCCTCCATGGGATGGAGTACCTCTCCCACTTCAACCCGAACAATATTATCTTCTATGGTTACACTGGGAACATGTTTTTCTTTTGCTGCATCAACTGTATTTGCCACAAGTTCCTCCATCTCTTCACCACAGCAGACAGTCAAAACACCGGAGTCCACAACTTTTTCTATAATATTACCACAATGCTTACATATAAAAAATTTAGGTTCTTTATTCAATACCTTAGCTCCTTTCTATTAAACCCCTATATATTACTACCTTTGTTAGTATATACAATTATAGTATAACTTAGCAGGATATATACGTCAATTAATATGTGACGACATATTATTATACTTGGAGCATTTTTAAGATCTCTTTTTTGGGACGTACTCCAACAGCTGTTGCAGCCACCTTACCTTCCTTTAGAACCATAAGAGTAGGTATACTCATAACACTGAATTGTGAAGCCAATTCACTTTCCTCGTCTATATTAATTTTACCTACCTTAACTCCTTCTGTTTCCTTTGCAATTTCTTCTATAGTAGGAGATACCATTCTACAAGGTCCGCACCATGATGCCCAGAAATCCAGTAATACCGGTTCCTTAGATTGTAATACCTCTTTTTCAAAATTATGTTTTGTTATCTTAATAGAAGCCATATCGATTCCTCCTTATTATTAACTAATATTTGTTGTGTATACCATATCATAATACCCATCACCCATCTGTGATATTGTCACCTTCTAGTAAATTTAAAGGCAATACTTTTTCTATTTCAAATTGTGAATTTAATACCAGCCACATCTGATTAAAGAAATACATGATATTCCATATTCCCAATCCATTAACATTATTTTCCTTGGCTAAAGCTGCAATTGCTTCAATTGCCCTTGCATCCCTAAATCTCAATATATGTTCAAAATCTGAGTAATATTGAAAATAAGAGGCTTTTGTAATATCATCAAAATGTATTACTGCTTCAAATTCTCTAGCAATGTCAATTGCCCCATTGTAACTTATTGATTGGCCTTGGGTAACCCCATTTATATATGGAAGTCTCCATATATATCCTATGGTTGAGAAGCCAAAAGCCAATTTATTAGGATCTACTAAACCAACTATATACTCTGCAATATTTATAAAGGAGACAAATGATACAACAGTAGGAGGAAGTTCATAGGCAAATCCCCACTCATAGGTAATAATAATTATATAGTCCACTAATTCTCCTAAAACATCATACTGCAAATCACCATAGGTTATATTGGTTAATAATTCAAAGGTATTAAGGGTCAAGGTAATAAAAGGTCTATAGCCTTCTTCCCTTAAACGGGTTGCGAACCTTTCTATAAACTCTTTATACAAGGAGCGATCCTGGGGCAAAATATAAGGGATTGTTATGTTAACTCCATAATAATCTTTATCCCTTAATATATTCATTAAATTTTCTAAGAATCTATCCTGTATTTCCTCATTTGTTAGCAAATTATGAATCACTTCTATTTCTTCATCTGGACTAGCGGCTAAGCCAGTTAAAATCATAACAGGTGCAACTCCATAAGCTCTGGCAGTGCGGATTATTTCTGCATCATTTAAATTAAGAACCTCACCGTCTTTAGTGTAATAATGACTATATATGGAAATATACGTTAAATATGGCAGTGTTTTTTTAAGAAGATTTCTTCCTATAAAAGGGTAGGCATAACCATTAGTAGTTATCCTACCAACTTTACTATCTTGATATTTTATTACCATTAATTCACCTGGATATATATATTCTCTATCGGCTAAATACGGGTTGTTTCTAAGAAGTTCCATTATGGAGATATCATGGGCTTTAGCTATACTGCTTAAGCTATCTCCCTCCTGTACTAAATATAATATTTCGGGAAATAAAATAACCAGGGTTTCTCCCACTGCCAAATTAGCGGAAGAGCTAATCCCATTTTCTAGAGCCAATCTATCTACAGATACCCCATAACTCTCGGCAATTGAATGAACCGTCTCCCCTTCTTTTACAACATGGATAATCATAATATCACACTCAATGGTTTTATATCATTATATGAAACTTATTTATCAATTTGCATTATTAATTATGAAGATGAATAGAATCAGAGATTAATATTGAACTTAAATTAGATGAAGCAGATAAAATGGCTGCCCCAAGCTGCCTATCTTTTAGTATTGAGATTAGAAGGCTATTAAAGGAAGACTGACATGTCCGGAGAGTTTTGAACCGTACCCTTCAGCTAAAGAAAGAAAATATCCATACTATCCTATATATGTGAAAAATTTCATTATTTACTATGTTGTAATTGATGATGAAGACGATGACAATTAATACCGCTAAAATGTATGTTCTGTAAATACTATAAAGGCGGTAAAGATGGTTGTACTAAGTTGGGGAAAGTACCTACACCCGTATGGGAGAAAACAGCCGATTGTAGTGAGTTTGAAAATGATTAAGTATATTATACATTGAAAGAGAAGAAAATGAGAAATATTTTTAGATATTGAATTTCTATAATTGCTTTGGGTATGCTAATTAAGTAATTAAATTTATGATTGGAGGTGATATTATGAGTAACTCAACATTAATAGCCAATAGATTAAAAAATGAAAAATCCCCTTATCTTCTACAACACGCCCATAACCCCGTTAATTGGTATCCATGGGGTGAGGAGGCATTTAGCAAAGCTAAGCAAGAAAATAAGCCGATATTTTTATCTATTGGCTATTCTTGAGATACTTGCTGATGTCTACCTGTCATTGGTGCCATGTAATGGCTGAGGAAAGCTTTGAAAATGAAGAGGTTGCGGCCATTTTAAACCAACACGCCTTATATCCCCCAAAGGAAATAGTTTGTGTTATGGAAAAAACACAAAAAGACCCAGACTTATCACAACTTAAAAAATATATGGCTAGCCATTATGAACCAAATAGAATTGTACTGGTAAAAAACAGCGAAAACCAAGAGGAATTACAAAGTATAGTAGACTATATCAAGGATTACCATACTATAGACGGTAAAACCACATATTATATCTGTGAAAATCACAGCTGCAAAACGGTGTCAAGTACAGTTTAATTACTGTACCTGACACCATTTTATCTAATATCACTTCTTTTAAATGCTATTGTTCCAAAAATCAAGCTAGTAATCAAAAAGACAACAGCTACTATAAGAGGCTGTTTAATATCTCCTCCATTGACTGTGGCCTTAGCCAGATACANGTTTTTTTGAATACCATAATTAATTAAATTTAGTTCTTTATCTGTTTTAAGAATATAACGAACAATGGTTTCAATAAACTGATAGTATGCTGATCCAAATACTAGCAAGCACAAGTTAATAGTTATAGCTACGCCACTGCTGCGAAAAATCATTGTCACCATAACAAATAAAGAAACCATCGCAATATGAAGCAATACTTCTATAATAACTAAACGTATTATCTTAAAAAGTAAAAGCTTATCTATATTCCCTATACCTATAGAACCTGTTACAAGAGTACCTACCATTGTGGTAAATATGAAATTTATCCCTAACATAATAATTGTTGCAACCACCATGGAGAAAAATATTGATATGTAGATTTTTTTTCTTTTAAAACCCTTGGAGGCTATATTTTTTATTGTGCCATGTGTAAATTCAGCTGCTATAAACATGGCCGTAAAAACAGCTAGGAATATAAGCGCTTCTCCGTTAACTATAAACTCTACTCCCAAAGATAGTCCGTCATTGAAATTGGAAAGGCGGCCTTCCACCTTTATGGCCATATCTTCAGAAGCTCCTGCTGTTTTATTACGTATTTCATCGGCTATTTTTAAAATAAAAATTGACATACATGATAAGGCAGTATAAATCATGGAAAATATATATAAGGATTTTCTTTTAAACAATTTATATAAGTTTGATTTTATCAAGTTTGCCATAAGTAACCTCCTTAGGATTTCATAATTAATTTCAAGAAGAAATCTTCCATATCATGATTTATCATTTGTGATGATAAGATAGAAACACCATTTCTTGCAAGCTCAGTATTCACAAGTGCTGCACGATGTAGATTTTTGGTTATTCGAATTGTATTACTATCTAGAACTATAAGTTCATCCCCAAATATACCTAGATTGGTTCGCAATATTTCCACAGCTCTTTCTGCATCATCAACACTTATTTCTAATGATTTTGCACACTTTTCTTTTAATTCTTGCAGGGTAAATTCATCAATTAATTTACCATTATTAATAACACCGTAATATGTAGCTATTTTAGATAGTTCTCCTAAAATATGACTTGAAATCAGTATGGTTATCTTTTTTTCCTTATTTAATTTTAAAATTAATTCTCTCATTTCACGAACACCGGTTGGATCTAGACCATTCATAGGTTCATCCAACATTAGAAACTCAGGATCACCAAGTAGGGCTATTGCTATGGCCAGTCTCTGCTTCATACCAAGGGAAAAATGTTTTGCCTTCTTTTTTCCCGCCTCACTTAAACCCACCAAACTGAGCATTGGTTCAATGGCTGTCACAGGGTCGATACCTAGCAAAAGGCAATAATAGTGCAAGTTTTGCTTAGCTGTAAGATTGGGGTAGATTGCGGGGGTCTCAATCATAGTGCCTATTTTTCTTCTTTGCTTATTCAAATCACCACTTTCAAAAAGTCTAATCTCACCTCTATTTTTTTTGGCCAATCCTGCAACTAACCGTATAAATGTAGTCTTACCAGCTCCGTTTCTTCCTATTAATCCGTATATATCACCCTTTTTTACATTCAAACTTACTTCATTTACTGCGGCTTTTCTTCCAAAATACCTGGTTAAATTACTGGTCTGCAGTACATAACTCATGGAAAACCCTCCTATCATAAGAAGCAATCTTACTATTTATAACCTATTGTAGCACATTTTTGTCCAATATTCCATAAAATCATGTCTAATAATGCAAAAAAATTGTGAACAAACACGTAATGTTTGTTCACAATCTATTAATTAGCTAGAACTATTGTAAATATTTTTTCAAAGTTTCTCTTACTGCACCGCTAGATGCAATCATTTCCTTAAACATTCCCTCAATCTTACTGCCAAGACCAATCTCATAAAGATTTACGGCAAAGATTTTTTCATTAGATAAAATCGGTTTTAACAAGTCAGCTTTAAGCTCTGTATCTCCTAATTTAACATCTTTAACATATCCTTGTAATTCTTCCAGTAAAGGATCGGGACTTGGAGTAAAGGGATTACCCTGATCATCAATTCCCATCAGATATCTACACCATCCGGCTATGGTCAAGGGAATAAAGGTTAAATCCGTAACCTTTAAGTTATCACTGGCATGATATGCTTTTATAGTTTCCCCAAAACGAATCGGTAGCTTTTGAGAGGTATCTGTAGCTATCCTCTGGGGTGCGTCTGGCATAAAAGGATTCGGTAGTCTAAGCTCTAATACTGCCTTAATAAATTCCTCAGGATTAATTACTCCCGGGTTTACTACTACCGGCATTCCCTCATCGTAACCGATACGATAAACCAATTCCTTCAGCTGGGGATCTTTCATCTCTTCCCAAATGGTCTCATAAGATAAGAGACAGCCGAAAATAGCCAGTGCTGTATGAAGAGGATTTAGGCAGGTACAAACTTTCATTTTTTCAACTTTATCAACTGTTTCCCTATCCGTAAATATAAATCCTGCTTTTTCAAAAGGAGGTCTTCCGTTGGGGAAAGTATCCTCAATAACCAGATATTCTGTTTCTTCCGCATTTACAAAAGCAGCAGTATAAGTGTTTTTGGATGTTATAATAAGATCGGTATCTTCAAAACCGTCTTCCTCTAGGACCTTTCTAACCTTATCATCAGGTCTAGGTGTTATCTTGTCAATCATGGACCAAGGAAAGGCTACCTTATTTTTATCCCTTACATAATTTAAGAAGCCTTCTTCCACAAATCCATTCTTTACCCAGTTTTGTGCATATGCCTCAACTGCTTCAAAAACTTTGTCTCCGTTATGGGAACAGTTATCCATACTAACAAGTGCAATGGGAAGTTCACCTTGCTTATATCTTTCATATAGAAGTGCTGTGGTTTTACCCATAATATGAACCGGTTTTTCACAACCCTCAGCAAAATCTTTAGCAACTATAGCTAGATATTCTCCGTTAGAATCTACCAGGCTATATCCCTTCTCTGTTATAGTAAAGCTAACCATCTGTAAGGAAGGCTTTCTATAAATCTCTTTTAAACGCTCCCACTCTTGTTCTCTTTGGGTATCTGCAACTATGGATTCAACCACACTTCCAATAACCTTCTTTTCAATATTTCCATCAGCCTTTAAAATTACCAGTAGACTCAAATCATCATAGGGCTTATAAGCTTTCTCAATTATTTCGTAGTCAAAACCCTCACTGACGATTACTCCCCTGTCATAACTTCCTTCATTAAGCATGTTATTGAGTCCTGCTGCCACAAAGCCACGAAAGATGTTTCCTGCTCCAAAATGAAGCCAAGTGGGATTTTCTTTGGTTGCTTTTTTTACATTCTCTCTATCATACTTAGGAAGTTCATATCCTTTTTCTTGCCATGATGCCTCATAATTAATTAGTTTCATATTTAACTTCCTTTCTGCCATATAAAATGTATAAAATCTATATTACTATATATTTGTATTATACCCTTTTTTACTTATTTGATTTGTCATTTTTTCTTATAGCTTCCCACAGACCGTTTAGGTAAGCTACACCAAGGGCTCTATCATACAGGCCATAACCGGGTCTTGCCTGCTCATCCCAAATCATTCTGCCATGGTCGGGACGTACAACTCCGTCAAATCCGATATCATATAAGGCCTTAACTATCTCATACATATCGAAGTTACCGTCACAGGATAGGTGTGAGCTTTCATAAAACACCCCATCTGATTCAAATTTCATATTTCTTAAATGAACAAAATGAATCCTATTACTTATCTTGGGATTTCTAATAATCTGAGGAAGATTATTATTTAAATTACTGCCAAGGGATCCGGTACATAAGGTAAATCCGTTATAGATGCTGTCATTTAATAAAGCTATTTCCTCTAAGGCCTTCTCACTTGTCACAATTCTTGGTAAGCCAAATACACTCCAAGCAGGATCATCGGGATGAAGTGCCATTTTAATCTGATACTTTTCACAAACAGGCATAATAGCATCTAAGAAATACTTTAAGTTCTCCATTAATTTCTCTTTTGTTACGCCCTTATATTTCTCAAATAAGTCCATAATCTCATCCCTACGGTTAGGCTCCCAACCGGGTAGAATAAATCCGCCGCTTTCCTTCTCCATACGTTCGAACATGGTCTCAGGTTTAATTCCTTTGATAATATTCTCATCATAAGCCATCACATAGGAGCCATCTTCTAGCTGCTTTGCCAATTCTGTTCTTGTCCAGTCAAAAATAGGCATAAAATTGTAACATACCATATGAACATCAGCTTTACCCAAATTCTCAAGGGAAATCTTATAATTTTCAATATACTTTTCTCTTGAGGGTAGTCCTATTTTAATATCCTCATGGATGTTTACACTTTCAATTCCTATAAGCTTTAAGCCAGCTTTTTCTACTTCTTTTTTTAACTCTAATATATCCTCCAACTTCCATGGCTCACCTGCAGGAACATCATGCAGTGAAGATACAACACCTGTTACACCAGGTATCTGTTTAATATACTCTAATTTAACACTATCATGTTTTTTTCCAAACCAACGTAAGGTCATATCCATAAGCTTATTTCCTTTCTTTTGTATCATGAAATAATCTAGTATTTTGAGTTAACACATCTAGTATATAAATATAATGGTATATTTTCAAGTTTTTATTTACTTGGATCTTAATTATATTTGGTAATCAAAATAGGGAAATATTAGTTTTAAAATATTTCCCTATTTCTTATATTAATAATTAAAATATTTTTCTACCTTTTTCGTCTTTAACCCCTGATTTTCTGTAGAAATATGTGTTAACCCTATCACGCCATTCTATGGCATTTTCCAGTTGCATATTAAAGCGTGCGGATACTCTATCATGGACATCATCAGGTATAAGTCCCTTTAATTCTTTCCAACCCTCAATCATCTTCTCAACTTCTTCTACCCCTTCAAAATGGGTATCATAGATATGCTGGATAAGAGTCTTTCCGGTTTTTAGTTTATAATCATATCTAACATAATGGAAGAATAGTAAAAGTTCTTCAGGGCAAGTTTCTATATTCTCGTACATAGAGGCAAGGGGTTCATTGTATTGTCCTGCATAGCCTGTACCATTTTTCACAGTTCTGTCTACACCCATACCGTCTCTATCTGCCCTGTGATAGGTACCCCATCTATCATACTCATAGCCATCTACATTAGGGCCATAGTGATTGTTAGGGTTAACCATCCAGCCAATTCCCAGAGGTGATGTATATTTCTCATATACGGGCCATGATTTCATCAGAATCTCATGAACAGTATTTATTACTTTATCCTCATGAGGAAATGTCTGCTTAATCCATTCCATTGCAATCTGCTCTGAAGAAAGCTCCGTATTCCAAGCCAGTCTTCCGAAACCATACAAATTAGAAGCCGCAAGATCATTGCCGGTCCAGTTATAATCATTTCCTGTATTAGATACTGCAGCCATTCCACAATTTACCTGATTATAAGCTCTTCCGGACACTATATCAGCAACAGTAGATCCATCCTTCTTAGCATAGGTCTCAAAATCTAGGACTTCCTTCCACATAGGAATAAGATAGCATACGTCCTTTTGATGGCCTGTATATTCCTGGGCAGCCTGAACTTCTAAAATCATATTTGTATTCTTTAATCCTCCAAACAAAGGTGATACAGGCTCCCTTACCTGGAAATCCATAGGTCCATTCTTTATTTGAAGAATTACATTGTCATCAAATTCGCCATCTAATCCTATGAAATTATCATAAGCTGCTCTGGCACGGTCAGTTTTATAATCTCTCCAATCCTGCTGGCAGTTATATACAAAGCAGCGCCATATTAGGATTCCTCCATAGGGTTTTAATATCCTTGCAAGTAAGTTTGCACCCTCTGCATGGGTACGGCCGTAGGTAAATGGACCGGGTCTGCCTTCTGAGTCCGCCTTTATCAGAAAACCTCCAAAATGGGGGATATATTCATATACTTTTTTAATACAGTTTTTCCACCACTCTTCTACATCCTTATCTAAGGGATCAGAAACAGGAAGTCCTCCCAACTCAATCGGTGCTGCAAAGTTAGCACTTAAATATAATTTTATTCCATAACCGGCGAATATATCTGCCATTGTACGAAGTTTACCTAAGTAACGGTCTGTAATAAGTTCGGTAGCTGCCTCATGAACGTTTACATTGTTAATTACAGTTGCATTTATACCGACGGAAGCAATTAACCTGGCATAATCTACTATTCTCTCATCCAGTATAATTTCATCATTCTCAAAAAAGAAGGAATTACCTGAATAGCCTCTTTCGATACTGCCGTCCATATTATCCCAATGATTTAACATACGGAAATTGTTCTTGGGATTCTCAGTAATATTAAGGCCACGAATTGACTGACCCTGGGCTATACGGCGAATCAAATCGAAACTTCCATATAATAAGCCCTTATCTGTTTTTGCCTCGATATAAACAGCTTCTCCTATTTGCTTTATTGAAAACCCTTCTTCTTTTAGTGTAGAATCATCTGTTAGCTTTAAAATTATTCCTGATTTTACTGTAGCTGCTTCATCTTCACTAGCCAAAATCCTCTGGTCAACTTTTATGTTAAGCATCTTATTTAATGCTTCGGTTAACTCTTTAATGGCATTATCAATGATCAGACTATTATTCTCCTTATTGCCTGTAGATACTATAATTTCAGTCAAAAATTCCTTGTCCCCATAATTATTTATAGGGTTAAAGTTTAACCAACACTTATTGTACTTCATATAAATCCTCCATAGTTAACATTTTAAATTAGTCACCTAGATGCTATTAGTTTTTTATAAAATGCAAAAATACATTTGCCTTTTAATATATTAATGTATATTTTTTACTTAGAATAAGGCGGTAGCACCAGCTTCCGCCTTACTTCATTTCTTCTTATAAAATAACAGTCTGGTCGGAATGCATGATTTTACTATAAGGTTTTTTACCGGTTAATGCAATACTTCTTGCATCCGGTTGACTTGTACCGACAAATACTTCATATTCACCTTCATGCAATACTAAATTACCCTCATTATCATACAGTCCAAAGGCTGTATCCTTTAATTCTATTGATACGGTTTTTAACTGGCCGGGATTTAAGTAAACCTTCTTTAGTCCCTTTAGCTGCCAATTAGGTGCACCCTCTTGTTTTACCTTAACATATACTTGTAATGTTTCAGCCCCCGGCATATCCCCTACATTTTTTATGTCGGCAGTACATAATACATTATTACCGGGAACAATCTTATCTGCATCTACAGATACATTGGACAATTCAAACTCTGTATATGACAGTCCATATCCAAAAGGATAAAGAGCTTCATTCTTCATATAACGATAAGTTCTGTTAGCCATATTATAATCTGTAAACTCAGGCAATTCCTCAGTGGTTCTGTAGAAGGTTACAGGAAGTTTACCCTCTGGTGAATAGTCACCAAATAGTACCTGGGCAATTGCTCTACCACCTTGAGCTCCCGGATACCAGCCTTGAACAATAGCAGGTATATGTTCATCAGCCCAAGGAATGCTAAGGGCACTTCCGGAAAGAAGAACCAATACAATGGGCTTGCCGCTATTATATAATTCTTTTAGTACTTCTTCTTGAATTCCGGGAAGATTTAAGTTGGGTTTATCACCGCTGGCAAATTCATTACCCTGGTCTCCTTCTTCACCTTCAAGACCCGGATCAAGTCCGAAACAAGCAATGACTACATCACTCATATCGCAAACTGTTTTTGCTTCTGCCAGTCTGTCATTTTCCATGCCAAGCCCTGACATAGCCTTTTTAAATAAATGGCAACCTTCAGAGTAATATACTCGAATATCGTCACCAACATATTCTTTTATACCTTCTAATATAGTAATATATTCTGAAGCAGTACCTTCATAGTTACCTACCAAGGCTTTTCTGCTGTTTGCATTAGGTCCTATAACCCCTATGGTCTTAATTTTAGATTTGTCTAAAGGTAATAATTTATCTTGATTCTTTAATAAGACAATAGATTTTCTGGCAGCTGTTATGTTTAATTCCAAATGCTCTTTAGTGTCTACCTGATCATAACCAATCTTATTAAAGGGTACCTTTTCAGGATTATCAAAAAGGCCTAACTTCATTCTTGTGGTTATCAGTCTTATAACTGCCTCATCAATAGTTTTTTCCTCAACCAGGCCGTCCCTAACTGCCATCAGCAAATTGCCATATATATTACCGCAGTTTAAGTCGCACCCATTGTTCATAGCTAAGGCTACGGATTCAACCGGTGTAGAAGTTACCTTATGATACTCATGGAAATCCTTTATTGCCCAGCAGTCAGATACTACATGACCTTTAAAGCCCCATTCATCTCTAAGGATATCCTTTAATAAAGTTTTACTTCCACAGCAGGGCTCGCCATTTGTACGGTTATAAGCTCCCATAACGGCTTCAACATTTGCTTCCTGAACGCAGGCCTTAAATGCAGGCAGGTAAGTTTCATACAAATCTTGTGTGGAGCACTCCGCATTAAAGCTATGTCTTAAATCCTCAGGACCTGAGTGAACAGCAAAGTGCTTTGCACATGCCGCTGCTTTTAAATACTTTTCATCTTTTCCTTGGATACCATTTATAAATCTTACACCTAATCTGGAGCTAAGATATGGATCCTCACCATAGGTTTCATGGCCTCTTCCCCATCTGGGATCTCTAAAAATATTAACATTAGGTGACCAGAAGGTTAAGCCTTTATAAATATCATAATCACCATATTTTTGTTGTGCATTAAATTTTGCTCTACCTTCTGTAGATATAACATCTGCAATCTCCTCCAATAGATCCTCATCAAAAGTTGCAGCAAGCCCTATGGCTTGAGGAAATACAGTAGCAACACCGGCACGGGCAACACCATGAAGTGCCTCATTCCACCAGTTATAAGCTTTTACACCCAGTCTTTCTATGGCAGCAGCCGTATGCAAAGTTTGAAAAACTTTTTCTTCCAGTGTCATTCTCGAGACTAGATCTTTAGCTCTATCCTCAAAACTAAGTGTTTCATCTAAGTAAGCCTTATATTCTTGCATATAACTTCCCTCCTGTCATTTGTTGAACGTTTATTATAGCATAAGATGCCTCTCTTGGCACATTATTCACATTGAAATGTATGGGCTATGATTATATATTATATTGCACTAATAATCAATGTGGCTATTTATAAATAGCCACATTGATTATTATACCACATCTTCATCCTTTTTAGTATATATATTACTACATTTTAATGCCTGCCTGGGCAAGACTTTCTACAAAACCTTTTTGAGCTACAAGATATATGATAATTAAGGGTATTATTACCATTAAGGTACCGGTAGAAATCATAGCCTGTGTATAAGCAGTACTAGGAAATGCAGTTCTGTTACTTATATTCTGTATATAGGTCATTAAGTTATCTCCCAAACCTGCAACCGCATTTGCCAGCAATCCATATTTCCTTAAGAATAAGGAGGAATAGAAAGAATCTGTCCATTGCCATACATAAGCAAAGAGGAAAATGGATGTCAACATGGGTTTTGCATCCGGTAACATTATAAGTAAAAAGGTCTTAAGCTTACCGCATCCGTCTACATAAGCCGCCTCTTCCATCTCCTTAGGAATACCACGGAAATACTGCCTAAGCATAAATATGTATAAACCATTTTTTAATCCCATGCAACCGGCACTCATCATAACATAAGGCCAAATGGAATTAAGAAGATTTAGGGACTTGCCTCTAATCAATTCAATAATTCCAAAAACGTCAAAGTATCTAAAATTTAGATATAAGGCCGTAAGAATTGTCTGGGGAGGTATTACAATTGATAATATAACTGCAGCAAATAAAATCTTTTTACCGGGGAAATTATACCTTGCAAATCCATAAGCCACTAAAGTAGTTGATGCTAACTGCACCAAGGCAATTAATAATGATATAAGCAAAGTAGATATTAATGATTTAGGATAATTCATCAGCTTACTGGACAGCTCATAATTAGCCAAGGTCCAATTTCTTGGGATATTTATAACGGTTGCATCATACAAATCCCTTTCTTCCATAAAACTTACGGAAATCTTACTTAATATAGGCTGCAGTATTAAGAAGGCCAGACCAAATAACATGACGGCTCTACAGAACTTTAAAGTTCCATTGGCTATTGTCTTTTTTAACAAGTAGCCTTCTGAAAGCCGGTTCCTCTCCCAAAAGCTTCTTAGGGATTCATTTTTCACATGTTTTACCTTATTGGATTTTTTTAAAATTATATTCTTCATCTTAATCATAATAGTATACCCTCTTTGATATAAACGCTGATACAATTCCTATGATTACAGCTATTATGGCAAAGTAAGTCCAAGCCATTGCTGAGCTTCTGCCATATTCCAATGCCGGTGTCATTGTTTCCTTAATATGAATCATAACCTCATTGTCGCTTCTTACAAAGAAGTCAACTATGGAGTATATGGTGTTAACCAGGATTAGTGAACTTACCATCGGTAAGGTTATTTTCCAGAAGGTTTCCCATGCAGTGGCCCCTTCAATTTTTGCCGCTTCAAACATACTGGGCGATATAGTCTGAAGGCCTGACAGGAATATGATAATTTGTATGCCGGAAGCTATTGCAATTTCATAAATACTATCAACGGCATTAAATACATAGTTTAACATGGGCCCTACATATGCAGACTCTGATAAGAATAAGCTTTTTACCACGTCAGTAATGCTGGTAGCATTGGATGTATCTGCTATAACTTCTTTAAGTCCCTGCATTAGGGTATTATTAGTCTCAATTCCCACTAACACACCGGAAGAAAGTATCACCGGTAGGAAGAATATGGCCCTTACCAATCCCCTGCCCTTAAACTCTTGATTTAGGATTATGGCTATAAAGAAGCTAAATATGATGATTGAGGGAATAGTATAAAACATTTGCCATAGTTCTGTTACTAAATAGGTTATAAAATCCGGATCTACCGTAAATATGTATTTGAAGTTTTCAAACTTTACAAATTTATATGCTAATCCTCCTTCAAAATTTACTGTACTAAATGCCATTCTTAGTGACTGCAACAAAGGCATAAGGAGAAATACGATAAATCCAATGGTAAATGGTGCCGTAAACAAATATCCCGATACGGCATTACGATATGCCATACTCTTTGGTTTTTTCTGCTTCTTTTTTCTTTTGTCCATATTTTCACTATTCATTATTGCTTACCTCCTTCCACAATATAATCCTTAGCAGGAACTTGAATGCCCTTGTGGTTGTAAGCCCTATCATTATAGTTTACAATAACCTTTGTACCATCCTCATACTGGGTTAAATAAACACCAGCGGCCAACTTCTGATGGTCAGTAATAAATTGATTATAAAGATGTCCAAAATCATCCTTCATCTTCTGATATAATTCTACAGCCTCATCCTTCCAATCATTAAAGTTAGAAGAATAATAGTTGGTATATCTGCTGTCTCTTAAATCAAATGCATCTGCTGACATAAAGCAAAAGTATAATCCGGCACCGGTCTCTACTGTCTTTAGTAGATTTTTGGTATAATCAGGTGATAGATTTATAGCCGAGCCGGCATAGGAAACCAGTCCATGGAGTACAATTTCATAAAAAGGTATTTCATCATCAATAATATTATAACCTTTAGTTCCCAAATTAAGGTCTATTATAAAGTCAGCATATGGAACAGCATACATATTACCGGAACGTATCATTATATTATATTCTTCCGAAGCCAACTCCTTTAGCTTCTCCATTTGCATATTCTTAACTTCTTCCCGGCTTACGGGATTCTTTTTGTTATAGTCTGCACTTAAAATCATTCCTATATCTTCAAAGGCAATGCCCTTAACCCCACGTTTTGCAATTTCTTTTGCATAGCTATTTAAATTATTCATATAGTAGCTGGGCTTTGCTAAATAATATGTATATAGGTCATCTATCTTTCCATAATAAACCGGGCTGTATGGCTTAAGTTCCACCACCTTACGGTTAACATGTTTTGCTCCGTCTCTTATGACTACAAAATTGTCAATTAAAGAATTATTGTAAACAAATTGTATGGTGGCTCCCAAGTATAAATTCACATCATTTTCATCTGTATATTTCACCAGATTTTTAAAATCTTTTTTACTGCCCAGTTCATTTATTAGCTTAACCTTATTGGGAGCTTTATGAAGAATACCCCCGTTAAACCATCCCTTATAATTAACATTAAGATCACTTATTCCGGCCTCATTAAGTTCTTTTATAATTCCTTGGGCTTCTTCATATGAAGTCAGCTCATAGGGACGTCTAAAGGGTATTCCCAAATAATGCTTAGTTCTATCGATGGCACCTATAATCTCCACTGCAACAGGTAAATCCGATTCGGTCTTCTTTACCAGCACCGGGAAACGATTCATAAGGTACTGACGATACTTAGTGGCCATAGATACATAATCCTCATTATCTATGAATATATATTTTTGTACCAAAACTTCATCGGGAAGCTTTTCCTCAAACATACGTACGGTTTTATCCGATTTTGCTGATATATCCATTTCTTCACTGTGAAGCAAGTTATAATTTGCACAAGCATAATTATAACCATGGCTACTTCCGCTTACGGCAGCCTCTATAAATGAATAGGAATTGCCTTCCTCCAGTATGCATATAAAGGAGGATCCGTTCTTACTTATACCGAACAAGGGCATATTCATTCTTGTTTCATCTATAACAGCATCACGGCTTAATGCATAATCCCAACCATATATATCAGTTCTATAAGAGTTCTGGGAATGTTTATTGTTGTTGAAATTAATAATAGCCCCGGAGCCTTCCGGTACAAATATAAATCCTTCATCACTTTCTCCTCCGGCACCGAAGTAAGGAAGTGGTCTGATTTCAACGATAGGATACTTTTGCTTGTATTTAACATCACTAAGAGGTATGCTAACCTCTAATCCATCATCTTTTAATTCATATATTACCGATACATTAAATACCGGTGTGTCTTGGGACTTTGTCGAACTATATCTTGCCGCATCTATTTCGTAATCTTCTGCTGTATATCCCACTTCTGCAAATTTCTCTTCTGCCATTTCAATCAAATACTGGGGAGTCCCATCCATCATGACATATATGGGTTCATCTACTATATCAGGATAAGTGGCTATTAAAGCCTCCTTATCATCTGACTTTCTTAAATTATTTATATCGTAGACACGATAGCTCATACTAATTTGACTTTGTACCGATTTGCTCATTTTGTCATAGAATTCTAAAAATCTAGATTCCGGCACAGCCTTTGGCACATAATAAACCTTATCAACATTACCTATGGTGTAATTTACCTTAACACCATTTTCTAACTTTTCATAAGTGTAGTTCCCCTTTTCTATACTAAGGCCATAATTATTAAGTAAGGTCTTACTGCCGGATTCAGTATTGTATCTTAAAGTCAATGTAGATTCTAACTCTTTTCTAAAGCCACCCTGATCCTCAGTATTTTCAGGGTTGGAGTGCCAAATAAATCCTGTACTCTTTTTTAATACATAAAACTGAGTTGTTTCAGGAAAAAAGTGAAATTCTAAATCATTATTTTCAATTACTATTTCTTTATCTTCTATTTCACCTTGTGAATAAACTTCAATATTATCATCCACTGCTTCTTTACTACATGCAGACATCACACCTAGTAAGAAGGGGATTACAAGTAATAACAGAAGCTTTTTTCTGGTTTTCATTTTGTTATCTCCTCCCTTCCTAAAATGTTTAATATAGTCTGAATGTAGCTTCTTTATATAAGGCTACAAAATATCCCACACTCTGTGTAATTAAGCTAAAAAACATAACTATTAAGAATATAATTACTAACATAGCTACTATAGTAAGAAGGCTGGAAACCACGGCTTTTCCAAAGGTATAATCGTGTATCATCATCATAGCAGCAAGGACTAATATAACACACCATATAATACTAATATTGTTAAATACAGTGTAGTATGTAGATTCCTCGTAAGTTAATACATAAGTTAACAAAATGAGAGGTAAGTTAATCAGTACATATGGGGTAAAGGCATATGCAGTGGCCATATAAATATGATTAAACTTTCCCTTACCGTCCATTAAGGTGGTAAGACACCAGTTAGCTATACACCATATAATAAACAAAACTACAGTGGGTAAAACCCGCATAAATAAGTTGAAATATTCCCATTGAGGCAGATAGTAGGGAAAGGCCGAATAAGTCCATGTCCAAATCTGTGTTAATACAACTAATATTATAATTGTATGAGCAGCCCCCATAGATCCCCGCTTTTCATGTATTAAGTCCCAAAAGCCGTCAAAGGGATGGAAAATTACATATAAGCTATATTTTAAGGTCTTACCTAGCTGTCTTAATCTATCTTTAAAACTCTCTGCCATTATGTTCATATTTTGCCGCACCCCCTTTAACCATCTTTCTAATTTTACTTATTATCAAGGGAATAACAATCAAGGCTGCCCCACCTAAAAGCAAATACTTAATATTCTCCTCTACCCATTCCTGCCTATACTCAGCAAAGGCTTTGGAATAATTGTTTACATCACGTTTGCTCTTAAAGTACTTCATGGCTTCCTTATATTCCCCTTGACGAAGGAGGGCTCTTCCGATACCTATATATGCTAAGTCGTAATTTCCGTTTAAGCGCAGTGCCTTTCTCCAATAGTCAGCAGACTCATCATAACGTCCCTCTTTATATAACTCCAAACCTTTATAAATGTAATTACCATATTCTGTTAGTGTAAACCTTGTGACAGATAATGATCTATTATCTAAAACA
>JGI24714J26587_10000893_pt1 | contig 21285 bp, 16 predicted proteins | sample BioPla4DNA2_FD_26587 | JGI IMG/M metagenome (IMG submission 26587)
ACTAGTTCCTAGAATGGTGCAAGAAAATAAGATGTATAAAGTAGAAGAAAATAACTTTAAAAAAGTATTAGAAGAAATGAAAAGAAAGAAGTAGGATATAAATTAGAAAAAAATAAAAATGATATGTTCCATTAGCAAATAGCTGCGCAAGAAGTTCTAAGTTCATAATAGCTTCCGTGCCAAGTATTTTCGTTAAACTCGCATTCGCTCAAACAAACGAACAACACTAAGGCACAGAAGCTATTATATCACTAAGAACATCTAATTGCTCGCTATAGCTAATTTCACATATCATTTTTATTTTTTATTTATATACTGTTATTAGAAAACAAGATGAAGTGTTTTCGTTAAACTCGTATCCGCTCAGACAAAGGTCCAACACTAGGATGCAGGAGCTATTATTTCATCAAGAACTTCTAATTACTCGCTATAGTCTCATTACATATTGTCTATTTATTTTAAGTTTACATGTTACATTTAGAAAAAAATTATGTGTTTTCGTTAAACTCGTATCCGCTCAGACAAAGGTCCAACACTAAGGCACAGAAGCTATTATATAAAGTGTTGAATGTGGAAAGTATAAGGTATAGAATATATGTAAAGTTAATATAAACATGGAGGTGAAAATATGCCAGAGTTTAAGATAGTATCAAAGTTTAAACCTACAGGTGATCAGCCTAAGGCGATAAATAGTTTAGTTGAATCAATAAATAGAGGAGATAGGGGGCAGACTCTTCTTGGGGTAACTGGATCTGGTAAAACATATACCATGGCTAATATTATTGAAAGGGTTCAGAAACCTACATTAATTTTAGCTCATAATAAAACTTTAGCAGCACAGTTATGTTCAGAATTTAAGGAGTTTTTCCCTGATAATATAGTAGAGTACTTTGTATCATATTACGATTATTATCAACCAGAAGCATATGTTCCGCAAACAGATACCTTTATAGAAAAGGATGCATCTATCAATGATGAAATAGATAAGTTAAGACACTCGGCTACATCAGCCTTATTGGAAAGAAGAGATGTAATAATAGTTGCATCAATTTCTTGTATATATGGACTAGGTAATCCAGAAGAATATAAGAAGCTAACAATTTCCTTAAGGCCAGGAATGATAAAAGATAGAACTGAAATAATGAAAAAGTTAGTAGAGATACAATATGAAAGAAATGATATAGAGTTTGCCAGGGGTACCTTTAGAGTAAGAGGGGATTCTTTAGATATTATTCCATCCTATTCATCTAGCAAAGGAATAAGGGTAGAGTTTTTTGGTGATGAAATTGAAAGAATTAGGGAATTTGACGTTGTAACAGGAAATATAATAGGGGAAAGAAACCATGTGGCTATTTCTCCAGCCTCTCACTTTGCTACTTCAAAGGAAGTCTTAGAGAGGGCTATAAGGCAGATAGAAGATGAACTTGAAGATAGATTAAGAGAATTAAATAGTCAGGAAAAATTACTGGAGGCCCAAAGATTAAGACAAAGAACCAACTATGATATTGAAATGATTAGAGAAATGGGTTATTGCAGTGGAATAGAAAATTATTCAAGAATATTAGATGGAAGGGCACCGGGAACTCCACCACAAACCTTATTAGACTATTTCCCTGATGATTTTTTAATGTTTATAGATGAAAGTCATGTTACCTTACCTCAGGCTAGAGCAATGTATGCAGGAGATAGGTCAAGAAAAACTACCTTAGTAGATTATGGCTTCAGACTTCCTTGTGCTTTTGACAATAGACCCTTGAAGTTTGAGGAATTTGAAAAGAAAATAAATCAAGTTGTATATGTTAGTGCTACACCTGGACAATATGAACTAGACCATTCAACAAATGTGGCTGAACAAGTAATAAGACCTACTGGTTTGTTAGATCCAGTTATAGAAATAAGGCCTGTTGAAGGACAAATAGATGATTTATATGGAGAAATAAGAAAGACTACAGAAAGAGGTTATAGAACTCTTATAACAACATTAACAAAGAAAATGGCAGAGGACTTAACCAAGTATTTAACTGATTTAGGTGTAAAAACTACCTATATGCATTCAGATATAAAAACTATAGAGAGAATGGAGATTATAAGGGATTTAAGACTTGGAAAGTTCGACGTATTAGTTGGAATTAACCTTTTAAGAGAAGGATTAGATATTCCAGAAGTTGCATTAGTTGCAATTTTGGATGCAGATAAGGAAGGTTTCTTGCGTTCAGAAACATCTCTTATACAAACAATTGGTAGAGCTGCAAGAAATTCAGAAAGTAAAGTTATTATGTATGCAGATNTAATAACAAAATCCATGGATAAGGCTATTAAGGAAACAACAAGAAGAAGAGAGAAGCAGATTAAATATAACGAAGAGCATAATATAACACCTCAAACTATTGTTAAGGATATAAGAGATGTAATAGAAGCAACAAAAGCAGCAGAAGAGCCATCTATTTATGAGGTTATTAAGGAAGAGAATGGAGAAATTTCAGCTAAGGATAAAAAGAAATTAATTAAGAAATATACAGAAGAAATGATGGAGGCTGCTAAAAATCTACAATTTGAAAGAGCGGCAGAATTACGTGATATTATAAATGATTTAAAAGGTGAATAAAGAAAAATGGAATTCAGCATTTACTGAATTCCATTTTTCTTTATTGCTATATAAAATAATATAATAGGTATACTCTGCGTAAATATTTGACAATTAAGTAAAGAAATGATTAAAATTATTGTATGTAAAAAATTATTTTAAGGAGAAAAGTATGGCTAAGGGGTTAAAAAAAGGTCCTATATTTTTATTAATTGCTTTAATAATTGTATTGATAACATCATTAGTAGTTATTTTAACTAAGGTAGGGATACATGGTTATGAGGAAATTACTAAAGGTAATAAGACTAAAGTAAATAAGTCAATAGAAACTATAGAAAATACTGAGGATGTTACTTAAGACATTACTGAAGATATTGTAGTAAATAAAGAGTTAGATAGTGAGGAATTTAAATCAAACTTATATGCTTTTTATGAAGATGGGTTACATGGATTTAAAAATTCATATGGAGAAGTCATAATAAGCCCTAAATATAGTTTCCTAACTGGAGAGTATTCAGAAGGACTAATACCTGCTTATATAGATGGCCGCTTTGGATATATTGATAGAGATGAAAATTTAGTTATTGAAAATAAATATGATTATGCTTATGAATTTAAAAATGGTATGGCAATAGTGGAGCTAGATGATAGTAGCAAGCTGTAATTGATAAAAGTGGAAAAGAGCTCTTTGCTACAAAAAGTTACGAACTTTTAGATATAGTTGGGGACTATATTCTTGCAACTGAAGGAAATAATAACTATGGCGTGGGCTATTTAAATAAAAAGGGAGAAGAAGTGATTCCTTTGATTTATGATATAGCAAGGGATTTTTCGGAAGGATATACTGTTTTATATAGTGAAAAAGATGGCGCCAAGCTAATTAATAAAGAATTGGAAGAGATAGAGGTAGACAATAGAAGATTCTTTCAAAAATATTTTGATTTAACTAATGGTTTTATAGTTGGGGAAGATAGAGAGACTTTTGAAATTATGGTATTGGATAAGGGGTTTAATTCAAAGGTGGCTGTGGTGTTGTAGATAGCGAAGGAGAGGAGGTAGTCCCTTTTAATTATTCAAGTATTGAAGAAGAGGGTGGATTTTTTATTTGTACTAAAAAGGGTATTTTTAATAATGGAATAGATATATATTATGGTAGTAAGAAGTTAACAAATGATAGGATTAAAGCAGATTTTATTAGACTAGAAGGGGAAGGGGTACTAAGAATATCATATGGAGATGATGATTATTATTTAAATAAACATGGTCAAAAATTTTAAGTCATATTAATAAATGAAATAGTACAGATTTCTTTATTAATAATAAAATGGGAGATGGGTTATAGAACCAATCTCCTAATATTTTAACAGAATTATCCCTTGTAAACTTTTCCATAATTGAATACTAATGTTTATTGTGCTAAAATCTAATTTAAATATAAAAATTGATTTGGGGATTTGTATCAGTTTTTTTATTTAAGGAGGGCTATATTTATGGAAGTAAGGATTATTAGGTATGGTACTGATGATTACCAAAAAACTTTGGTTCTAAGAAATGAGGTTCTTAGAAGACCCTGGAGGCGCAGTATTTACGATGATGACTTAAGCAGTGAAGTAGACAAGGATCTTATTTTTGGGGCATTTAAAGAGGAAGATATCCTTGGTGTTGGAACTCTAAGTCATAGTGATTCTAGAAAAATTAGAATAAGATACTTAGCGGTTAATTCTAAAAATCAAGGAAAAGGAACAGGTTCCACTATTTTAAAAGCTATGGAGAACTATGCCAGAGAATTAGGCTATAAAAAGATAATTCTCGAAACAAGATTAAGTGTTAGAAAATTTTATCTTAAAAATGGTTATAAAACTACAGGTAAAATATTTGTTCCTGAAATTATACCAGTTAAGCATGTTAATATGGAAAAGAGGATATCATAGAGAATGAGAAATAAGAGAGCTCCTAAAAGGGGCTCTCTTTTGTGTATAAAAATAAATATAAAGTGAGAGATTAAAACATTGACAACAATATATTAATTGACAATAATTATAATAAAATTTAGAATATAATTAGGAACATTAGTTCGAGGTTAAAATTTTAAATATAGAAAAAAATATATACTATAAAACAGAAAGGGATTTATATTTTATGAAGGATAAAATAATAATAAAGGGAGCAAAAGTAAATAATTTAAAGAATATATCACTTGAAATTCCAAGAGATAAATTAGTTGTTCTAACTGGCTTGTCTGGATCAGGAAAATCCTCTTTAGCTTTTGATACCTTATATGCCGAAGGACAAAGAAGGTACGTAGAGTCATTATCTGCATATGCAAGGCAGTTTCTTGGGCAAATGGATAAGCCTGATGTGGAATATATAGAGGGATTATCTCCAGCCATATCTATTGCACAAAAAACCACTAGTAAAAATCCAAGATCTACAGTAGGAACTATAACAGAAATATATGATTATTTAAGACTTTTATATGCAAGGGTTGGAAAGCCGTACTGTCCTAAATGTAAAATACCAATTGAACAACAAACAGTGGATCAAATTGTAGATAGAGTCATGACCCTTGAAGAGAGAAGTAAAATTCAAATATTAGCACCTGTAATCAGAGGTAAAAAAGGACTTCATGAAAAAATTCTAGATAAGATGAAGAGAAGCGGGTATGTAAGAGTAAGGGTTGACGGTTCTATTTATGACTTAACGGAAGAAGAAATAAACCTAGATAAGAATAAAAAGCATGATATTGAAGTGGTAGTGGACAGAATAATTGTTAAAGAAGGTGTAGAAGGAAGATTAACAGATTCAGTTGAGGCAGCTTTAAAACTTGCAGAGGGTATAGTAATTATAAATATAATAGGTGGAGAAGATATAACTTTCAGTGAAAAGTTTGCCTGCAAGGAATGTGGTATGAGTATAGATGAAATTGAGCCAAGATCATTTTCCTTTAATGCTCCTTATGGAAAATGCGATCATTGTGATGGGCTAGGCTCATTAATGGAAATAGATGAAGATTTAGTGATTCCAAATAAAGATCTAAGCATAATGGAAGGTGCCATTGCCACTTGGGGAGAAGGAAGATTAAAAGAAGATTCNTGGACTTATGCAATTTTACAGGCCTTAAGTCATGAGTATGATATAGATTTAAAAAAGCCTGTTAAGGAATTAAGTAGAGAAGAATTAGATTTAATTTTATATGGTACTAAAGGTAAAAAGTTAAAAGTTACCTATGTTAGGGATGGAGTTAAAACACAGTATAATTATGCTTACGATGGTGAAATAAATTCGTTAAAGAGAAGATATATAGAAACAAATTCTAATGATATAAAAGGGCATATAGAACAGTATATGGGAAATAATGCTTGTCCAAAATGTAAGGGAGCAAGATTAAATAAGGAAGCATTAGCTGTTTTAATAGGGGATAAAAATATTTATGAATTTACAACTCTTTCAATTAAGGAAGAACTAGAGTATATAAATTCTGTAGAATTCTCTGAAAAAGATAAAAAAATTAGTGAGCAAATAGTAAGGGAAATCAAAAATAGGCTTACCTTCTTAGTAGATGTAGGGTTAGATTATTTAGATTTAGCAAGAAGCTCAGGTACTTTATCAGGAGGAGAAGCTCAAAGAATAAGACTTGCAACGCAAATAGGTTCAGCCCTGATGGGAGTGCTGTATATACTAGATGAACCAAGTATAGGCCTTCATCAAAGGGATAATGACAAACTAATAGCAACCCTAAAGAAATTAAGAGATATAGGAAATACAGTAATAGTTGTTGAACATGATGAAGATACAATGAAAGCAGCAGATTATATAGTAGATATAGGGCCAGGAGCAGGAGAACATGGTGGAGAGGTTGTAGTTGCAGGACCTCTAGAAGATGTAATGAACTGTGAAAAATCAATAACAGGACAATATTTAACTGAGAAGAAAAAAATAGAAGTTCCAAAGGAAAGAAGAAAAGGAAATGGTAACTTTATAAAAGTTAAAGGTGCAAAAGAAAACAACTTAAAAAATGTAAATATATCAATACCACTAGGAACTTTAACAACAGTAACAGGTGTCTCCGGTTCAGGAAAAAGTACACTGATAAATGAAATTCTTTATAAGGGGTTAAGTAGAATAGTAAATAAAAGCAAAAATCCAGTAGGAAAACATAAAGAAATATCAGGATACGAAAATATAGATAAAATAATAGATATAGACCAAAGCCCTATAGGAAGAACTCCAAGATCAAATCCTGCTACTTATACAGGAGTATTTGATATAATAAGAGATCTATTTGCTAGTACAACAGAAGCTAAAATGAGAGGATACAGTAAGGGTAGATTTAGTTTTAATGTTAAAGGTGGAAGATGTGAAGCTTGTTCTGGAGATGGTATAATAAAAATAGAAATGCAATTTTTATCTGATGTTTATGTTCCTTGTGAAATATGTAGTGGAAAAAGATATAATAGAGAAACACTAGAAGTAAAATATAAGGGTAAAAATATTGCTGATGTTTTAAGTATGACAGTAGAAGAAGCATTAAAGTTTTTTGAAAATATACCAAGAATAAAAAATAAGCTTGAAACATTATATGATGTAGGGCTTGGATATATAAGATTAGGTCAGCCTTCCACTCAGTTATCAGGAGGGGAAGCTCAAAGAATAAAATTAGCTACTGAGTTATCAAAAAGGAGTACAGGAAAAACTCTTTATATCCTTGATGAACCGTCAACAGGTCTTCATATAGATGATGTAAATAGATTAATAGAGATACTTCAAAGACTAGTAGAGTCAGGAAATACTGTAGTAGTTATAGAGCATAATTTAGATATAATAAAATGCGCAGATTATATAATAGACTTAGGACCAGAAGGTGGAGATAAGGGTGGAACTATAGTTGCAACTGGAACTCCAGAGGAAATAATTAAGGTAGAAAAGTCTTATACAGGTAAATATCTTAAGAAAATCCTAAGATAATTATAAGATTAAGGTAGTTGTTATTTTTATTTAAGTATTTTAATATATAATGATAGTATAATAACTAATTTGAGGTGAAAAAATGGATTTTTCGAAGATTATAAGACTGGTTTTTGGAATAGCATTTATAGTAATACTTTATTTCATTATTTTTTATGCATTAAAGATAATGTATAAGGATGTAAAAAGTGGTGGAAGAAAAAGACCAAGTTCTACTAGAAGAAGTTATGGAATAGAAGTAGTTAGTGTGGGAGAAAATGCAAACTTAGAAGAGGGATCTATTTTATTACTAAGAGATATAATTACCATAGGTAGAAAAGAAGGTAATACAATAAGACTTAGTGATCAATATGTATCTGGAAATCATGCTGAAATTAAAATTAAAAATAACGAAATAATTATTAGAGATTTAAAAAGCACTAATGGTATTTTCGTCAATGATGTAAGAATTAAAGAATATTTTAAACTAAGAGCAAATGATAAGTTTAGAATAGGTAGTGCAATATTCAAAGTTATTAGATCAGATAAGAATTAGGAGTATAAATATGAATACATTGAAGTTAGAAAAAAGAGTACTTAAATTAATTTATTTATTATGTATTTTAATATTTACTAACCTGGCACTACTTGAAAAGCCTCTTAACAAAAATGCAATTTTTATAGGATTAGGACTTTGCCTTATAATAGGGTTTTCTCATTATTTAATAAGAAGATTCTATCCAGGAGGAGATAAATTCTTATTTATATTTTCAAGTATATTAGCAGTTGTTGGGGTGGCTGTACTTTTTAGAATAGACCAAAGTATGGCAATTAAACAATTATTGTGGGTAATACTAGGAATAACTGCTTACATAGTCATTTCGGTGGCCTTACCTAACATAAGTAAGTTTGCAGATTACGAAAAAATATATATGATTATAACTCTAATCTTTATGCCAATGGGATTACTTTATGGCCTTATATTTAATGTTGAAACTAATGGGGCAATGAACTGGGTTTATTTTGGCCCCTTTGGATTTCAACCTTCTGAATTTGGAAAAATATCCTTAATATTATATTTAGCTTCTTCCTTAAAGGACTACGAAAGCAAGAATAATATAAAGGCAGATTTTAAACAACTTATAATACCAGCCCTTATTGTAATGTATTCCTTAGTATGCATGGTTCTTCAAACAGACTTAGGATCTACACTAATATTCTTTGGTATAGCAGTTACTATGCTTTATATAGCAACTTCTAAGAAGAAATATGTGTTTACATGTCTTGGGCTTTCTGCAGTAGGAGCTATAGGTGCTTATGGGGTCTTTAGCCACGTTAAGCGAAGAGTTATGGTATGGCTTGATCCTTGGAAATATGCAAATGATGAAGGTTATCAGATAGTGCAAGGTTTATATGCGATAGCTTCAGGTGGATTATTGGGAGTTGGACTGGGAAAAGGTTATCCAGATTTAATATTTGCAAGTGAAAGTGACTTTATCTTTGCAGTAATATGTGAGGAATTTGGAATGGTATTTGCAGTAGGAATTATGATACTATACTTCCTTTTATTTTATAGGGGGATTAGAATAGCCTTTGTGACTAGCGATAAGTTCAGTCAGTTATTAGTAGTTGGACTAAGTACCATGATAGCATGTCAAACTTTAGTTATAGTAGGAGGAATATTTACTGTAATACCACTTACAGGTATAACCCTACCTCTTATAAGCTATGGAGGAAGTTCAATGCTTTCAATGTTCTTTGCACTAGGAATGTTACAAAAGGTATCAGAGGAAAATTAAATAAGGAGGAAGTTATGAATTCTCTAGCAAAAAATGTAAAAAATGTAATGATAATATTTCTCTTTTGTTTTATAGCATTAATATCCTATATAGCATATTTTCAAGTATTCAAGGGACCTGACATAGCAGCAGATTCAGGTAATAAAAGACTTTGGGCAAAAAGAAATGAAGTAATAAGAGGAACTATTTATGATAGAGATGGAAATCCTGTAGCTAATAGTACAAGAATTGATGAATATAATCAAAGCAGGAATTATGAATATGGAGATTTATATGTTCATGCTTTAGGTTATATAGATGAAAGATATGGTCTTACAGGACTAGAAGAAGAATTTGATGATGAACTGTCAAATTATAATGGTTTTACTAATAACTTTAGAAGTTTATTAAAGGATTTTGATTTAAAAAGCATTATAGAAAATAGAGATGAAGAAAAAGTAGGAAATGGTATAGTTACAACCCTAGATTATGATCTCCAAAGGGTTGCTTATGATGCTTTAGGAGATAGAAAGGGATCAGTAGTTGCCTTAAATCCTAAAACAGGTGAAATTCTTGCCATGGTTTCTAAACCAACCTATGATCCAAGTAATTTAGAGGGAGCAATGGAGGCTGCTAATAGTGGAGAAGACACTGAAAGCAGGTTGTTAAATAGGGCAGTATACGGCATATATCCCCCTGGATCAGTTTATAAAACTGTAACATTAGCTGCAGCAATTGAAAATGATCCAGCTATAGTTGAGAGAATCTTCGATGATCAAGGTAAAATTACCTTTGAGGATGGAGCAGAACTTAATAACTATTTAAATCAAGCCCATGGGAACATAGATTTACAAATGGCCTATAGAGTATCAAGTAATGTTGTATTTGCTACCCTAGCTATGGAAATGGGTAATGAAAAATTAAAGGAAGTTTCAGAAAGATTTGGATTTAATGCAAGAATACCAGGAGTAGGTGTTTCTATATCTCAAAGCAATTTTCCAACATTAGAGGAATATGAATTAGGTAACATGGCTCAAAGTGGAATTGGTCAAGGAAGTGTTACTGTAACACCTATGCAGATGGCAATTGTGTCAGCAGCAGTAGCAAATGATGGTGTTCTTATGCAGCCTAAGTTGGTGAATAAAATAGTTGATAAAGATGGAAATACAATAAAAGAAATAGAAAATAAGGTGTTAAAGAGTGATGTTATATCCCCAGAAATAGCATCTATTGTAAAAGAATATATGGGTTATTTGGTGTCCAATAACATATATAGATGGCCTTATTTTGATGGTACAAATGCTGGGGGTAAGACTGGTACAGCAGATTATATGGAAGATGGGGTAGAAGCTATACCTCATGGCTGGTTTATATCAATAGCACCAGTGGATGATCCTACAATTGCCGTTGCAGTTATAGTTGAAAATGGAGAAAATGGAGCAGGCTCAGCAGCAGATATTGCATCACAAGTGGTTAGCCAAGCGGTTTTAAACAATTAAAAATTCAAAATGCAAAATGCACAATTTAGGTGGATTTTCAGAGGGCTGAAAATCTACAAATATATATGGAGATAATGAACAACCTTCTTTGTTCATTATCTCTTTTTTTGTTTGGAATAGATATACCACTATTCTACATTTATCATCAATTATCCTTAGCTATTATTAACTGATTGGACTTATAATTCATATATTAAAATGTAAAACTCTTTAAATTTAAAAATACAACAGAAAAAATTAGGATTAAGGAGAAGGATATATGTTTAGGTTTGAAGAATTAAAGGTAGATGGATGTTATTTAATAACCCCTATGGTTTTAATGGAAGATAAATGTGATTTTATAAAAATTTTTAATAATACACAGTTTAATATTTATGGATTAAGTACAGAATTTAAAGAGGAATGTTATGCAATTGCCAAACCAGGCGTAGTTAGAGGAATCCACTTTCAAAAACCTCCAGAAGAACACGATAAATTAGTTACATGTTTAAGTGGTTCAATCCAAGACGTTGTGGTAGACTTAAGAAAAAACTCAAGAACATTTGGGAAATATACCATGGTAGAGTTAAACGAAAACAATAAGAATATTATATATATACCAAAGGGCTGTGCCCATGGTTATTATATAAAGGGAGAAAAAACTGCTATAATCTACTACAAAGTTACAAAACCATATATCTTAGAATTAAGAGATGGAATACACTGGTCCTCACTAGACATACCTTGGGATTTTCTAGGTAAGCATGAAGTTGAAGTAGAAGAAGAAGATAAGACATGGCCAAAATTCGAAGATTTTCAATCACCGTTTTAGCAAAGCCTTACCAGTTTTCAGTTTTCAGTTAACAGTTTTCAGTTTTCAGTTAACAGTTTTCAGTTTCGGAATAAACTGCTACGCAGTTTAAAAAAATAATTTTCGTAATTCAGCTTTGCTGAATTATTTCCTTAACTGAAACTGAAAATTGAAAACTGACAACTGATTAATTTTTCCTTTTGTTTACTTGCGGTTATAATGTTAAAATTTATATACAAAGGAAAAAGCTTTTTGGAGGATTGTAATGTTTGATTTTGAGTATCATTTAAAGAACTTACCAGAGAAGCCTGGTGTTTATTTAATGAAAAATTCTCTTGGAGAAGTTATTTATGTTGGTAAGGCTAAAATATTAAAAAATAGAGTTAAGAGTTATTTTCAAAATTCTAAAAATCATACTGAAAAAGTTAAGGCTATGGTTAAGAATATAGCAGAGTTTGAATATATAGTAACCGATAATGAAATGGAAGCTTTAATTCTAGAAGGTAATTTAATAAAAAAATATAGCCCAAGGTACAATATACTACTTAAGGATGATAAATTTTATCCCTTTATAAAAATAACAACTAATGATGATTTTCCTAGGGTATTTGTAACTAGAAGGTATGCAAAAGATGGCGGAAAATATTTTGGGCCCTATACAAATGGAACAGCAGTTTACGAAACAATAAAATTAATATACAAAATATTCCCTGTAAGGGATTGTAAGTTAATGATTAGGGAAGATGGCCCCAAGGTTAGACCATGCTTAAATTACCATATTAAAAAATGTGTAGCCCCCTGTGCTGGATATATATCAAAAAGTGAATACAGGGAAATGATTGATCAAATTATAGACATACTTAGTGGTAAAGATAAAAAAATAAAAAATTACCTTAAGGAAAGCATGGAGGAAGCTTCTAAAAATCTAGATTTCGAGAAAGCAGCCAAGTTAAGGGATAAAATATTTGCTATAGAAAATATTGTAGAAAAACAAAAGATCTTTAAAACTATGGANGGTGATGAGGACTTTATTAACATCTACCAAGACGAAAAAGATAGTTGTATTCAAGTTTTCTTCTCTAGAGATGGAAAAATAACAGGAAGGGAAGATTTTATATTTGAGAATACTGTAAATGAAGAAATAGGAGAAATTCTGGAGGAATTTATTACTTCTTTCTACGGAAGAACAGCCAAGGTACCTAGATATATTTATGTTCCGAAGATAGAGGAAGTAGAATTGCTTGAAGAATTCCTAAAGATAAAAAGGGGAGCTAGAGTAACAATAAAAATACCACAAAAAGGCCAAAAGAAAGAAATGCTTGAAATGGTAAAAAGCAATGCTAAGGTTACTTTAGAAAAGTTCAAAGATAAATTCCTTAGAGATAAAATGGTAAATAAGTTATCATTAGAAGAATTAAGAGATTTATTAGATTTAGATGAACCTCCATTTAGAATAGAAGCCTATGATATATCAAATATTCAAGGTGTAGATTCAGTTGGGTCTATGGTAGTATTTGAGGAGGGAAAAGCTAAAAATAGCGATTATAGAAGATTTAAAATAAAATCAGTTAAAGGTGCTAATGACTATGATAGCATGAGGGAAATACTAGAGAGAAGATTTANCCATGGGTTAAAGGAAATTAAAGAAATAAAGGAAAGAAATTTAAACTTTTCATCAGGAAAATTCTCCTTCTTCCCAGATCTTATAATGATGGATGGGGGAAAGGGGCAAGTTAATGTTGCCTTAGAAGTGTTAGACAAATTAAATATTAATATTCCGGTTTGTGGCTTAGTAAAAGATGATAAGCACCAGACTAGGGGAATTATATATAACAATAATGAACTTATAATTAAGAGAAGTTCAAACTTAATGCAAATGATTAGGAGAATACAAGATGAAGTCCATAGGTTTGCAATTACATATCATAGGTCTTTAAGAAATAAAAGGACTCTCCATTCAATTTTAGAGGATATACCAAATATAGGAGAAAAGAGAAGACGAAATTTATTAATGAAATTTGGCAGCGTTGAAAATATAAAAAATGCTACCTTTGAGGAATTACTAGAAACACCAAGTGTAGATAAAAAAGCAGCTCAAAGTATAATTGATTATTTTACTGTTAAAGAAAAGCTGTAACAAAGAGAAGAAAGTAGATATAATATGAATATATGAATAAAAAATGTTGTTTATTATATGTTTTTATTTTATACTAGGTAAAGATAATTACTACGTTTTATAAGGAGTTAGGTATGAATCAATATAAAAATTTAAAAAGTTTATTTGAGGAGTTCTATAAAAAAGAAAATGTAATGATTGATTCTGAAATGAAGAATCATGTTTATTTTAGAGTAGGTGGACCTGCTGATATACTTTTGATTCCAGAATCTAAGGAACAAGTTTTAAAAACCATAAAAATATGTAGAGAAAAAAGCATACCTTTCTATGTAGTTGGCAACGGATCTAATTTACTAGTTAAAGATGGTGGAATAAGAGGAGTTGTAATAAAGCTAAATGAACTAAAAAACATAAGAGTAGAAGGAGATGTACTAGAAGCAGAGTGCGGAGCTATGCTGAAGGATGTTTCCAAAGAGGCTTTAAAGAACTCTCTAACAGGGCTTGAATTTTCCTGTGGAATACCTGGAACTGTAGGGGGAGCTGTTTTTATGAATGCAGGAGCCTATGATGGAGAAATTTCTCATGTTATAGAATCGGCAGAAGTAATAAATGATAAAAACGAAGTAGTAGTTCTATCAAAAGAAGAATTAGAACTAGGATATAGATCATCAATCGTTATGAAGAAAAACTATATAGTATTATCAGCAAAATTTAAGTTAAAGAAAGCTGAAATTAGCAGAATAAAAGAAACTGTAGATGAATTAACTAAGAGAAGGGAAGAAAAGCAACCTTTAGAATATCCATCAGCTGGAAGTATTTTTAAAAGACCAAAGGGATATTTTGCAGGAAAGCTTATACAAGATGCAGGATTAAAGGGATACAGCATTGGCGGTGCGGCAGTTTCAGAAAAACATTCAGGCTTTGTAATTAATAGAGGTGGAGCAACTGCTAAGGACATAATAAACTTAATAGAACATATTCAAAAAGAAGTAAAAGCACAGTTTGGTGTGGAACTTCATCCTGAGGTTAGAATAGTAGGAGAAGACTGATATAATTTACAATGTAGAATGTACAATTAATGTAGAATTTACAATTGAGGATATAATTCAGCTGTGCTGAATTATAGAAAATAGAATTAAAAATTCCTAGGGGATTTTAATAACTATTAATGTAGGGCTGTTACATAATTTTTTATGTAGCAGCTCTTTTTTCTTTGAATTAATATAAAATTTCTATTTTTTAACTATAAAATTATTGACTTTTGTAATGTGGTATAATATACTATATTTAAGATTTAAATAAACTCTTTAAAGGGGTAAGTGAAAATATTAAAAAGGGGAGGAAATAATGAGGAAGTTTTATATTAATCAAAGGATTTTTTCAATTGGAAGTAAATTTGATGTATTAAATGAATATGGTAAAGAGGAGTATATAGTAGAGGCAGATAAATTTGATTTAGGTAAGAATATATACGTATACGATTTGAACAATAGGAGGTTATTATATTTAAAACAGAAGCTACGGATTGGTGCTCATAGGTATATTTGCTTTGACTCTAATATGATGGAAATAGCTGAAATAAGGAAAGAATTTATGTTTCCCGAATATAATATTACTGGTAAAATGGGAAATATAAAAATGAAGGCTCGTGATATTTTGGGAAGACATTATATAGTAGAAAAGGATAATAGAGAAATAGGAAGAATAGATAAGGAGCTTACTATTTTAAGGGATTCTTATTCTTTAGAGGTAATTGATGAAGAGTATACTGTTTTCCTGATTGGACTCCTAATAATTATAGATATGGTAAGGTATCACGAAAATAATTAATAAATTATAAAGGAGATTTAATAATGATAGCACATGAAATTGATTATGAAATTAAAGGAAATGAAATGCAATTTGTTGAAATTACATTAGATCCTAGGGAAGCTGTAATTGCTGAAGCAGGAGCAATGATGATGATGGACAACAGCGTCAAAATGGATACTGTTTTTGGAGATGGCAGTAAGAAAAGTGGAGGTTTTTGGGGAGCCTTAGGAGGAGCTGCTAAAAGGGTAATTACAGGTGAAAGTTTATTTATGACCTCCTTTACCAATACAGGCTATATAAAACAAAAGGTAGCTTTTGCAGCACCATATCCAGGAAAGATAATACCAATGGATTTAAGAAATTATGGAGGTAGGTTAATTTGTCAAAAGGATGCATATTTATGTTCAGCTATGGGTGTTAGTGTAGGTATTGCATTTACAAAGAAATTGGGTGCTGGAATTTTTGGTGGCGAAGGATTTATACTTCAAAAATTAGAAGGAGATGGAATGGCTTTTATAAATGCAGGAGGTACTATAGTAAAAAGAAGCTTAATGCCTGGAGAAACAATTAAAATTGATACAGGATGCCTAGTTGCAATGACTCAAAATGTTCATTATGATATAGAATTTGTTGGTGGAATAAAAAATACCCTATTTGGTGGTGAAGGAATGTTCTTTGCCACATTAACAGGACCTGGAGATGTATGGGTTCAAAGTTTGCCATTTAGTAAGTTAGCCTCTAAGGTAATTGCAGCAGCCCCTCAAACTGGTGGAAGACAAGTTGATCAAGGAGGTATTCTAGGAACATTAGGAGATATGTTTGAAAGATAGACTTTAGAATAATAACTATTTGAAATTAATATAATTAAGCTAACAATAGATTTAATTATATTAATTTCAATGATATAATTAAGCTATAGAACATATAAGCAAGGGGGCATAATATCATGAGATTTATAATAGTTACAGGTTTATCAGGAGCAGGAAAAACAGAAGCAACAAGAAGCCTTGAAGATATGGGGTATTTTTGTGTAGATAATCTTCCTCCTAAATTAATACCTAAATTTGCAGAGGCTTGCACACAAAGTGACGGAAAAATTAACAAAGTAGCTTTAGTAATAGATATAAGAGGCGGAATTTTCTTTGATGATTTATTTGAAAGCTTAAATTACTTAAAAGCTCAAGATTTTAAATATGAAATACTATTTTTAGATTCCTCAGATGAGGTTTTAGTAAAAAGATTTAAAGAGACTAGAAGAAGCCATCCCTTAGCACCTAGAGGAAGAGTTATAGCTGGAATTAATGAAGAAAGAACAAGATTAAGAGAAGTCAAAGATAGGGCAGATATAATAATAGATACTTCCAAGTATGCAATTAAAGATCTTAGAGAAGAAATGAATAAACATTATGGTGATTCAAAGCAGCCAAAGAAAAATCTTTCAGTAACTATATTAAGTTTTGGGTTTAAACATGGAATACCAGTTGATTCAGATCTTGTATTTGATGTTAGATTTATACCTAATCCATTCTATATACCATCCCTTAAGCCTTATTCAGGAAATGATAAGCCAGTAAAGGAATATGTATTGGAGCAGGAAGAAACTAAGACGTTTTTAGCTAAAACTGAAGATATGCTGGAATTTTTAATTCCATGCTACAAAAAAGAAGGAAAAAGGCAATTAATTATATCAATAGGATGTACTGGAGGAAGACATAGATCAGTTGCTATAGCAAATTCAATATATGAAAAATTACTAAATAAAAACTATAATGTTTCAATAGAACATAGAGATATAAAAGAGGATGTACACCAAGGAGCAAGAAAACTATGAAACTTTATGATTGGTTAAAACCGGGTGTGAAAGTAAAGAGATGGTTTTTCTTTGGATTATTTGGTGTCTTGCTAATAGCTTTTGGATTTACAGAGCTTGCCATTAGAAGAGTTTATGATTATTATTATAAATTATTTTATATATTTCTTAATATAACAGGCATTCTTGTTATAACCATATCAGTTATGGAAATAACAAAATCAATAATTAAGCTTAATAATAAGAGACAAATAAATATTTCCCTAAATAGTAGGAAGATAGGAAACCTGATTGATGAAAAGAGACTGCTAGTAAAGGGCCCCAAAATAGTAGTTGTAGGAGGGGGGACAGGACTATCTACAATGCTAAGGGGATTAAAATATTATACATCTAATATTACTGCTATAGTTACAGTAGGAGATGATGGTGGTGGCTCTGGTGATTTAAGAGAAGATTTAGGAATGCTCCCACCTGGAGATATAAGAAACTGTATTTTAGCTTTAGCAGATACAGAACCTTTAATGGAGGATCTACTTCAATATAGATTTAAAGATGGAAGGCTTAAAAACCAAAGTTTTGGTAACTTGTTTTTGGCTGCCATGAATGGAATAAGTGATAATTTCGAAGATGCAGTTCAAAAAATGAGTTCAGTATTAGCTGTAACAGGAAGAGTATTACCTGTTACCTTAGAGGATATGAAATTAGTTGCAGAACTTGAAAATGGAAATAAGGTAGAAGGAGAATCCCAAATACCAGAAGAGGCCTTAAGACAAAACTCAAGAATTAAAAAAATTAGAATAGAACCTCAAAATGCAAAACCCTTAGATGATGCTATTAAGGCAATTGGGGAAGCAGATGCTATAGTATTAGGACCAGGAAGTTTGTATACAAGTATTATTCCTAATTTATTAGTAAAAAACATAGCTGAAAGTATAAGAAAAAGTGATGCTATAAAAATATATATATCAAATATAATGACACAGCCTGGAGAAACAAATGGTTTTAAGGCATCAGATCATATAAAGGTATTAAGAAAATATGGTGGAAGAAATATTGTCGATTATGTTATTGCTAATAACGGTGACATACCATCAGAAGTTAAGGAAAAATATGCTTTAGATAATTCAAGTTTAGTTGAATTAGATAAAAAAGAAATAAAAAAATTAGGGGTTCAAATAATAGAAGAGCCTTTATCAAAAATAGAAAAGGGTTATGTAAAGCATGATTCAGAAAAATTAGGAGAGGTTATTGTAGATACAATAATGGAAAGAAAGCTTTTATATGATAGGAAAAAGATTATAGAATATATGTATGTTTCCCAAAAAATTAAGGAAAAAGAAAACAGAAATAAAAATAAACAATAATATTGACGAAACTTCTATAAAATTATAGAAGTTTTATTTTTTCTGTCAAATATATAGGAAAAATACTGGATATTTGCTAAAATATAGGTTGTGAGGAATTTAGCAGGATTAAATTGAAGGGGAGTAGCTTATGGAAATACTTGTTTCAATCAGAGAAATAGTAGCGATCTTTATTGAAATGTTTCTTGCGGTAATATTTTATAATACTCTATTTAATAAAAGCAGAAGAGAAAATCTGTGGAAGTATACTATTATAATTCTAATATGTAGCATAATATTTGAAAGATTCAAGGAAATTAATCCATTAATAGTACTTATTCTTGATTTAATATTAATGATATTGTGTATAGCTTATGTTGATAAAAAGGATAGATATCTAACATTAATAGAAATACTTATATGTGTAATAGTAACTTTTGTAATAGGAAATATATCCAGCATAGTTTTATATTCTTTTACTAGTAAGATTAGAGAGTTAATGTCGGTTTTGCTAGGAATAGTTAGTATAGGGTATATATTTATAATTTTGCTGCTTAGATATATTATAAGAAAGTATGACATAGATTTTGAAAAATCTTTGGAGGATAATATTTACATATCAAATATATCAATGAATTTATTTATGGTTTTTATGATATTTAAGTTAGTTTATGATAGCGGAAAGTTTTCTAATTTAATAATAATACAAATAAACATATTTATACTTATCAATGTATTCATAAATATAATTTTTTATAGATATTTAAGCACTTCAATTATAAAAAATAAAAATACAGAAGTAAAAAATACCTATAATCCAATATTAGATAAAATGATAGATAATATTAGAGCAAATGAACATGAATATAAAAATCATATAAATATAATATATTCACTGGTACAGATTTCAAAAAGTATCGAGGAAGCAAAGGAAAAAACTAATAAGTATATGGGGCAGTTAGGAAGTACAAGCCTTTTAAATGCTATAGTTCAACTAGATAACACTGTAGTTAAAGCAGTTTTATATAGTAAGCTAATGGAATGTGAAAAGCTAGGCATAGAATTTGAATTTAGTATTACAGCAGATATAGGGGAATCTGGATTAGATGATACAGAAATTACTGTAATATTAAGTAATTTATTAAATAATGCTATTGAAGCTACTAAAAATTTAGAAAAAGATAAAAAAAGAGTAAGATTAGCTGTTTTTAAGGAAGAAGGCGAGGAAGATATAGAAATAGAAGTAGTAAACAAAGTAGATTCTACTTCCAAAGAATTTAAAAACAAAATGAAGAAAATTTTTGACAAAGGTGTATCTACTAAGGGTATAGGAAGAGGCTATGGTTTATATAATGTAAGAAAGATAGTTAAAAAATATAATGGATTAATAGAGTCAAAAATTGAAGGTGAGGATTTTTACATTTCTATCCTCATTTAACCTGAATAAAGCTAGAATTTGCATATAAAATTCTAGCTTTATTTATGATATAATAAAATGATAATAATAGAAACAAGGAGAATAGGAATATGTCGTTTTCATCAAAAGTAAAGGGAGAAATTTGCAGATATTCAGAATTAACAAAAGAAAAAGCCTTAGCAGAAATATCTGCAATAATGAAAGTTAGTGGAACTATAACCTTTAGCGGCTCTGGGTTATCCTTTAGAATAACCACAGAAAATCCAGCTTCTGCAAGGCATATTTTTAGTTTGTTAAAAGATTACTTTAACATACATTCAAAACTAATGGTTAAGAAGAGTAGATCATTAAAGAAAAATAATATATATATGATTGTTATAGATGAAAGCATGGGAGTAAAAGATCTTTTAAGGGATACAGGAATATTAAGAGAAGTAGAAGGTGTATTAACCTTAGACTATAGAATAGATGAAGAAATGGTAAAAACAGATGAACTTAAAAGATATTATATTAGAGGTGCATTTATAGGTGGGGGAAGTATTAGTAATCCTGAAAAAACCTATCATTTAGAATTTGTAACCCATAGCGAAGAATATGCTAGAGATTTATCTAAATTAATAAATCTTTTTGACTTAAATACAAAAGTAATACAAAGAAAAAATAGCTATATAGTTTACCTAAAAGAAGGAGAACAAATATCAAATTTACTAGGAATTTTAGGAGCTCATACTTCATTACTAGAATTAGAAAATATAAGAATAATGAAGGAAATGAGAAACAATGTAAATAGATTAGTAAATTGCGAAACAGCAAACCTAAGCAAAACAGTAAATGCTGCTGTAAGACAGGTTGAAAGCATAAAGCTAATCCAAAGAGAATTAGGCCTTCAAAGATTGCCAAAAAACTTAAGGGAAATAGCAGAGTTAAGACTAAACTATCCTGATGAGTCACTAAAAGAACTAGGGGAAATGCTAAACCCTCCAGTTGGCAAATCAGGAGTTAACCATAGATTAAGAAAAATAGAAAAAATAGCAGAAGAAATTAGAACAGGAAACTATTAAACAGTTTTCAGGTTTCAGGTTTCAGGTTCCAGGTATCAGTTAAGGATGAAACTGCTAAGGCAGTTTCTAAAATCTTATATTTTTAGAAATTCCGCAGGAATTTCATCCGCAACTGAAAACTGAAAACTGAA
>JGI24714J26587_10000940_pt1 | contig 20768 bp, 18 predicted proteins | sample BioPla4DNA2_FD_26587 | JGI IMG/M metagenome (IMG submission 26587)
TAGTCAATCTGTAATTCTAATTTCATACATATTATTCATATTTATTAGAAAAATATAGGATTTTTCATTAAAAATGATATAATAGTTATATAGGCAGATGAAATATCTGTATTAATATTATGTTCCAAAAGAGAAAAAATAGGAGTGAAGCCCCATGCAAATGTATGATTTAATTAACAAAAAGAAAAATAAAGAAGTACTAACTAAAGAAGAAATTGAATTTATTGTTAATGGCTACACCAAAGGATCAATCCCTGATTATCAAATGTCCGCATTTTTAATGGCTGTATGTTTAAATAAAATGAACCATGAAGAAACAGCACATTTTACCATGGCTATGGCTAACAGCGGTGATATACTGGACTTATCGAAAGTCCATGGAGTTAAGGTAGACAAACACAGTACCGGGGGAGTGGGAGATAAGACCTCTCTTGTACTTAGTCCTATGGTTGCTGCTTTAGGAATTCCTGTTGCTAAAATGTCCGGAAGAGGACTGGGACATACGGGAGGAACCGTAGATAAGCTTGAAAGTTTTCCCGGTTTTTCAACTGAAATTTCCTCCGAACAGTTTATTGAGAACATAAATAAAATTAAGCTTGCTATAGTAGGTCAAACTGCAAATCTGGCTCCGGCCGATAAGAAAATATATGCCTTAAGGGATGTTACGGCAACCGTAGATAATATCTCCTTAATAGCCTCTAGTATTATGAGTAAGAAGATAGCTTCCGGATCCGATGTTATTGTTCTAGATGTAAAGACGGGAAGCGGTGCCTTTATGAAAAAATATGAGGATGCCTTGGCTTTGGCAAAAGAAATGGTTGAAATCGGAACAAGGGCAGGTAAAACCACATATGCTCTTATAACCGATATGAACCAACCTCTAGGAAGGGCCATCGGAAATGCAATTGAAGTTAAGGAAGCCATAGAAACCTTATCAGGTAATGGACCTAAAGATTTGCTTGAAGTAAGCCTTACCCTTGCTTCCTATATGGTTCTTGGTGCCGGAAAGGCAAAAACTTTTGAGGAAGCGAAAAAAATCTTGCAAGGTACTATAGAAAGCAAGAGTGCTTTAGATAAAATGGCTGAGTTTATCAGGGCCCAAGGGGGAGACAGTGAATTTGTTTATAATCCGGAATTATTAAAGACTGCTTCCATTTGCTATGATGTTAAAGCACCTTGTGATGGCTATGTGAAGGAAATCTTGACAGATGAAATAGGAATGGCTTCTTTAGTATTAGGTGGTGGAAGAGTAACAAAAGACAGCAAGATTGATTTAAGTGTAGGTATTATAATTCACAAAAAACTGGGAGATAAGGTTACAAAGAATGAGCCCCTTGCCACCTTGTATGCCAATGATGATGACAAGAGAAAGGAAGCCAAAAAGAGGATAATTGGTGCCTATGTTATTAGTAAAGAAGAGGTTGAGCGTCCTCCATATATCTATAGCATTGTAACAAAGGATGGAGTAAAGCGTGCATAATGCACGCTTTTTTTCATGTAATTAAATACCTATAAATTAAATATTTATATCATATAAGGGAGGTCTGTATGAAAATATCAAAAAGCTTATATAAAGGTATTTCAATTACATTGATACTTTTTATAATAATACTTTCTTTGTATAGAAACACCGGCTTGTTTTACCGTAAGAAGATAATACTCCCCTTTAGCCTCCATCTAAATAGGCAGGATCTTATATTGATTAAAGGAGAGGAATTTAGATTATTCGTTTATGGTATAAACAAAAGGGTATCATACCGTTCAACCAATATTAGGGTAGCCGGAGTGGATTTTTTAGGTAGAGTTTTTGCCTATAGAACCGGAAAAACCTATATAATAGCAAAGGTTTCCGGCAAAAAGCTTAAATGTCGAGTCAGGGTTATAGATCTTAATAAGAAACATCTAAAATTATCGGTGGGAGAAACTTATCGATTAAAAGTAAAAGGAATTACAGATTTTGCCCGATATAAAAGCAGCAATCCCAAAGTGGCAAAAGTAAATATCTTTGGAAAAATAAAGGCAAAAAAACCCGGAAAAACCACTATAACTGTATATATTAAAGGAAAAGTTCTTAAATGCAAGGTGACAGTAGAATAAATGAATATTTTCAAGACAAATTTATACTTGTATAGGTCTAAAATGATAGGGCATGGATTAAAATATTAGTAAAAGAATTATAGTGGAGTTTGTTATGAGAAAAATAAATATCCTGCTTGTGCTAGTATTATTAATTATGTTTATATTACCCAGTGCCATATTTGCCAGTAATATAAAATCTTCAAAACCGGATATTGACGGTGTCATACCGGTTACAGCCATGGTAGATTCTAAGATGGAACTAGAATCCCCCTCTGCCGTATTAATGGAAGGTTCTACCGGAACAATATTATTTGAAAAAAATAAAGATGAAAAATTAAAACCGGCCAGTATAACAAAAATAATGACTTTGTTATTGATTTTTGAAGCTTTAGATGCAGGTCAAATAAGTCTGACTGATGAAGTCAGTGTAAGTGAACATGCAGCCTCTATGGGAGGATCACAGGTTTATTTAGAACCCTATGAGGTTCAAAATGTAGAAACTTTAATAAAATGTATCAGTATATCCAGTGCCAATGATGCCTCGGTTGCCATGGCTGAACATATTGCAGGATCTGAAGAAGAATTTGTTGCCAGAATGAATAAAAGAGCTAAAGAGTTAGGTATGAATAATACGAATTTTGTAAACTGCTGCGGATTGGATGCCGACAATCACTATAGTACAGCTTATGATATTGCATTAATGTCTAGGGAGCTTATTACAAAACATCCCGAAGTTAGCAACTATGCAACTATTTGGATGGATACCTTCGTTCACACTACCAGAAAAGGAAGAACAGAGTTTGGACTGACCAATACCAATAAACTTATAAAATCCTATAAGGGCATTACTGGTCTTAAAACCGGCTCCACAAGCATTGCTAAATACTGCTTATCCGCCACAGCAAAAAGAGATAATATGGACCTAATTGCCGTAATACTGGCAGCACCGGATACAAAAACAAGATTTAAAGAAGCAGCTAAGCTACTTAATTATGGTTTTGCCAATTATTCTATATATGTTGATGATAACAAAGATATTGACCTTGAGCCTGTTAAAGTAAATAAGGGGGTCTTAGATTATGTAAACGGACATATTAAGGATAAATTTTCTTATTTATGTTCAAAAAACAGGTCACAGGAAAATATCAGGAAAGAAGTTGTGCTTTATGATAAGGTTCAAGCACCTGTATCATCAGGAGATAAAATCGGTGATATCATATATTATTATGATAATGAAAAAATAGGCATCATAGATATATTAGCTGCTGAAACAGTAAATAAAGCAGGCTTTAAAGATTGTTTGCTTAAGACTTTAAAAAAATATTTTCTTGCAACTAAATAAGCCATTCATTAATTTAATCTTTATTGACACTTTTTATCCTAATGGTATAGTATAATAAATATGCATTATTTTGATTGCATAAAATCAGAAAGGAGAAACCATGGTTTACTTATGGATATTCTCTGGTTTACTACTATTGCTAATTCTATGGTCCAGCCTGGAACAAAGGATATTAGTAAAATCGGAATATATTATTCAAGCAAGGAAGGAATCCCTGACAGAAGAAATTAACTTTGTTGTACTTTCAGACCTGCATAATAAAAAAATTGGGAAAAACAATAGGGTCCTGATTAAAAAAATATTGGATCAAAATCCTGATTTTGTTATAATAGCTGGGGATTTAGTAACAAAACGAAAACCCTGTTACCCAAGTAATGCATATGATTTGATTAAAGAGCTTTCAGATTATTATCCAATATTTTATGGATATGGTAATCATGAACAATCTTTTGAGGATATGAGTAAAGACCCTAATAAAGATGAATTTCTGTATGAAGCATGGTGTAAATATAAAAATAAGCTTTTAGATCTTGGTGTTCATCTTTTAGATAATAAAAGTATCATAATTCAAAGTAGTAATAATAAGCTCACAATAACCGGGCTTTCTTTACCTATGGATTATTATCGTAAAGGCAAGTTAGCAAAGCTTGAACAAGATGAAATTACTAATAAAATCGGCAAAAGAAGCAAAGAAGGATATCAGATTCTAATTGCTCATAATCCTATGTATTTTAAAGAATATATAGGCTGGAGGGCAGATTTGGTTCTTAGCGGCCATGTCCATGGGGGATTAGTAAGGCTTCCCTTTATTGGAGGGGTTATTTCTCCACAGGTAAGGCTGTTTCCCAAATATGACGCAGGATTATTCTCTGAGCAAGGTTATAATATGGTGGTTTCAAGAGGCCTAGGTACACATTCCTATATGCCTAGGTTCTTTAATCCACCACAGCTACTAGTTATAAAAATAAAGCCAAGTTAATGGTAGTCAGATGAAAGGAGCAATATGAGCATTCCGGTAAAACTGGAGGCATTTGAAGGTCCTCTTGATCTTCTGCTTCATTTAATAGATAAAAATAAAATAAATATATATGATATACCCATAGTTGAAATAACCGAACAATATCTTGAATATATTAAGCAGATGGAGTCAAAGAACCTAGAGATTATGAGTGAATTTCTGGTTATGGCTGCTACATTAATTAACATTAAATCCCGTATGCTTTTACCTTCTAAGGTTGAAGAAGATGAAGAAGAGATTGATCCTAGGCAGGAACTTGTAGAACGGCTGTTACAATATAAGATGTTTAAATATATGGCTGAGCAATTAAAGGACAAGCAAGAAGATGCTTCAAGGATTATGTTTAAGCCTCCCACCATACCTGAGGAAATTGGTGATTTTAAGGAAGAGATAGATGTCAGTCAGTTGATAGGAGATTTGACTCTTACTAAACTTCATGATATTTTTAAAAAGGTTATAAAAAAACAAACTGATAAAATAGATCCAATACGTAGCAAGTTTGGTAAAATTGAAAGGGAAGAAATTGATTTATCCCATATATTTACCTATATTCAGCAGTACGGTATTGAACATAAGAAATTTTATTTTAGCAATCTTTTAAAAGAAGAATCTACAAAGATGGAAATTATCGTAACCTTCCTAGGAATCTTAGAACTGATTAAGCTTGGAAGAATTAAGATAGAGCAGGATTATATGTTTGATGACATAAGGATTACTTATTTGGCTTCAGACATTATAGAAATGGAGGAGGAAGGATTTTAGTGGAGTTGAAATTAGCAGAAGCACAGATTGAGGCAATTCTTTTTACCATGGGAGAAGCTGTTGAGTTGGGTCGGCTGGCTAAAGCTATTGAACATGATGAGGAAACCACCAAAAAAATAATACATAGTATGATGGATAAATACGAGGATGAAAGCAGAGGTATTCAAATTATAGAGCTTAACGGAGCATATCAACTTGGAACTAAGGCTTCATTATATGAAACCATAGTAAAGCTTACCCATATCCCTAAAAAACATGTACTGACCGATATACTGCTGGAAACCCTATCTATCATTGCATATAAACAGCCCATTACCAAACTTCAAATTGAAGCAATTCGAGGGGTTAAATCAGATCACGCCGTTAATAAATTAATAGAGTATGGTTTAGTTTGTGAACTGGGCAGGATGGATGCACCGGGAAAGCCTATATTATTTGGTACTACCGAGGAGTTTTTAAGATGTTTCGGCTTACAATCATTAGAGGCTCTGCCGGCTATAAATCCTGAAAAAGTAGAAGATTTCAAACTACAGGCTGAAGAAGAGGCAGAACAGCTAACCCTAGATANATAAAATCAGAGTCTGTTTCAATCTATAAATTATATTGAAAACAGACTCTNATTTTATCTATTTATAGGTTGGTACCATGATATCAATCCCTCTTGCAGGGCCTCTTCAAAAGACGACGGAATATCCGGGGCTTTACCCCCATAATGCTTATAAAAACTTTCTGGGTAAAGAATTTTTTTATTCTTTTTTATACTGTCTATATCTACCCTTGCTTCTTCACCTTCTCTTATTTTCCTGGCTACTACAACAATTCGATAATTGGCCAGTTCGTAGGAACAGGTCGACAGGGTTAAAATTTGATCATCCTCATTTATATCTATATCATCAATATTATAAAAAGATCGAACCCTTAACTGATATATAAATTCTAAAAAGTCCTTATGGTTTTTAAAAGTGGATCTGTTATATCTGAAGAAATCACCTTTATCATCATTTCCCGGAGTTATAAATACGGAAAAAACCTTCCATAATGCCTCTTCATATATAGTATCAAAACTTATAATGGGATGTTCCTTCATAAAATCTAATTTTTTATATTCCAATAGATAATGGAACATATCATCAGAAGAGGTCATATTATGGCCGTGGATTACAAGATTTTTTGTATTCCTTTCTACTGATGAACTAGAATCTAGAAAGATGCTGCCGGCTTTTAGATATTCCTTAGTAGTCCAGTCCCTTGTCAGATAAAATTCCGGATCTTTAGGGTCGGATTGAACCACAACATAGTCAATCTTTGTATCGTTTTCCCCATTTATATTATCTATCTTAATCCAACCCTTAACCTCTTCATTAACTTCCAGTAGTTTTTTGAATTTAATAAGTCGTCCCTTCTCATCACGATTAGGATCGGGAGTAGGTGTTATTGCTACACTTATTTTTGAATCATCTGGAGTATTAATCCTATTATCAACTTCTATATTTGGCCCAGACCTCACATTAACTTGTGGTAAAGGAGTATGATATAAATCTCTAGCCTTATCTATAGCTTTTTTTAGCTTGTAGGGCTGTATTAGAACTTCATTAATAAAAAGAACTGAAAATACTATAAAACCTATGGTAAATAAAATCCTAAGGCTACGAATAATAATTTTTCTTCTTTTTTTCTTTTTACTAATAGACTCTTCAGACATAACAGTATCCCCTTTTGCTAAAATCTTGGTATATCATAATTATATATCTTAGGAATAAGTAGGTAAAGATACAAATAAATTGAAATAAAGAATAGGATAGGATGATTGTTTTGACAAAGATTAAACCTATGCTAAATTTAAGATTTTGTATCTGTTTTATACTTCTGCTTATATCGTCTCTTATCAATTATAATAGTTTATATAACTATTATAAGGATAACTTTAATCAAGAGATTATAAAAGAGGAGAATATTGAAGAAAAATTCAAAAAAGAAAATATTAAAATTCAAGAAGAACAATCCTACAGTCCATCCCCTAAAATAGAACTTAATTCTTTATCAGCCTTACTTATGGATGGTGAAAATAACCGGGTATTGTATGAAGTAAATGGATATCAAGAAATGCCCATGGCCAGTACAACAAAGATTATGACTTGTATTATAGCCTTAGAAGCAGGCAATCTTAATGATGTGGTAACAGTATCATCATATGCCGCAGGAATGCCCGATGTACAGTTACATATTAAAGCTGGGGAACAGTATTATCTAAAAGATCTTTTATATCCTCTGATGCTTGAAAGTCATAATGATGTTGCTGTGGCAATTGCTGAGCATATAGGTGGATCCGTTGAAGGATTTGCCACTATGATGAATGATATGGCCAGATCCCTAGGCTGTAATAATACCAATTTTGTAACTCCCAGTGGCCTAGATGCAGAAGGACATTATACTACTGCCAAAGATCTGGCGGTTATTGCATCTTATGCTATTAAAAACAAGGATTTTATTACCATAACTAATACACCTACATATCAATTTAAAGAGCTTAAAAAAGGAAGAACTTTTTCTGTTTCAAATAAAAATAAGTTCCTATATATGATGGATGGAGCAATAGGTATAAAAACAGGCTTTACCGGAAAAGCAGGATATTGTTTTGTAGGAGCCCTAAAAAGATCTGACAGAACACTAATTTCAGTAGTTCTAGCTTGTGGTTGGCCCCCAAGAAAAAATTTGAAATGGGCAGATACAAAGCAGTTAATGACCTATGGAATTGAAAACTTTGAAAAGAAGCAGATTTTTGAAGAGGTTAATCTAGATCCTGTCTATGTAGAAGATGGTCAAAGGGCTTATATTGGCCTTGATATAAAAGGAGATTTAAATCTCTTATTGGGAAAGAATGAAAAAGTTTCTATCGAATATGAGCTGCCGAAATCTTTATACGCACCTGTAGAAAAAGGATCCAAGGTGGGAGTGGCAAAATATTATATTGATAAAAAGCTATACACAGAAATACCGATTTTTACCACTGAAGAAAGTAAAAAGATTGATTTTAATTTCTGCCTAAAAAAAATAATAAAACTTTGGAGCTTGCAATATTAATAAATAATATTAATGACAAGCTTGTGATTTGAATCAAGGAAAAATGCATATAATCTATTTATACTGGGATTGTATTTAATATGAATTAGAAAAATACAAATATACACATAATAGTATATATTATTAAAGTGAAAGAAGAGGTGCTATATGAGAAAGAGGATAACAGATAAGGTTACATGGGTTGGTAAAGTGGATTGGGAACTTAAATCCTTTCATGGCCCAGAGTATTCTACTAATAAGGGTTCTTCCTACAATTCATATTTGATTAGGGATGAAAAGACTGTTTTGATTGATACTGTATGGTTGCCCTATGATAATGAATTTGTACAAAACTTAGAAAATGAAATTGATTTAAATAAAATTGACTATATTGTTGTTAACCATAGTGAAATCGACCATAGTGGAGCCCTTCCTGAACTTATGCGAAAGATACCAAATACACCCATATATTGTACGGCAAACGGTGCTAAAATCTTAAAAGGTCACTTTCATCAGGACTGGAATTTTGTTACTGTTAAAACCGGTGACACCCTAAATATCGGCAGTTCTACTCTTACCTTTGTAGAGGCTCCTATGCTTCATTGGCCGGATTCTATGATGACATATATGTCCGGTGAAAATATCTTATTTAGCAATGATGCCTTTGGACAGCATTATGCAACAGAAAGCTTATACAATGATAAAGTTGACAATTGTGAGCTTTTTGCAGAGGCAATAAAATATTATGCCAATATCTTAACTCCTTTTAGCCGGTTAGTTACAAAGAAGATACAAGAGGTATTAAGCTTTAATCTTCCCCTTGATATGATATGTACCAGCCACGGTGTAATATGGAAGAATGAACCTGTTCAAATTGTTGAAAAATATCTTGAATGGGCTAATGATTATCAGGAAAACCAGATTACCCTTATCTATGATACCATGTGGAATTCTACCAGAATAATGGCTGAATCAATAGCAGAAGGTATTATGAAGGCAGATCCTCAAGTTACTGTTAAAATATATAATTCTTCAAAAGAAGATAAGAATGATATTATTACTGAAATTTTCAAGTCAAAGGCTATCCTTGTAGGCTCACCGACAGTAAATAATGGACTTTTAAATTCAATTGCAGGACTTTTAGAAATGATTAAGGGTTTAAAGTTTAAGAATAAAAAGGCTGCTGCTTTTGGTAGTTATGGATGGAGCGGAGAAGTAGTAAAGCAAATTAACCAGAGTTTAAAAGAGGCCGGCTTTGAACTTGTAAATGAAGGAATTAGAAGCTTATGGGTTCCTGATAATAGTGAGATATCTAGTTTGATTGATTTTGGTAAATTATTTATAGAACAGATAAAATAAGGCAAATTAATAAATAAATAAGGATGACATAAGCAGTCATCCTTATTTTAATATATATATTTAATTTTCTTACTTATCAAATCCAAAATAGCTAATGCTATTATTGTAAGATATATCTTCTACAAGCTTTTTAAGAACTCTTAAATCATTAGGGAATCTACCTGTTTCCACGAAGTTTCCAAATACATCGCAAAGGATTCTTCTGAAATACTCATGTCTGGTATAAGATAAGAAACTTCTCGAATCAGTTAGCATACCTACAAAATTGCTGATAAGTGTGGTACTGGTTAGGGTTAGGATATGATCTCTCATACCAAGTTCATGGTCATTAAACCACCAAGCTGAACCATGTTGAATCTTTCCTAGGGCTGAATCATTTTGAAAACATCCCATAACCGTATCAATAGCGGCATTATCAATAGGATTAAGAGAGTATAAAATTGTTTTTGGCAACTGATCTGTAATTTCAAGGGAATTAAGAAAATCTGCCAGTTGTGCTGAGGAATTCCTGCTATTATCAATACAATCATAGCCGGTGTTAGGACCTAGCTTGTTAAACATACGGGTGTTATTATCTCTCTTACAACCATAATGAAGCTGCATAACCCAGTTTAATCTATGATTTTCTCTACCTAAGAATTGAAGTAAGGCTGTCTTAAACTTAAGGATTTCTTCTTCGGTAGGAATTTCCCCTGCTAAGCGGCGTTTCATAATTGNTTCAATTTCATCATCAGAAGCAGGGTAGTACATAACAAATTCTAAACCATGATCAGAAGTTTTACATCCGACACTATTAAAGAATTCCATACGAGCCTTCAAAGCTTCACATAGGGAGGCAAAACTATTAATCTCAATATTGCTGACCTTGGAAAGTTTTTCAAGATAAGCAAGATAGCCGGGTTTTTCTAAGTTTACTGCTTCATCAGGACGAAAGGCCGGAAGTACCTTTGTCTCAAAAGATTTATCATTAGCAAGCTGTATATGATATTCTAATGAATCAATGGGATCATCAGTAGTACAAAGGAGTGTTACATTGGACTTACGAATTATACCCCTGGCACTTAAATTAGGATCTTTTAGCTTTTCATTACATAGTTCCCAAACTTCATTGGCTGTTTCTGAGTTAAGGATACCCTCATAATCAAAATATCTTTTAAGTTCCAGATGGCTCCAATGGTAAATAGGATTGCCTATGGCCAGTTCTAGGGTTTGGGCCCATTTTATAAACTTATCTTTATCCGGAGCATTTCCGGTAATATATTCTTCACTAACTCCATTAGCACGCATCAAACGCCATTTGTAATGGTCCCCTCCAAGCCAAAGCTGTGTAATATTTTCAAAGCGCACATCTTCAGCTATTTCCTTAGGGTTAATATGGCAATGATAATCTACAATCGGCATTTTTTCTGCATAATCATGATATAATTTTTTTGCTGTTTCAGTTGATAATAAAAAGTCTTGGTCCATAAAAGGTCTCATAATGTCCTCCATTCTGTTCATATGTTATTATTTTTGGACTACACTAAATTATATATTCGTCATATAGTAAAAGTCAAGCTATCAAAGATTTATGGGCAATTTTTATCTATTAATGTATTAGATTGCGTAAATAATGTCATATTAATATTAATATTTGATTAGAATAGTTGACTTAATATTTTTTTAGTTTTATACTTTAAGTTGCTAAATATGTATAGACAAGATAAGGAGAGATTTTATGGCTAAAGTTATTACTATGGGAGAAATTATGCTTCGTCTTTCAACTCCCGGATTTCAGAGATTTATTCAAGCAGACAGTTTTGATGTATGTTATGGAGGCGGAGAAGCAAATGTAGCCGTATCCTTAGCCAATTATGGACATGATGCTTATTTCGTAACTAAAGTTCCCAATAATCCTATCGGAGAAAGTGCAATTGCAGCTCTTAGAAAGTTTAATGTCAATTGCGATCATATAGTAAAAGGTGGAGATAGGCTAGGTATTTATTTTCTAGAAACCGGTGCTTCCATGAGAGCTTCCACCGTAGTTTATGACAGGGCAAATTCAGCAATAGCAGAAGCTGATCCTTCAGACTTTGATTTTGATAAGATTTTTGAAGGAGCAGATTGGTTCCATTTTACAGGAATAACTCCTGCTATCAGTGATAAAGCAGCTGTATTAACAGAGGAAGCCTTAAAGGCAGCCAAGAGAAATAATGTTACCGTATCTGTGGATCTTAACTATAGAAAAAAATTATGGTCAACAGAAAAAGCTCAACGTATCATGACCAATTTAATGCAATATGTAGATGTATGCATAGGTAATGAAGAAGATGCAGAAAAAGTTCTTGGCTTTAAACCGGGTAATACCGATGTTACCAGCGGAGANCTTGAACTTGCCGGTTATCAGGATATATTTAAACAAATGATTAACAAGTTTAATTTCAAATATGTGGTAAGTTCCCTTAGGGAAAGTTATTCTGCTTCCGACAACGGTTGGTCAGCTTGCATCTATGACGGCAATGAATTCTATCATTCTAAAAAATATAATATTAGAATTGTAGATCGTGTGGGCGGAGGAGATTCTTTTGCAGCCGGATTAATCTGTGGACTATTAGACGGCAAATCCATGAAGGATGCTTTAGAATATGCAGTTGCAGCCTCAGCCTTAAAACATACCATCCCCGGAGACTTTAATATGGTAAGCAGGGCAGAAGTAGAAACATTAGTAGGCGGAGATGCTTCCGGAAGAGTTCAAAGATAAATAACTTATCTTAGATAAATAACTTATCTTAGATAAATAACTTATCTTAGATAAATAACTTATCTTAGATAAAATTATCTTAGATAATGTATCTTAATCAATAATATTTTATAATTATTAGTTTTAACTTATTAATATAAATAAGCCAATTATCCTAATTTTAGGTTTATTGGCTTATTTTTCATAATACAATTTCTATTTATATGTTTAAACCTGAATAATATGTAAAAATTACTTGATATTTCGATCTAATACAAGTATGATAATTATTGTTTACATTTAAATTACGGAGGTCTATGACATGAAAAAAGTGAAAGTAAAAAAGGATCAGAAAAAAGAACCCATGAATAAAAAAACAAAAATCCTTATATATGCTTTAGCTGGGGTTATAGCACTACTATCAATTATGTTGATTTTACTTGAGAGCTCATCAGGTTATATAACAGTACATAACAAATCCAGCAGAAAACTAGAATATGTAAAGGCTTACTTTGTTGATATGGAAGGTCAATTTACCGAAACTATGCTATTTGAAGATCTTACAGATGGAGATAAGCTTAAATTGGATTTAGAAAAATTAGACTTATCATATCGTGAAGCTAATCTTGAAGTTATATTTAAGTTCGAAGGATATGATGAACTTTTTGTAGATGCAGGATATTTTAATGATGAATTTAAGGGAAAAATTACAATTAGCTTCACAGATACGGAAGATGAGAAGGTACTATTAAAAATAAAAGCTTCCGGAGGAATATTGCCTTCACCAAATATTAGTTGTAATGAAGAGCATATTGTTAATCTAGAAGAAGGATATGTAGAAGAATAATGTATGGGATTAATCCCTTATTATAAAGATAGCAAGGAGATAGAAAGATGATTAAACTTTATGATAAAGGTGTATATCTGGTTAATGGAAGAGAAATTATCGAAGATACGATGGATGTCCATTTAGCCGTTAAAGAAAAAACCGGTATTGATAATATAAGTAAGGAAGAAGCAAAAAAAGGTACTATGGCCTATAGTATATTAAAAAGTCATAATACCTCAGATAATATGGATAATTTAAGGTTAAAATTTGATAAACTTATTTCTCATGATATAACCTATGTTGGAATTCTTCAGACTGCAAGAGCCAGCGGACTTGAGAAATTCCCTATTCCATATGTATTAACCAATTGCCATAATAGTCTATGTGCCGTTGGTGGAACAATCAATGAAGATGACCATATGTATGGACTGTCTTGTGCCAAGAAGTATGGTGGAATATATGTTCCTGCCCATCAAGCAGTAATTCATCAATATGCCCGTGAAATTATGACTGAATGCGGCAGTATGATATTAGGTTCCGACAGCCACACCCGTTACGGTGCCTTAGGAACCATGGCTATGGGAGAGGGTGGACCGGAACTGGTTAAACAGTTATTGGAAAGAACCTATGACATTCCTATGCCCGGGGTAATCGCTGTTTATTTAACCGGAAGTCCAAGAAAAGGTGTAGGACCCCAAGATATAGCCTTAGCCATAATAAAAGCCGTATTTAAAAACGGTTATGTTAATAATAAGGTTATGGAATTTGTCGGGGACGGAATTAAAAATCTTAGTATGGATTACAGAATAGGCATTGATGTTATGACAACAGAAACCACCTGTTTATCCTCTATATGGGAAACAGACAATGCTGTTAAAGAATATTATGAGATACATAATAGGCCCTCAGCCTTTAAATATATTAAGCCAGAAGATATTGCCTACTATGATGGAATGGTATTCGTAGACTTATCACAAATCAAACCCATGATTGCCATGCCTTTCCACCCCAGTAATGCATATACCATAGATGAGTTGAATGCTAATCTTTATGATATTTTAGATGAAGTAGAAAAAAATGCCCTAATCAGCTTAGATAATAACAATATACAGTATACCTTAAAGGATAAAATTAAAAACGGAAAATTATATGTTGACCAGGGAACAATTGCAGGTTGTGCAGGGGGAAGCTTTGAAAATATCTGTGATGCGGCAGATATACTTGATAATAAGTATATCGGTGCTGATGAATTTTCCTTAAGTGTCTACCCAGCAAGCCAGCCTATCTTTATGGAACTTGTTAAAAATGGTGCTATAGCTAAGCTTACAGCAGCTGGAGCTACTATCAGAAGTGCATTTTGCGGACCTTGTTTTGGAGCAGGGGATACTCCTGCCAATAATGGCCTTAGTATACGCCATACTACCAGAAACTTCCCTAATAGGGAGGGATCAAAAATAACTAATGGTCAAATTGCCTCAGTGGCCTTAATGGATGCCAGATCTATTGCTGCTACAGCTGCTAACCAAGGATATTTGACATCAGCTGAGGATATTGATGTTAATTTCGGCAAGCCCCATTATTTCTACGACCGTAGAATATATGAAAACAGAGTATTTGACGGATCAAAAAATCCGGATCCTTCTATAGAAGTAAAACTAGGTCCTAACATAGTAGATTGGCCTAAGATGTCTAAATTAACCAATGACTTGGTTTTAAAGGTTGTTTCTGTTATCCATGATCCGGTAACTACAACTGATGAATTAATTCCCTCCGGTGAAACATCTTCATATCGTTCAAATCCTCTAGCCTTGGCTGAATATACCTTGTCCAGAAAGGATCCTGCCTATGTAGGAAGAGCAAAAGAAATTCAAAAAGCTGAAAAAGCCAGAATTGCAGGAGAGGATATATTAGAGGCTTATCCAAGCTTACTTAAAGTCTATGAGGCTATTGAAAAGAAATTTACCATAGACAGATATAATACCCAAATAGGAAGTACAATTTATGCCGTAAAACCCGGTGACGGCTCAGCAAGAGAACAGGCTGCCAGTTGTCAAAAAGTACTTGGGGGACTGGCAAATATAGCTAAGGAATATGCTACTAAACGTTATCGTTCCAATCTTATAAATTGGGGCATGTTACCCTTTTTATACGATGGTGATCTTCCTTTTGAGAACGGGGACTATATTTTTATCAAAGATATTAAAGAAGCAATAGAAAATAACAGATCTGAAATTAAGGCTTATGTGGTTAATAAAGATATGAAAGAATTCACCATGCAAATGCCTAAACTTACCGATGACGAGAGAAAAATCATTTTAAAAGGCTGTCTTATAAATTATTATAAAGATGAGGAATAAGCCTTGTAGAATAAAACTAATAATTAAGAGCTGCTTATCATAAAGCAGCTCTTTAATGATTTTAAGTATTTAGTTTTTATTTAAAGCTTCAATATAGGCTTTAAGATTTTCATCTTTTTCTATGGCTTTCTTTGTCTTCTTTTTAGTATTAGTAATTAACTGGTTAACTTCTTCATCCTTATCTCTTTCATTATAATAGTTTTGAAGGATTTTGCTCATATCAGAATTATATATTTTTAGATTATTGTCTTTATCAGTAATGAGATAGAACTTGTCCAACTGAGGATAGGGAGTCTCAATATTAATATATTTCATCTCATGATAAGCATATACAATGTATGCACCTTCCTCATAGCTTTTTATAATATAGCAGGTAATATTAATAATATCATCTAAAAATCGGGTTTCGTTTCGTAAATCTAGTAAGGTCTGTGCATTTTCGGGGTCAGTGTGCATGTTTTTTAATTGACTATGATCACAATCGGACTTGGCAAAATAATAATTTTGAAAGAAAGACTCAATGTCCGCATTTCCTCCCTTTTCCATTTCATAAACCGGCAGCGGTGTCGGTGTCGGAGAGATTGTCGGTGTTGCTGTGGGATCCGGCGACGGGGTAGTATCTATATTCATATCGGTAGCCTCTTCTTTATCGCCTTTACTGACTAACTTCATTACACCGTCTGCTAAGGAAGCCGGATATGATTCTCCTAAAATGAATGTTAAACAGCCAACTCCTATAAAGCATAATAATATTAAAAATACTGAACGTTTTCCATTTCGCCACATAATAACTCCTTAAAATATAATATTATTATTTAAACTTACAAAGCAATTTTAACTAATATTGACGTAAAATACAAGTTTATAATTACATTTTTGTGGTATTATTGTAAATTATGATTATTTATATCGATTTTTATATCTATTTAAGTTATAAAAACTTTTAAATTATAATGTAATATCTCTTGTGATATCTTTTGGGATATAATAGAATTATATAAAGTTAAATTATAGAGATAGGAGAGATACTATGGCAATAATAATTGATGGTAAAAAAATATCCACTGAAATTAAAGATGAGTTAAAGGAGAAGGTGGCAAGTTTAAATAAAGATATTACTCTATGTGTAATACAGGTTGGATCAGATCCTGCCTCAACTATTTATGTTAATAATAAGAAAAAAGCTTGTGAATATATAGGTATTAAATCATTATCCTATGAACTGCCCAATGAAACCACCGAAGAAGAACTTATAGGTTTAGTGGAAGAATTAAACAATCAGCCTAATGTTAACGGCATCTTGGTTCAGCTTCCATTACCTAAGCATATCAATGAAGATAAAATTATACAGACAATAGCTCCCCATAAGGATGTTGACGGCTTTCATCCTGAAAATGTGGGAAGATTAAGTATAGGACAAAAAGGTTTTGTATCCTGTACTCCTGCAGGTATTGTCCAACTATTAAAGCGCTATAATATACCTATTGAAGGAAAAGAATGCGTAGTAGTAGGCAGAAGTAATATTGTAGGAAAACCTATAGCTATGCTAATGTTGAGGGAAAATGCAACTGTTACAGTATGTCATTCCAGAACAAAAGACTTAAAAGAAATAACCAAAAGGGCTGATATTTTGATTGTGGCCATTGGAAAACCTAAATTTATAACAAAAGAGTATGTAAAGGAAGGGGCCGTAGTAATAGATGTAGGCATTCATAGAAATGAGGATAATAAATTATGCGGAGATGTGGATTTTGATGATGTTATAGAAAAGGTAAGCGCTATCACACCTGTTCCTGGCGGTGTAGGCCCTATGACTATAGCAATGTTAATGCATAATTGTGTTGAATCAGGAATTGCTTAAGTTGTAACTTGTATTAGATTCATGAAACTGATAAAATGTATAGAGATATATAATTAAATTACTAAATAATATTAAAATTAGATGGAGAAATTATGGACGTATTTTTTATTTCATTAGGTTGTGACAAAAATTTAGTAGACAGCGAAAACATGCTGGGAATTTTAAATGATCATGGGTATAGGATTACCGATGATGAAACCAATGCAGATATTATTATTATTAATACCTGTTGCTTTATTAATGATGCCAAAGAAGAAAGCATCCAAAATATTCTTGAAATGGCTGAATATAAAAAAACAGGCAAGTTAAAAGCATTAATTGTGACAGGATGTATGGCCGAAAGATATAAGGATGAAATTTTAAAAGAGATTCCTGAAGTAGATGCACTTCTTGGAACTACAGCCTTTACTGATATTATACCGGTGCTTGAAGAAGTTTTAGAAGGAAAGAAAGCTACATACTTTTCCGATCTAAAACAGTTACCTAGACCTAAGTCAAAAAGAATGTTATCTGCAGGATCCCATTATTCATACCTAAAAATTGCTGAAGGATGTAACAAACATTGTACTTATTGTGTTATTCCTAAGGTAAGAGGTAATTATAGAAGCAGACCCATGGAAGAACTCCTAGAGGAAGCATCATATTTAGCCTCCTTAGGAATTAAGGAATTAATACTGGTAGCTCAGGAAACAACTCTTTATGGTGTAGATATATATGGGGAGAAAACTCTACCCACCTTACTAAAGAAGCTTTGTGATATTGAAGGCATTGAATGGATAAGATTACTTTATTGTTATCCTGAAGAAATCACTGATGAACTAATAGAAGTAATTAGCAATGAAGCAAAAATCTGCAAGTATCTTGATATTCCCATTCAGCATTGCTCAGACAGAATATTAAAACTAATGGGAAGAAAGACTTCAAAAGCAGATTTGGTGGGAATCGTTAAAAAACTAAGAGATGAAATACCTGATATAGTACTTAGAACCACTTTAATTACAGGATTTCCCACGGAAACAGATGAGGATCATGAAGAATTAATGGACTTTGTTAAAGAACTTAAATTTGACCGTCTGGGAGTATTTACTTACTCTAAGGAGGAGGATACTCCGGCTGCTTTACTAAAACCTCAGATAAAGGCCAGTGTAAAGAAAAAGAGGCAAAAGCAGTTAATGGAACTTCAGCAATCCATTGTGTTTGACGCCTGTTCAAATAATATAGGTCGTATCCTTGATGTAATTATTGAAGGAAGAATAGTAGACAAGGAACATGTATATGTAGGAAGAACATATATGGATGCCCCCCAGGTGGATGGTTATATTTTCATAAACTCCGAGGAAGAACTTATGTCCGGTGATATAGTACAAGTTAAGGTTACCGGTGCAAACAATTATGATTTGGTTGGAGAACTTGTGAAAGGAAGTGCAAAAAATGAATTTGCCCAATAAAATAACAACCGTCCGAGTACTAATGATACCCTTATATCTGATCTTTATGTTAAATCCCAATATAAGCTATGGCAGATATATAGCCGGAGCTATATTTACTTTAGCTGCAATTACCGATGCCTTAGACGGTTATATAGCCAGAAAAAATAACCTGATAACTAATTTCGGAAGGTTTATGGATCCATTGGCTGATAAGCTTCTTGTCTGTTCTGCCCTTATATGTTTTGTGGAATTTAACCTGATACCTAGCTGGATTGCAATTATTATAATTGCAAGAGAATTTATTATAAGCGGTTTTAGACTAATTGCCTCTGATCAGGGGGTGGTATTGGCTGCCGGATGGTGGGGAAAAATAAAAACCAATGTTCAGATAATTATGAGTGTAATGCTTACAATTGATTTGGATTATACCTTTATAAATATTCTAGAAATAGTAGCCGTATATTTAGCCTTGGCATTAACTTTAATATCTATGATGGATTATTTGATAAAAAATCGTAAGCTGATACTAAATGACAATAATATATAAGAAGTTTATTTTAATGAAAGAAGGCCAATTTTATGACTGTAGAATTAATCAGTATCGGTACAGAGCTTCTTTTAGGCAATATTATTAATACTAATGCCACTTATCTGTCAATACAATGTGCAAAACTAGGTTTTACCTTATATCACCAGATAACTGTCGGTGATAATGAAGTAAGATTAAGCGATGTAATAAAAACGGCCCAAGATAGATCAGATATAATAATACTAACCGGGGGACTTGGACCTACAAGCGATGATATTACCAAGGAAACCTTGGCCAAGGTAGTTGGTAGAGAACTTGTTATGGACGAACATTCCAAGGAAAGAATTTTATCCTACTACAAGCAGTTATATGCCTATGATACCAATAAAGTACTTCCTAAGGGCTTAGAATTAATAACAGAGAACAATTGGAAGCAGGCTTTAAAGATAAGAGATTCTATTGTAATAGATAATGATAACGGAACAGCTCCCGGATATATAGTGGAAGATAAGAATAAAATATTTATTCTCTTACCCGGACCTCCCGGCGAAATGATTCCCATGTTTGAAAATCATATCTTACCATATTTAAAAAAACTTCAAGATAAAGTATTTCTTTCGAAAATGGTAAAAATTTGTGGCATTGGTGAAAGTAAGGCGGAAACCATGATTATGGATTTAATTAAAAGCCAGACTAATCCTACCATTGCACCTTATGCAAAAAGCGGGGAAGTACATTTTAGAATCACTGCCGGAGCAGACAAAGAAGAAGAGGCAGAAGCTTTAATTAAGCCCATTATTAAAGAGCTTAAAGCACGTTTTGGTAATAATATTTATACAACCAGGGAAGATATTACTTTAGAAAAAGCTGTTATAGACCTTCTTATCAACTATAAACTTACACTGGCTACTGCCGAATCATGTACCGGAGGTTTATTATCCGGAAGAATAGTAAATGTTGCCGGTGCTTCCCAAGTATTTACGGAAGGCTTTATTACCTATTCTAACCAAGCGAAAATAAAATATCTTAATGTAAATCCGGATACATTAAATACTTACGGGGCGGTAAGTGAAGAGACAGCTAAGGAAATGGCTTTAGGTCTTATAAAAACCACCGGCTGTGATGTGGCAGTTGCGGTAACCGGCATAGCAGGTCCCGATGGGGGTACTAAGGAAAAACCCGTAGGGCTGGTTTATATTTCCTGTTCCATAAAAGGCAAAACCTTTGTAAAGAGATGTAATTTTAAAGGCAACAGAGCCAAGATTAGGGAACAAAGCGTAGTGGCTGCATTAGATTTAGTTCGTAGAAGTATATTAGAAATATATGTCTAATATAATATATTTTTTAAACTTATAACATAGAAATGACACAGTTATAGGATATTATTGTATCAATTGATAGTTTAGTATTGTTGTTTCAAGTA
>JGI24714J26587_10000964_pt1 | contig 20549 bp, 18 predicted proteins | sample BioPla4DNA2_FD_26587 | JGI IMG/M metagenome (IMG submission 26587)
TTTTTTTTGAAAGAGTTGATTTCCTTATGATATCCTCCCTTTTCAAAGGTTATTCTCCTGGCCACATCACAAACCCAGAGAACTCCACAAGAAAGTGGAAAAAAAAACAATCACTGAATGCTCCTCTTAACGGTAACCGTGTGTGCCATGACCATGGCGGATATTATAATATACGTAAGGAGGGCTGATGAGTTAAAGGACCTGTTGAATATAAACAGTCCAATAAGGCTCTGGGAAAGAAAAGCCGCCAGAGAACCTATCAGGAGGGCCTCCCTTCCAAGGTACATTCTGCTTCCATTTAACCTCTGCTCCTGGTACCTCTTAAGAACCTTCAGACCCGAGATGGTTACTATCATCACCCATGAGAGCAGGAAGATGAGGCCGAAGAATCCTGCATCAAATGCCACCGCAAATATCCCCGGGAGCATGTAGTCTATGTAATCCTTCTTAACAACAAGCACGCCATAGAATATGTGATAGGGGAGCCCGAGGTTCTGTATCATTGTAACCGGTAGCGTTATGTATCCATCGGCGCCTCCGAGGCATGCCGATTTCCAGTAGCATGACCCCTGCACATGGCCCCAGAAGGTCGTGTTCTTGAGTACAAGGGACAGGCTTGGGATCGTGTTTTCTTCAAGCCTTGTTATCCTGAGCATGGGGCTCAGAACACTTTTATTCAGAACCTTTGATAGGAACTCCAGAAGGGCGAAGGCCCCTGCCCCTGCAAGGAAGAATGATGCAATGGACTTCGGGGTTATCTTTGTGCTTCTCCTGAAACTCCGGGACATGAGTATGTATCCGAAGGCCCATCCGGAAAGCCAGAGTATAAGGAATGATCTGTGCATGATTCCCCCTGCAATTGCTATGATGAAGAAGAGGAGGAGTGATAGTTTCTTAATGGATGTTGACCTTATACCTGCCTCTGTCAGGAGGTTTAATGATGCCACCATGGTAACCCAGAATAACACTGCGAAGGGTCCGAAGGGGTGTGTGAACTCATGGTGTGAGAGAAGCGGAAGTAAGAGGAATGCTGCGTCGAGTGCGAAGACCAATGCAATTATAATCGTGATCAGTGTTCCAAGGAACATCACGAGGCTCAGTGGAACTGCCACCACGTTGAAGAGCAGAAGCACCCCAACATGGATTATCACTGCAACTTTCAGTATGAACTGAAGGTTATTCTGAGCTATCAACATGTAGGAAATATTGTAGAGCTCTAAATATAAATATAATTGTAAGGCAGTCAGAAAAAATAAACCTTATGGGGAAGTCATCCCCACTATGTAGTTGTAGATACCCACAAGGAAATCGTAGATCTGCTGCAGTATATCTGCACCTCCAGCCTGCTGGCTCATACTTTCAAGTTTCTGTTTAAAGTCCGTGAGGTTTCCCTGAACCCTCTGGGATGCTGCAACCGAATCAGCAACCTGCTGGACCTGGTTATCTGAAAGGTTGATGTTCATGTCCTGTGCAACATTAACAACGACGTTCTGTATATCAGCAGGGTCCTGAAGGTTCCTGTTCTCTGTCTGGTTTTTAACTTCCCCGAACAGCCGTGCTATCTGGTCCCCTGTTGCATTGGTATCATTTGCAAGCTGACTCTGGAGGTATATTTCCTCTATGGAAACCTTTTTAGCCTCCTCAGGGATCTCCTGACCCACAGCAATCTCATATGACCTGAGAACCCCTGCAAGGGCGGCCTCACCGGATGCAGGGACTGGTGATGTTACCACCACGTATCCACGATCTATACCCGAGGACCTCAGGGCATTGGCGTACATTTCAGGTGTCACCACCCTTATCTTGCTTGCATCAACCGAGACCTTTATCCCCTCCGAGTAGGAGAGGTCCACCATTGCACAGGAGAGGATCTGGGATGGTGAATAGACAAGGCCCGTGATGCCCTTTGAGACCTCATTAACCTCAGATGCCCTTATAACCCTTATGTCAGCACTGTTAATATCCCTGTCTGTCTTTGATTTGAAGTAATTCAGGACAGAGTTCCTGTAGGCAGGGTTGCTGTCTGTTGCCTCACCAAGTGTTATTGAAAACCCGGAGGCAGCAAATACTGGTGCGGTCACCATGATGACGATGAGAAGTCCCAGAACTAGTTTTCTCATAGATACCACCTCCATATTATTATGGTTCTCCGGGTATTTATACCGGTATGGGTAACCTCAAAGGACGAATAGGGTCCTCCAGGCCGTTAACCATGAAAGAATAAGCANACTTCCTCAATAGGGTCCCTATACCAATAACCATGAACATCCTGAAGCTTGATGCCCTAGATCCTGGTGGTTTTCAGTATCAACTATACCAATAACTTCTAGGTGCATGGGATATCAGATGAAAAGAAATGTATGCAGATCATCCCAGAAGGACGACCCGGCTTTCCCTTGACTCATCAACTATATCCATGCCGGATTCGGCTGCGATTTTCTCTGCAAATTCGTAAACCTCATAGAAGAGGGGCATATTATCTACCTCAAGCCTCCTTCTTGAGTAACCTATGTACATGTAGGCCTTGATCTCAACAAAATCTGGGCGGGCCCTTTCTATCATATCCGCGAAGAGTTCCGGTCTTTTCATGTTAATGTTCCTCACCGCGGTGATCCGCAGAACCCTCCTGCACCTGAAGGAGGGCATGAGTTCAAGGGACTGGTTCATGAGTTCCCATGCCCCCTGAATCTGAGGCCTGCACAGTTCTTCATATGTTTCCCTGTCAGGGGCGTCCAGGGATATGTAGAGCTGTGTTGGTTCTTCAGAAAGGGACTCGAGGTTTTCAGCTGCAAGGCCATTTGTGACAAGGAAGGTTGTGAAGTTTCTCCTGTGGAATTCCTCAAGGAGACCGTCCATGTCCGGGTAAAGGAGGGGTTCCCCTGCCAGTGATATTGCTGCGTTTGATGGTTCCTGTGCCTCAAGGACCTTCCTTTTATCGGCTTTCTCGTTACCGAAGTAGCCGCAGAGAAGGTTCCTCTGGGCCTCAACCGCCCCGTCTATTATCTCTGAGGGTTCATCCCACGGGCCTTCCCACTGAACACGCGTTGATGAGAGGTTTCTCCAGCAGAAAAGACACTTTTGCTGGCAGAAAGGTACTGCCGGGGACATCTGAAGGCATCTGTGGCTTTTAATCCCGTAGAATTTCTCCTTATAGCAGACTCCCTCATTTATTATACTCTTCTTTGTCCAGAGGCACGTTTTAACGGCTGAGTGGAGGTTGCTTCCAACAAAACGGTACCCCATTCTCTCCATTCTTTGCCTTGCTTCTTCTGAATACATCCATGACCCATCTTAAATTTTGATAAGACTGCTCTAATTTATAGGTTGGACGCCCTGATATAAAGATAACTTTCATCATACTAAAATCCTGATGGTTATTATCATAGCAGGGTATTCATGGACCCTTAAACGCCCCTTTAATCCATCAGGGGCTTTGCATGGATTTAAATACTTTTTAACGCCTTAAAACATATATTTAATCTACAATGTATTTGAATGGATTTTAAGGGCCTTTAAGTATCTTTAAGGCCCTCTGTTTCCTTTGCTGGATGAACAGGGCCCTCCAATAGCTAGTTAAAACCTTATCCTCCAATTCAGTCTGAGAGTCCTCCAAATCAAGAGAAAGGCAGTATATAAGCTTTGTTGTCTTCCTCTGGAAACAAAGATTTATATATATCTGTGATGTTGATTAAGGTTCATGGTAAGGTCGGCAGGATATGACCTGCCATCAGCGGAGGCGGTAAGATTAAGAGACACTCGCGTTACCTCGCTCTACTTGCACTTGCAGTAGCAGTGAGTACCATACCTCTAGGACAGATGGAATCTCAAGATTCCACTGGCGAAAAACCAACTTTAATAAAGTCAGAACAAGCAGTTAAGGTAAGTGCTGTTTACACAAAGAAGTACACCAAGAAATCCAAGAGCTACACCAGATATACAAAGAAGAAATACACAAAGGCCGCCTACAGGACAAAGGTCAAGAGAAAGTACAGGTCAAAGGCCAGTTACAGGACCACCACAGGGAAGGCCTACACCCGTGCAGCAGGCTCAGAGGGACTCAATGACCTCCAGGGCGATGAGGGCCTTGAAAGACTCGCTGGCTACATAAACAGGAACTTCAACCACAGGTCCGGTGGTCCGCACACAGCAGAGGGTGTTGAAAAAGCAGGGTACGGTGACTGCTGGGGCCTTTCAGACTGGGCCGCCAAGAAACTTGCAGCCAACGGCTACAAGGTAAAGGTAGTTCAGGGTGCAACATCAGCTTCATCAAGGCACAGGTGGCTCCATGTCTACTCTGAGGGACGATGGACAAGCTTTGAACCGTCACTGGTAACAAAGAGATATGGAAGTAAACATTATACTGCAACCTGTGGGAAGACAAACACCGTTGTCAAAACCTACAACATGTAGTATAATAACCTACAACATGTAGTATAATGTTTACACATCTTTTTTTATATCATCATCCAGTACAGGATCATCCCTCCAGTCACGCCCAAGCAGAGTTATAACTGACACATATTATTATAATAGATACCCTCCATACTATCAGATAATTCTCATTAATCATCCGGAGGATTGGAGTTGAAGGAAGACACACCCATCGTTATACTGAACTTTAAAACGTATCTTGAGTCAACCGGTGAAAGAGCCGTTGAACTGGCATCAGCCTGTCAGAAGGTTGCAGATGAAACAGGCGTGAACATAGCGGTGGCGCCCCAGCACATGGACCTTTCAAGGGTTGCGGGAGCCGTTGAGATCCCTGTTATGGCCCAGCACATTGACCCCATCAGGGCAGGGGGGCATACCGGCAGCGTGCTTGCAGAGTGTGCCCTGGAGGCAGGTGCTAGAGGCACCCTCATAAACCACTCCGAGAGGAGGATGCTCCTTGCGGACGTGGAGGCTGTTATATCAAGGGTCAGGGAACTTGATATGGTATCTGTTGTCTGTACCAACAATGTGCAGACCACTGCTGCTGCCGCAGCCCTTGAACCTGACTTTGTGGCTGTTGAACCACCGGAACTTATAGGTTCAGGGATACCTGTGTCAAAGGCGGAACCTGAGGTTGTTACCGGAAGTGTGGATGCTGTGAAGAAAATCAACCCAGACGTTAAGGTCCTCTGCGGTGCCGGAATATCCACGGGTGATGATATGAAGGCCGCCAGAGACCTGGGAGCGGAGGGTGTGCTCCTTGCATCGGGTATAATCCTTGCAGATGACCCTGAAAGGGCCCTCCTTGACCTTGTAAGTAAGATATGATGGGGGGTCTTCAATGTCCTTTAACTTTAAGACCATCGATGACCTTGAGGTGTCAGGGAGGACCGTCCTTGTCAGGGTGGATATAAATTCACCTGTTGACCCACAGAACGGGACCATACTGGATGATACAAGGATAAGGCTCCATGCAGAAACGATACGTGAACTCTCGGACAGGGGAGCCAGAACCGTTGTGATGGCTCACCAGAGCCGGCCCGGGAAGAAGGACTTCACCACCCTGGAGCAGCACGCCCACGTACTCTCAGGGATACTTGAAAGGCCAGTCAGGTACGTGGATGACATCTTTGGCTGCGCTGCAAGGGAGAGTATAAGGGAGCTTAAGGATGGTGAGGTGCTGCTCCTTGAGAACGTGCGCTTCTACTCCGAGGAGGTCCTCAAGAGAAGCCCATCTGAACAGGCCGAGACGCACCTTGTAAGGAAGCTATCACCCCTTATTGACTTCTTCATAAACGATGCATTTGCAGCAGCCCACAGGTCCCAGCCTTCCCTTGTTGGCTTCGCAGTTAAGCTGCCATCCGCCGCAGGGCGTGTAATGGAGAGGGAGCTTAAAACCCTTTACAGTGCCCTTAAGGATGTTAAGAGGCCCTGTGTCTATGTGCTGGGCGGTGTGAAGGTGGATGACTCCATCATGGTCATGAAGAATGTCCTTGAAAACGGGAGCGCCGACCTCATACTGACAACTGGACTTGTTGCCAGCATATTCCTTGCAGGTTCCGGTGTGAAGATAGGGAGAGTGAACTGTGACTTCATTAAAAGCAGGGGTTACTGTGACTTCATAAAGGTTGCGAGGAAGCTTAAGAAGAAGTTCGGTGACCGTATACTTGTCCCCGTGGATGTTGCCGTGTGCAGGGATGGTAAAAGGGTGGATGTCCCTGTTTCAAAGATACCGAACCTCCAGATACAGGACATTGGAATGGAGACCATCAAGGTTTATGCCGAGAGGATCCGTGAAGCAAGGACCATATTTGCAAATGGACCTGCAGGGGTCTTTGAAAACCCTGATTTCAGTATCGGGACCCAGGACATCCTTAATGCCATCTCATCATCAGATGGGTTCTCGATTATAGGTGGAGGTCATCTTGCTGCTGCTGCGGTTAAGATGGGCTTTGAGGACAGGATAGGTCATATAAGCAGTGGTGGTGGTGCCAGCATAAGCCTGCTTGCAGGTGAGGAACTGCCTGCGGTGAGGGTGCTTGAGGAATGCACGCACCCCTAACCACAAACTATATAAGGGAGTAGTTACTAACATTGGAAATGCCTCGGTAGCTCAGTCTGGTGGAGCGCGAGACTTGTAATCTCGTGGTCGCGGGTTCAATTCCCGTCCGGGGCTTTAAATGATACTCATAGAGGGACCATAGGGTAGCTTGGTCGATCCTTTGGGCTTTGGGAGCCTGAGACCCCGGTTCAAATCCGGGTGGTCCCATCCACAAAGCTTAAATATACATCACCCCCAATGATGTATATCACCCGCCTTAGCTCAATTTGGCAGAGCATCGGACTGTAGATCCGAGGGTTGCTGGTTCAAGTCCGGCAGGCGGGACTTCACCATCGGTGTGAAAGCTTTAAATACTATGAAAATATACATTTAAAACATGTATGTCATACAGCAATGGTAAAGTATATAAGCAGGTAAAAGAGAGAACAGTGGTATGCTCTCATTCTGGAGACCTGCCCTGGTGGTGTAGGGGCTATCATGCGGGCCTGTCGAGCCCGCGACTCGGGTTCAATTCCCGGCCAGGGCGTTCCTTCAGGGCCCGTAGCTCAGTCTGGCAGAGCGCTTGGCTTTTAACCAAGTGGTCGCGGGTTCAATTCCCGTCGGGCCCGCTATCTAATTTTACGGTGACTTTTTATCTGGAGGACTGAATTGTGAAGAAGGATATCTTGAAACACCAGCTGGTTCCGGAACATGTTGTTTTGAATGATTCTGAAGCAAAAAGGGTGCTGAAGGAGCTGGATGTGCATCCAGAACAGCTGCCCAAGATAAAAACAACTGACCCTGTGGTGAAGGCCATAGGTGCTAAAAGGGGGGATATAGTGAAGATAATTCGTAGAAGTGCAACTGCAGAGGAATTCATTACATACAGGCTCGTTCAGGACTGATTTTCCAGATTAAGATAGGGTCGGCATGATAATTATTCATCATTTAATTTGTTTTGGAGGAAGTCCATGAAAAAAAGTGCATGGGGATTGGTAGACGCGTTTTTTGATAAGTACGACCTGGTGGACCACCACATCCATTCATACAACGACTTTGTGAGTAACAGGATACAGGAAATAATAGACACCAGCGAACCTATAGAACTTGAACAGGGCCAGTACACCGTTGAGACCGGGAAGGTTACCATCGAAAAGCCCTTCATAAAGGAGGCTGATGGTTCCAAGAGCAAGATATACCCTACAGAGGCAAGGCTAAGGAACCTGACCTACTCCGCCCATATGAGCCTTGAAATGAGGCTCCTCAAGGAGGGCGGCTCCGAGACAGAATTCGAGAAGGTCTACNTCGGTGAACTGCCTGTTATGCTCAAATCAGAGATATGCCACCTGCATGGTCTCGGAAGAGATGAACTCATTGAAAAGGGCGAGGACCCGGCAGACCCTGGAGGCTACTTCATCGTCAATGGATCAGAGAGGTCCATTGTAACAATGGAGGAGATAGCCCCCAACAAGATAATCCTTGAAAGGATAGGTGAAGAGGATGAGAACAGGGCAAGGGCCATCGTCACATCCCTAAGGAGCGGTTTCAGGGCAAGAATATCCCTCGAGTACAGGAAGCCCCGGAAGACAGGCGTCTTCCTGAGGATATCGTTCCCCTACGTCCCGGGAGAACTTCCACTTGTAATCCTCCTGAGGGCACTGGGCCTTGCAACCGACCAGGAGATCATCACAAGCATATCAGATGACTTCAACTATCAGATGATAGCTGCAGACGACATCCAGGTATCCCTTGACAAGCTGAAACTTGACAGCGATAAAATGGAAGAAATGGATGAAGAAGAGAGAAGGGAATACCTCATAAGAAGCGCCATAAAATACATCGGTAACCGCGTTGCCAAGGGCATGACCGAGGATTACCGTATAAAAAGGGCCGAGGATGTTATTGACCGTTATCTTTTACCGCACATAGGAACAGAACCCGATAAGAGACTTGAAAAGGCAGTGTACCTTGCTGAGATGACAGAGATGCTCCTGCAGGTCATCTCAGGGGAGCGCAAACCCCACGACAAGGACCACTACACAAACAAGCGCCTCAGGGTATCAGGAGACCTCATGGAGGACCTCTTCAGGGTTGCCTTCACAAGTCTAACCAGGGATATGAGCTACCAGCTCGAGAGGAGCCTTGCAAGGGGAAAGGAACCCTCTGTAAAGCAGGCCGTGAGATCCGACGTCCTGAGCGAAAACCTGAAGCACGCCATCGCAACAGGTAACTGGGTCGGTGGAAGGGCAGGTGTGAGCCAGCTACTGGACAGGACAAGTTACATGGGTACACTCTCCCATATGAGGAGGGTTGTATCACCACTGAGCAGGAGCCAGCCCCACTTCGAGGCAAGGGACCTTCACCCGACACAGTTCGGTAAGATCTGCCCCAACGAGACCCCTGANGGTCCGAACTGTGGTCTTGTCAAGAACCTCGCCCTCATGGCCAAGATATCCGAGGGCTCAGACCCTGATGAAATTGAAGAAGTCATCAAAAAAATGGGGGTTATTAACTAATTTTTTCCACCGGGAGGCTGTTACGTGAATAAAACCAAGATCTACATTAATGGAAAACTTATAGGGACCTGCGACAATCCTGAAGAATTTGTTGAGGAGATACGGGCTAAGAGAAGGTCCGGAGAAGTATCCCATGAAATGAACATAACCCACTACCCTGAAAACCATGAGATATACATCTTCACGGATCCCGGGAGGGCCAGAAGACCCCTGATCATCGTGGAGGACGGCGAACCCCTCCTCAAGGAGGAACACCTTGAAAAACTCAGCTCNGGTGAAATGGAATGGGACGACCTCATATCACAGGGGATTATAGAGTACCTTGACGCCGAGGAGGAGGAGAACACCTACATAGCAATGAGCCCCGAGGAGGTCACAGAGGAACATACCCACCTTGAAATTGACCCGTCAACCATGCTGGGTATCTGTGCAGGGATCATACCATTCGCAAACCACAACTCATCCCCAAGGAACACCATGGAGGCGGGGATGACAAAACAGGCCCTTGGTCTCTACGCATCAAACTATGACCTCCGTACGGATACACGCGCCCACCTCCTCCACCACCCCCAGGTCCCCATAGTCAAGACAAGGATAATCGACGTGANAGGCTACGATGAAAGGCCATCCGGTCAGAACTTCGTGGTGGCAGTCATGTCCTACGAGGGCTACAACATGGAGGACGCCCTCATCCTCAACAAGGCATCCCTTGAAAGGGGCCTTGCAAGGTCATCATTTTTCAGGTCATATGAGGCAACGGAACGCAGATACCCCGGGGGGCAGGAGGACCGCTTCGAGATACCTGAGAAGGGTGTCCGGGGTTACCGTTCAGAGAGGGACTACAGGCACCTTGACGAGGACGGTATAATCAACCCAGAAACAGAGGTGTCATCAGGCGATGTGCTCATCGGTAAAACATCACCGCCCCGTTTCCTTGAAGAGATCGATGAATTTGGAACGGTTGCAGAGAGAAGACGTGAAACATCGGTAACCGTGAGGCGCGGGGAAGAGGGAATCGTTGACGCCGTTCTCCTCACAGAAACCGTTGAGGGAAGCAGACTTGCCAAGATAAGGGTGCGTGAACAGAGACAGCCAGAATTCGGTGACAAGTTCGCATCAAGGCACGGTCAGAAGGGGGTTGTGGGCCTCATAGTATCACAGGAGGACATGCCCTTCACAGAGGACGGTGTTGTACCCGACCTCATAGTGAACCCCCACGCCATACCCTCAAGGATGTCGGTGGGACANGTCCTTGAGATGCTTGCAGGTAAGGCCGCCTGCATGGAGGGGCGGCGCGTGGACGGAACACCCTTCACCGGTGAGGAAGAGAAGGACCTGAAGGAAGCCCTGAAGGCCAACGGATTTGAAAGTGCAGGTGTTGAAACACTCTACAACGGCATAACCGGGGAAAGGATAGAGGCCGAGATATTCATAGGCGTTGCATACTACCAGAAACTCCACCACATGACAACAGACAAGGTATACGCGCGTTCAAGGGGTCCGGTGCAGGTCCTTACAAGACAACCCACAGAGGGAAGGGCGAGGGAAGGAGGTCTCAGATTCGGTGAAATGGAAAGGGACTGTCTGATCGCCCATGGAGCAGCTCTGGCCCTGAAAGAGAGGCTTCTTGATGAATCAGACAAGTACGAGGCCCTCGTATGTGCGGAATGTGGTATGATAGCCATCTACGACAAGATCAGGGACAAGAAGTACTGTCCAATATGTGAGGACTCTGAATCATTCCCTGTGGAGATCTCATACGCATTCAAATTACTCCTGGACGAGCTTAAAAGTCTATGCATCTTCCCAAAGCTTGTACTTGAAGATAAGGCATGATAATGGATTTAAGGGAATAAACCAAAGGAGAGAATACCTTGAGAGGAATTTTAAAGAAAATTTCCCAGATAAACTTTGGGCTCATGTCCCCTGAGGATATAAGGAAGATGTCCGTGGCCCAGATAGTGACACCGGACACCTATGACGAGGACGGGTACCCCATCGAGAACGGACTCATGGATCCAAGGTTNGGGGTTATAGATCCAAGTCTGAGGTGCAGAAGCTGCGGTGCCAAGGGTGGTGAGTGCCCCGGGCACTTTGGAAGCATAAACCTTGCAAGGCCCGTGATCCATGTTGGTTTTGCAGACACCATACACAAGATACTCAGATCCATCTGCAGGAAATGCAGCAGGATACTCCTGACGGAAACAGAAATCCAGGACTACCGGCAGAGGATACTTGAAGCCATGGAGAGGGAGGAAAGCCTCACACCCATAATAAAGGAGATATACGCAGAGGCAAGACGTGACAGGTGCCCCCACTGTGAGGAGGAACAGGAAGAAATAAAACTTGACAAACCGGTTTCAATCGTTGAGGGCGACTACAAGCTAACACCAAGTGAAGTCAGGGAGCGCCTTGAGAGGATAACCGACAATGATTCCCTTCTCCTCGGAGTCAACCCGGAGGTTGCAAGACCCGAATGGATGGTCCTCACCGTACTCCCGGTCCCCCCGGTTACCGTGAGACCATCAATCACCCTGGAGACAGGTGAAAGGTCAGAGGACGACCTCACCCATAAACTCGTTGATATCCTCAGGATAAACCAGCGCCTCAAGGAGAACATGGAGGCCGGAGCGCCCCAGCTCATCGTTGAGGACCTCTGGGAGCTCCTCCAGTACCATGTGACAACCTACTTCGACAACGAGGCATCAGGAGTGCCGCCTGCAAGGCACAGGTCAGGAAGGCCCCTCAAGACCCTGGCCCAGAGACTGAAGGGTAAGGAGGGTCGTTTCAGGAGCAACCTTTCAGGTAAAAGGGTTAACTTCTCAGCCCGTACAGTCATATCCCCTGACCCCAACATAAGCATAAACGAGGTGGGCGTCCCTGAACTGATAGCAAAGGAGGTCACGGTACCGGTCTATGTCACCGAGTGGAACATAGACCGCATGAAGGAGTACATAGAAAACGGACCGGACGTCCACCCCGGCGCAAACTACGTTATAAGACCCGACGGCCGGAAGATAAGGATCTACAATGAGACAAAGGATGTTGTGCTGGAAAACCTCAAACCCGGCTACATAGTTGAAAGGCACCTCAAGGACGGGGACATAGTGCTCTTCAACCGTCAGCCATCACTCCACAGGATGTCAATGATGGCCCATGAGGTCAGGGTCCTCCCCTACAAGACCTTCCGTCTAAACCTCTGCGTCTGCCCCCCATACAACGCTGACTTTGACGGTGACGAGATGAACATGCACGTGTTCCAGACAGAGGAGTCCCGTGCAGAGGCCAAGACCCTCATGCGTGTCCAGGAGCATATCCTTTCACCAAGGTTCGGCGGACCCATCATCGGGGGTATACACGACCATATCTCAGGAGCATACCTCCTCACAAGGAAAAAGGCTGTTTTCAGTGAGGAGCAGGCCTTCCAGATCCTCAAGAAGGCAGGGCTCCCCCTCCCCGACAGGGAGGGCCGCGAGTGGACAGGTAAGGAAATATTCAGCATGGTCCTCCCGGACGACCTCAACATGGTTTACCGTGCGGAGATCTGCAGGAAATGTGACGAATGCCTTGAGATGGACTGTGAAAACGACGCCTACGTTGTCATAGAGAACGGTCAGCTGGTAACAGGTGTCATTGACGAGAAGGCCTACGGAGCATTTGCAGGTAAGATACTTGACCAGATAGTGAAGGAGTATGGAAGCGAAGCCGCCAGGGAATTCCTCGACTCCGCCACAAAACTGGCTATTGCCGGTATAATGCATGCAGGTTTCACCACCAGTACCAACGATGAGGAGATCCCTGAGGAGGCCAGGGAACGCATAGAAGCCCATCTCAGGAATGCCGAGGCCCGTGTAGACCAGCTCATCGAGGCATATGAGAACGGTGAACTCGAACCCCNCCCCGGAAGGAGCCTTGAGGAAACCCTCGAGATGAAGATAATGCAGGTCCTCGGTGAGGCCAGGGACAAGTCAGGGGAGATTGNAGAGAGCTACTTTGACATGGACGAGAACCACGCGGTTATAATGGCACTTACAGGTGCAAGGGGTTCCATGCTTAACCTGACGCAGATAACCGCATGTGTCGGTCAGCAGTCTGTCCGTGGTGGTCGTATAACAAGGGGGTACGACAACAGGACGCTTCCCCACTTCAAGAAGGGAGAACTCGGTGCTAAGTCACGTGGATTCGTGCACTCAAGTTACAAGGAGGGACTCGACCCCATTGAATTCTTCTTCCATGCCATGGGTGGAAGGGAAGGTCTTGTGGACACCGCCATCCGTACAGCCCAGAGCGGTTACATGCAGAGGCGTCTTGTGAACGCCCTCCAGGACCTCACGGTGGATGAGAATGGAAGGGTCGTTGACAACAGGGGAGTTATCATACAGACCCGCTTCGGTGAGGATGGCGTGGACCCGGCGAAGAGTGATTACGGTAAGATAGTTGACCTTGACAAACTCGTGCAGGAGATAAGGCTTAAATCAGGGAAGTGAAGGGGTAAGGTGATTCTGTGCAGGACGTTATTAAAAAGATAGAGGATTACTCCTCCAGGAACGGGATTATGCTCCCGGACCCTGTCACCGAATACGTGGCAGGGATTGCTGAGGAGGAAAAACTGAAGGACCCCGAGCTCCATGACCTTGTAAGGCTCTTCAGCAGGATATGTGAGAGAAACAGGGGCCTTGAAGGAGAAGAACTGTTAAAGGCCGTGGAGGATGAATACCTCAGGATACTGAAGGTCAGGGAGCTCGTCAAAAGGAAGAGGGCCAAGTTCCCCCCGAGGCTCATTGAAGAGATAGCTGAAGCAATTAAAAGGCACGGCCTCAGTGACGATGAACTCGATGAACTTGTAAGGGGTGTCAGAAGGGCCTATGAACGTGCCATGGTTGAGGCCGGTGAAGCCGTTGGTACAGTGGCCGCCCAGTCAGTCGGTGAACCAGGTACCCAGATGACGATGCGTACCTTCCACTATGCAGGGGTGNCTGAGCTCAACGTTACACTTGGTCTCCCCAGGCTCATCGAGATAGTGGATGCCAGGAAGAAGATATCCACCCCAACAATGAGCATATACTTTGAAGGCGACAGGAAATACGATGAGGAGTTCGTGAGGAAAAAGGCCAACAAGATAAGTAAGAGCACCCTCAACGATGTCCTTAAAAATTTCAGCATCCAGTATGCCGACATGTCAGTTGAAGCAGAGCTGGATGATGAGAAAATCCGTGAAAAACACCTTGAATATGATGATATAATAGCCAAGGTGGAAAAAACTTTTAAGAAAGTAGAAATAGATAACAACATACTGAGATTTGAACCCCCCAAGCCAACCATAAGGGAGCTCAGACTGCTTGCAGATAAAGTAAGGAAACTCCAGATAAGCGGGGTTAAAAATATAGGCAAGGTGGTTATCCGTAAAGAGGATGATGAATGGGTAATCCATACAGAGGGTTCAAACCTTGGAGCTGTTCTTAAAGAAGAGGGTGTGGATAAGGTNAGGACGACCACCAACGACATTCATGAGATAGAAACAGTCCTTGGTATAGAGGCAGCCAGAAACGCGATAATTCACGAAGCAAAGAGAACCATGGAGGAACAGGGTNTCACCGTGGACATAAGACATATAATGCTCGTTGCAGATATGATGACTGCCGATGGTTCTGTCAAGTCCATTGGAAGACATGGTATTAGCGGTGAGAAAGCGAGCGTCCTTGCAAGGGCTTCTTTTGAAGAAACCGGGAAACACCTTCTAAGAGCAAGTATCAGGGGAGAGGTCGATCATCTCACCGGTATTATAGAGAACATTATTATAGGGCAACCTATACCCCTGGGTACAGGTTCCGTTAGTGTTATAATGAAAAAATAGGAGGCAGTAGATGGACATAGATAGAGGAATACGAGTCGCTGTAGATACTGGTAATGTTATTCTTGGATCAAAGGAGACAGTCCAGAACCTTAAACTGGGTAAAGGAAGACTGGTTGTAATGGCCAGTAACATTCCAGAGGACCTGAAGGAGGATATAGAATACTATGCTGGTCTATCAGAGATTCCAGTTTACACTCATGAAGGCACCAGTGTCGAATTAGGCTCTGTATGCGGTAAACCATTCACCGTGGGTGCCCTCCTCATCAAGGACCCCGGTGATTCAACAATACTGGAAATTGTGGGGTAGGTTCCTGTGACCATCAAATTCACCACCAACGAGATAAGGTACATTGCACTATTTGAAAGCATGACCGGTGCAATGGTAAAGGACTGCATCGTTGACGACGATAGCGGCAGGATAACATTCCTTGTTAAGAAGGGAGATATGGGTCTTGCCATCGGTAAAAAGGGAAGCACAGTTGCCAAGGTTCAGAAGGCCGTTGACAAGGGCGTTGAGGTTATCGAACACTCAAACGACCCTGTGGAGTTCATAAAGAACCTCATGGCACCTGCAAAGGTGAGGAGCATAAGGATACTCCAGAAGGAGAACGGTGAAAAAATAGCCACAGTAGAAACCGATCCCAAAAACAAGAGAATCGCCATTGGAAGGGGCGGGCAGAACATTGAAAGGGCCAGACTACTGGCCAGGAGACAGCATAACATAAGCAACATAATAATAAAATAAATTTCAGAGGAGGAATTTCATTTGCCAGGACTTTTCGCAGCAAAAAAGCTCAAGAGTAAAAGACAGAATTTTAGATGGAAGGACACACATTACAAGAGAAGATCACTGCGCCTTGACGTGAAGNNAGACCCCCTTGAAGGAGCACCTCAGGCAAGGGGCATCGTAATAGAAAAGGTGGGTATAGAGGCAAAACAGCCCAACTCAGCCATAAGGAAGTGTGTGAGGGTTCAGCTCATAAAGAACGGGAAGCAGATCACGGCCTTCGCACCTGGAGACGGCGCCATTGGTTTTATCGATGAACACGACGAGGTCGTTGTTGAAGGAATAGGAGGATCATCAGGGATGTCCATGGGCGACATCCCTGGTGTTCGATGGAAGGTTACGAAGGTTAACAACGTGTCCCTCCAGGAAATGGTTAAAGGAAAAATAGAAAAACCAGTGAGGTAATCCCTATGAGTTTAGTTTTTGACAGATGGGAACTTAACGAGGTGAAGGTCGAAGACATGGGCCTCGCCAAGTACATATGCCTTGATGATATCCTCGTCCCCCACACCATGGGAAGGCACGTGAAGAGACAGTTTGCAAAGTCAAAGGTCTCAATCGTCGAGAGACTCATAAACAAGGTTATGAGGACCGAGAGAAATTCAGGTAAAAAGAACAAGGCCTACAAGATAGTCCAGGAGGCCTTCGAAATAATAAACCGGAGGACAAAGGAGAACCCTGTTCAGATCCTTGTGAAGGCCGTTGAAAACACATCCCCCAGGGAGGAGACAACAAGGATCAAGTACGGTGGTATAGGGTACCAGGTTGCAGTGGACATATCCCCCCAGAGAAGGGTGGACCTATCCCTTGGATTCATAACCAAGGGCGCCATGCAGGCAGCATTCAAGAACAAGAAATCCATAGAGGAATGCCTTGCAAATGAAATCATGCTGGCTGCAGACTACGATACAAGGAGCTTCGCAATCCAGAAGAAGGAAAAGAAAGAAAGGATAGCCAGATCCGCACATTAAACTTACAGGTGGTTTTAGTGAGCAGACGTGCAAAAATGATTAGCAAGATTAAGGAGCTCATGTACCAGCCGGACTATATCCGTAACATCGGTATAGTGGCCCACATTGACCATGGGAAAACAACACTCTCAGACAACCTCCTGGCTGGTGCAGGGATGATCTCAGCTGAACTGGCAGGGGATCAGCGTTTCCTTGACTTCGATGAACAGGAACAGGCAAGGGGTATAACCATTGACGCTGCAAACGTATCAATGGTCCACTCCTACGAGGGAAATGAGTACCTAATAAACCTTATAGACACTCCAGGTCACGTTGACTTTGGAGGAGACGTTACAAGGGCAATGAGGGCCGTGGATGGAGCAATAGTTGTTGTATGTGCAGTTGAGGGTATAATGCCCCAGACAGAAACCGTGCTGAGACAGGCCCTCAAGGAAAACGTAAGACCGGTCCTCTTCATAAACAAGGTGGACAGGCTTATAAATGAACTTAAACTGGATGCCAATGAACTCCAGGAGAGGTTCATAAAGATAATTGCAAACGCTAACAAACTCATCAAGAACATGGCCCCTGAGGAATTCAGGGAGAAATGGCAGGTGCGTGTTGAGGACGGAAGTGTTGCATTCGGTTCCGCATACCACAACTGGGCTATAAACGTTCCAATAATGCAGGAAACCGGTATAAACTTCAATGACATCTACAAGTACTGTAAGGAGGATAACCAGAAAGAACTGGCCCAGAAGGTCCCGCTGCACCAGGTCCTCCTTGGAATGGTCGTTGAGCACCTCCCAAGCCCTGCAGAGTCCCAGGCCTACAGGGTGCCCATCATATGGTCCGGTGACCTTGAAAGTGAGGAAGGTCAGGCCATGCTCAAAACAGACCCTGATGGCCCCCTTGCAGTGATGGTGACAGACGTAAGTATTGACAAGCACGCAGGGGAAGTTGCAACAGGCCGTGTCTACGGTGGTGCCATAGAGAAGGGAAGCGAAGTCTTCCTTGTGGGTTCACACAGCAAGGCACGTGTACAGCAGGTCGGAGTCTACATGGGGCCTGAAAGGGTTAACACGGATAAGGTCCCTGCAGGTAACATCGTTGCAATAACAGGTGCAAAGAATGCCGTTGCAGGGGAGACCATCTGCGACGTCGGAAGGAAGATAAAAGCCTTCGAGGGTCTTGAACACATCTCAGAACCCGTTGTTACAGTTGCGGTTGAAGCCAAGAACACCAAGGACCTGCCAAAACTCATAGAGGTGCTTAGACAGGTGGGTAAGGAGGACCCCACCGTCAGGGTTGAGATCAATGAGGAGACAGGCGAACACCTCATATCAGGTATGGGTGAACTGCACCTGGAGATCATAGCCTACAGGATAAATGAGAAGAGTGTTGAGATAGAAACCTCAGAGCCAATCGTTGTCTACAGGGAGACTGTCTCAGGCACCGCAGGTCCTGTTGAGGGTAAATCACCCAACAAGCACAACCGCTTCTACATAGAAATCGAACCCGTTGAAGAATCTGTTATGAAGGCCATACAGGAAGGTAAAATAAAGGAAGGCCGTGTTAAAGGTAAAGAGATGGCCAAGACCTTTATAGAGGCGGGTATGGATAAGGAGGAGGCCAGAAGGGTCTGGGATGTATATGAGAAAAACCTCTTCATCAACATGACCCGTGGTATCCAGTACCTTGACGAGATCAAGGAACTCCTCATGGACGGGTTTGAGAGCGCCATGGACAACGGTCCAATCGCAAAGGAAAAGGTCATGGGTGTTAAGATAAAGCTCATGGACGCCAAGATACACGAGGACGCTGTCCACAGGGGTCCGGCACAGGTGCTGCCCGCCATAAGGAAGGGTATCTTCGGTGCCATGATGTCTGCAGAGCCCACCATACTCGAGCCAATACAGAAGGTGTTCATCAACGTTCCTCAGGACTACATGGGAAGCGCGACACGTGAAATACAGAACAGGCGTGGACAGATCGTTAACATGACCCAGGAGGGTGACATGGTAACGGTGGAATCAACGGTGCCTGTTGCAGAGATGTTCGGATTCGCAGGNGACATCCGATCAGCCACAGAAGGAAGATGCCTATGGTCAACAGAGAACGCTGGATTTGAGAAACTGCCAAACGAACTCCAGCACACAATCATAAGAGNAGTGAGGACAAGGAAGGGTCTCAGCCCAGAGCCATACAAGGCAGATCACTACCTGGGTTAACCCTCCCATTAAACTTATATAATTAAAAACAATATAGGAGATTACCTTAGACAAACAGCACCCATTGTGCTGGACTGAAATCAGGCTAATCACATACAAAATGGAGGTATATTAATGGCTAAAGAAAAAGAACACATGAACCTGGCGTTTATTGGACACGTAGACCACGGTAAAACCACATTAGTGGGACACCTGCTCCTGCAGGCCGGAGCAATCGCCGAACAGCAGTTAGCTGACGGTGAAGACAAGTTCAGGTTTGTTATGGACAGGCTCTCCGAGGAAAGGGAAAGGGGAGTTACAATCGACCTTGCACACGCCAAGTTTGAAACAGACAAGTACGAGTTCACAATTGTGGACTGCCCAGGACACCGTGACTTCGTTAAGAACATGATAACAGGTGCATCCCAGGCAGACGCAGCAGTACTGGTTGTTGCAGTTGATGACGGTGTAATGCCACAGACAAAGGAACACGTCTTCCTCTCAAGGACCCTCGGTATAAACCAGCTCATAGTCGCCATCAACAAGATGGACCTTGTTAACTACGATGAAGAAAAATTCAACGCACTCAAGGATGAAGTCTCAGCACTCATCAAGACAGTGGGTTACAAGCCAAGTGAAGTTGAATTCATACCACTCTCAGCCTTCGAAGGAGACAACATAACAAGCAAGAGTGAAAACACCCCATGGTACAAGGGCAAAACACTCGTTGAAGCACTTGACGACCTTGAAGCACCTGAAAAACCAGTGGACCTCCCACTGAGGATCCCGATCCAGGACGTGTACTCCATCACAGGTGTGGGTACTGTTCCTGTGGGACGTGTTGAAACAGGTGTCCTCAAGAAGGGTGAAAACGTTATATTCGAGCCTGCAGGTGTCAGTGGAGAAGTTAAATCCATTGAAATGCACCACGAGATGATCGACCAGGCCGAACCCGGTGACAACATAGGTTTCAACGTCAGGGGTGTAGGTAAAAACGACATAAGAAGGGGAGACGTTGCAGGACACCTCGACAACCCACCAAAGGTTGCCAAGGAGTTCACAGCACAGATAGTCGTCCTCCAGCATCCAGGTGTTATAACCGTGGGTTACACACCTGTATTCCACTGCCACACAGCACAGGTTGCATGTACCTTCCTTGAACTGGTGCAGAAGATGAACCCTGCAACCGGTCAGGTGGAAGAGGAAAACCCTGACTTCCTCAAAACAGGTAACGCTGCTGTCGTGAAGGTCAAACCAACCAAGCCACTTGTAATCGAAAAGATAAAGGACATCCCACACATGGGAAGGTTCGCCATAAGGGACATGGGCCAGACAGTGGCTGCTGGAATGTGTATAGACCTTGTGCCAGCAAAATAAACCCCCTTCCCATTTTTTATTAGGAGGATTTAAATGCACAAAGCAAGGATTAAACTCACAGGGACAGACCCTGAAAAACTGGCATACGTCTGCGACCAGCTGAGGAAGATCGCTGAGAGGACAGGCGTTGACATGTCAGGCCCGATACCGCTCCCAACAAAGAGGCTTGTGGTCCCGACAAGGAAGTCACCTGATGGTGAGGGAACCGCAACATGGGAAAAATGGGAGATGAGGATCCACAAGAGGCTTGTGGGTATAGAGGCTGATGAGAGGGCCATGCGCCAGGTTATGAAGGTGAATGTGCCTGACAATGTCAGTATTGAAATTGAACTCAAAAGTTAACTGGGGTTAAACCCCCTATAACTAAATTACCCCAAAAAAAA
>JGI24714J26587_10000971_pt1 | contig 20476 bp, 16 predicted proteins | sample BioPla4DNA2_FD_26587 | JGI IMG/M metagenome (IMG submission 26587)
CAAATATATTAAGATAAAGATAAATCATTGATATTTAAGGCAAACAATAAAGTAAAGTGAGGTTATAGCATGAAGAAGATGGAAACTGAGATCGTAGTCATTGCTGCAGGCCCAGCCGGATTATCCGCTGCGGTAGAGGCTGCAGAAAATGGAGCTGATGTAATTGTTCTTGAAAAAGCTTCTACAGTAGGTGGAGCTGCCAACATGGGTATGGGACCCCTTGGAAATGGGTGTTCCGCCTCAAACAGTTTCCAATATGTCTAAGTTCGAAAGTCCTGACCCAGGTTATTGGTGTCGTCGCGGATATGCCGTTGCCAATGTGGATCCTAGAGGTATCGGACATTCAGAGGGAGATTTTATTCAGTTTGGTACTCAGGATGCACAAGATGGATATGATTTTATTGAATGGGCTGCAGAGCAACCTTGGTGTAACGGAAGAATCGGAATGGCCGGAAACAGTTGCGTAGCTATGACACAATTACGTATTGCTTCTCAATGCCCACCTCATCTTGTATGTATAGCCCCTTGGGAAGCAACAACTGATATGTACCGTGAATCACTATGTGAAGGGGGTATCCCTGCCAGATCCTTTGTCAGAATGGTTATGGCAGAAGCTGTAGGACCTAACTATATTGATGATACACCGGACAACTTGACATTATATCCTTATATTAATTGTACATATTGGAAGGACAAAGACCCTATCTGAGAAAATATAAAAATTCCAGTTTATTTAACCGCATGCTGGAACCATTTTCACTTAAGAGGTTCTTTTAATGCCTTCCGTAGAATTAAGTCAAAGAAAAAATGGATTCGTGCCCATAGAAATTTTGAGTGGCCGGATGCATATGCCAATGAAAACCTTCAGGATTTGGAGCGCTTCTTTGATCGCTATCTAAAGTTGGAGAGAAATGGATGGGAGCTTACTCCAAGAGTAAGAATTGAAGTTCAGGACGTTTATGAATTTAATTATATGACCAATCGTGCGGAAGATAGTTTTCCGCTGAAGAGGACAAAATATGAAAAATTATATTTGAATGCAGCAAATATGACAATGCAAAACACACCGGTAGAAAATGAAGCTTCTGTTTCCTATGACAGTAAGACCGGGGAGGTTACATTTGACTACCGCTTTGAAGAGGACACAGAAATTACCGGATATATGAAGTTAAGACTGTATGTGGCTGCAGAAAGCTATAATGATATGGATTTATTTATAAACGTACAGAAATTAAGTACCACAAAAGAATTCCTTCCCATCACCTTATTTGGAGAACCACATCCTGGAGTATGGGGAAAGATGAGAGTTTCACGGCGTAAGTTAGATGAGAAGCTTTCTACAGATTATAATCCCGTTCAGGCCCATACCTGTGATGAAAAATTAGAGCCCGGACAGATTGTTCCCGTGGATATTGAAATCGTACCTACCAGCCGTTTTTGGCATAAGGGGCAGTATATACGTGTTCAAATTTCCGGTCGTTATATCCGTGAAGATTGGTTTGAGCCCTTGATATGGGATACTGATAATCATGGAAATCATCTTATCTATACTGGCGGACAATATGAATCATTCCTTCAGATACCTGTGATACCACCTAAATTCCAGGATGGAGATATTATTATCCGATAAATTTAATTGCTGCAGATCAGGCAGTTTAATCAAAGTTCAGAATATTATAATCAAAAAGAATCTCCTATAAAATAGGAGATTCTTTTTTTTAATATAAAAGTATAACAGCTATAGCAGTTTTTATAATATTTCTAAGAAAAGTTTAACTAAAATTCCTAAAAAGCAAAATAATTATACAAAAGCTTGAGTGTATGTGTTATAATTTGCTTGATAGTAAAATCGCCATTAGCAATATACTTAGGCATATTTGCATATATTTAACTAATGCAGTTAAGACTTGAAATAATTAATATTTTATGGGATATTGGAGGCAATGATGTTAAACTTTAAGAAAATAAGGTTAATGACAAAGCTGGCAGTGTATGAGAATAAAGAAGGCAAAGAAGACATCTATCTAAGCAAATATTATAAACAAGATTATGTAAGACTTCAGGTTATAAAATCAATTATCAGTGCAACTATAGGTTATATTCTAATTATAACGATGATTGGATTTTATAGAATGGAACACTTGATAAAAAAAGCAGTAAGTTTACAATACAAAACAATAGGTGGATATATACTGGGCTTTTATATTATTATAATCACTATATACGGATTGGGATCATACTTAGGTTATTCTATGAAATACGATGCTTCGAGAAAGAAGCTAGCAAGGTATTTCAAACTATTAAAACGCATGGAAAAAATATATAAAGAATCGACCCATGAGTATTAAGTATGGAGGGTTATATTATGTTACCATTACTTGAATTAAGAGAAAAAATTAAAAATTTTTATAAGCAATATGACGCATATTTAGTACCTGCAATAAAATTTATATTTGCATTTATAGCATTTCAGGCTATAAATAAAGAAATAGGATATGACGTAAGATTTAAGTCTATACCTATTGTTTTTGCCTTGTCTTTATTAAGTGCATTTACACCATCGGCTATAATGGTGCTTTTGGCAGCAGCCATAGCTATACTACATGTATTCTTTATATCGCCCATTTTATCTATTATAGTTATTATGGTACTTATGATATTGTATCTACTTTTCCTTAGATACACTCCAAATCAGGGATATGTGGTACTAGCTGTGCCGGTTTTATTTCTTTTGAAGATGCCATATTTTATCCCGATTTTACTGGGGTTAATATCTACCCCTGTAGCTATGGTTCCCACAAGCTGCGGTGTGATAGTATATTTTTTATTTCAAGTTATAAAAACAGCGGTAACCACGCAGACAGGTATTTCTGTTGAGGATATTATGCAACTTTATACTACTGTTGTTGATAACCTAATTGGAAACAAGCAGATGATTATGACAATAGCTATTTTTGCATTGATAATTATGGTTACCTATTCTATTAGAAAAATGTCTTTTGATTATGCATTTGAGATTTCAATTTTGGCAGGGGGACTTACCAGTATTTTAGGTTTTTTAATTAGTTATTTAATATTGAACAAGTCAGGTCAAATACTGGGTATGATAGTAGGAACCATAATTTCTACAGGTTTAGTATTTATAGTCCATTTCTTTGAACTTACCTTGGATTATTCAAGAGCGGAGCATGCCAGATTTGAAGATGAAGTATATTACTATTATGTGAAAGCGGTGCCTAAGGTAACTGTGACCGTATCCCAGGTCAATGTAAAACATATTAATTCTAGTGATGTAAAAAGCAGGGAGTTTAGTGAGCCGGATACGGATGAAACAGAAGAATACTTCAACTACGATGATGATGACTATACTAACTTTTAAATATACTGACTAATGAGCATACAGTAAATGAATTATAACGGCGGGAGAGAAGTATATGCAAGCAATCAGAAATTTAATAAGTGATTATCGATTTTCTATACCGAAAATTTATATTACCGATATTATTGAAATTATTATACTTGCTTTTTTAATCTACCATGTTGTCAAGTGGATTAAGAATACAAGAGCCTGGGCCTTAGTTAAAGGTCTGGTTGTTATTATGCTTTTCTGGTTAGTCGCCGTTATATTTAGGCTAAATGTTGTTATTTGGATTATATCCAATACAATTGATGTTGGTATTATTGCTATTTTGATTGTGTTTCAGCCGGAACTTCGTAAGGCTTTGGAGCAACTGGGCAAGAAAAATATAGTTCGTTCTATTCTGATTTTTGATGATACTAAAGATAAAAATGAAAAGTTTTCGGATTATACATTAAATGAAATTGTACGAGCTATATTTGAACTGGCAAGAAATAAAACCGGAGCCTTAGTTGTAATTGAAGAAGAAACACCCTTAAATGAATTTGTAAATACAGGGATTTTGGTAGATAGTATAATAAGCAGTGAATTACTGATTAATATATTTGAAAGAAATACACCGCTTCATGATGGGGCAGTTATACTTCGAAATAATCGAATTGTAGCTGCAACTTGTTATCTGCCTTTATCAGATAATATGCAGTTAAGTAAGGATTTAGGAACAAGGCACCGTGCAGGTATAGGCATAAGTGAGGTGTCTGATTGTCTTACCATCATAGTATCAGAAGAAACAGGTAAGGTATCCATAGCAAGAGAAGGCAAGTTAATAAGAAATGTGGATGGAGACTACTTAAGATCAAAGCTTATGGAGGCCCAGAATAAAATGTCTGATACTAACAGATTGAAATTTTGGAAGGGAAGACGAGGCAATGAAAGAGAAATTGACTAGAAATATTGGTGTTAAAATTCTATCGGTAGTAATAGCTGCGATTTTATGGCTGGTTATAACTAATACCAATGATCCTATTCGCTATGAGACCTTTACCGATGTTCCGGTTAATATTAAGAATGAGGATATTATAATAACTAAAAACCAGAGTTATGAAATTATCGAAGGAGAAACCATTAGTTTTAAAGTTGCCGCAAGACGGTCTATAATGGAGAACATATCTGCATCGGATTTTGATGTATCGGCGGATTTTGCCCATTTGTCCAGTGTTAACTCTGTTAATATAACCATCACCCCCAAAAGATATAAGGATGAAATTGAGATTGTTGACAGGGGCGATGTACAGCATATGATTGTCAGCATAGAGGAAATACACAAAGAGCAATTTAAGGTTAATGTAGTAGATAAGGGAAAGGTAGCAGAGGGATTTTTTCTTGGTAACAAATCTGCTAAACCTAATATTATTTTAGTTAGCGGTCCAAAAAGTAGGATTGAAAAAATTAAACAAGTAGTAGTAGAGGCAGATGTAGAGGGTGCCTCAAAATCCAATATACAGATATTAGGACCCATGGCCTTGGATGAAGAAGGTAATGTAATTGATGCTACCAGATTAACATTTAGTACTTACTTTATTGAGGTAGGTTTAGATTTATATAAGATTAAAGAAGTTCCACTGAAAATAAATATTACAGGAAAACCTGCAGATGGATATGTAGTGACAGGAGTAGAGTATGAACCCAAGACTGTTGAAATAGCAGCAGAAGATTCTATACTAGATAACCTTGAGATATTAGAAGTGACTTGGGATGTTACTGGTGCTAGGGAAAACATTGAGGAATATCTTGACCTAGATGAGAAGGTGGATGAAGAAATACATCTGGTGGGTGAGGATAACAATGTTTCAATTAATATTAAGATAGAAAAACTTGAAAGTAAGGAAGTGTCTATCTGGCCCAATGATATAGAGATTAAGAATAAGTCAGATAACTTAAATGCTGAATTTATTACCAAGGGACCGATTAAGGTTAATATTAAAGGCCCTGCCAGTAAACTTGATGAAATAAACAGGAATACTCTAAAACCTTTTATAAATTTATCAGGGTATTCCTCATCTGGTACATACTTCTTGGACATTCAAACTGAATTATCGGACACTGAAATTTACGATACACCTAAGGTTGTATTAAGTCTTGAAAAAGAACAATAAAAATAAAATATATATAAAAACAATTGCCGATTGAGGAAGAATACTTCTATCAATCGGCTTTTTTTATATGAAATAAATATTTATTTTATTAAAGAAGATGAGTAAAATTTTAAAAAATGGTTGCTAATTAAAATGTTCAGTGTTATAATTAATCACACTATATTTGGATATGTTAATAATTATACATATCATACTTTATAATTAAGGAACATATTATAACATAATAATGAAAAATGAAAGAAAGGATCTGGTTATATGGGACTTGTGTAGACAATAGCACATTGTTTATAGTAAAAAAATACAGTGTGATATATCGACTCCGACGTTAATATAATTTTTTCATGTATTTTTATTAGTCTTAAAATTATATTAATTAGGAGGAATTATTATGAATTTCAAAAAATATCAAAAAAATCCGGTGATTAATTTTCCCGACAGACAATGGCCAAATAAAGAAATAAATGAGGCACCTATTTGGTGTAGTGTAGATTTAAGAGATGGAAACCAGGCACTAATTGAGCCTATGGTGGTAGAAGAAAAGATTGAATTTTTTAATCTCTTGGTTAAGTTGGGATTTAAAGAAATTGAGGTGGGATTTCCTTCTGCATCTCAAATTGAATTTGAATTTTTAAGGCAGTTGGTTGATCGCAAGCTAATTCCTGATGATGTAACTGTTCAGGTTCTTGTACAGTGTAGAGAGCATTTGTTAAAAAGGACCTTTGAGGCCTTGGAGGGGATACCTCGGGCAATAGTTCATATTTACAATTCTGTCTCTGTATTACAGAGGGACGTTGTATTTAATATGAACAAAGAGGAAATTAAGAAGATTGCCATAAAGGGTACAAAGCTTGTGAAAGAATATGCCAAGGATTTTCCCGGGGAAATCATATTGGAATATTCACCGGAGAGTTTTACAGGAACTGAGATAGATTACGCATTGGAAGTATGTAATGCGGTTGTTGATACATGGGGTCCTACTCCTGAGAATAAGATGATTATTAATCTACCTTCCACGGTGGAGATGAATACCCCTAATGTTTACGCAGATCAGATCGAATGGATTAACAGAAATATTAAGAATAGAGACAGTATAATTATAAGTGTCCATCCTCATAATGACCGGGGCACCGGTATTGCAGCTGCTGAGCTGGCACTTTTAGCCGGAGCTGACAGGGTTGAGGGTACCTTATTTGGTAACGGTGAAAGAACCGGTAATGTGGATATTCTTACTATTGCTTATAATATGTTTTCACAAGGTATAGATCCTAAATTGGATTTAACTAATGTTAATGAAATTATAGAAGTATATGAAAGATTAACAAAGATGAAAGTTCATGAAAGGCATCCATATGCCGGCAAGCTGGTATTTACAGCATTTTCCGGATCTCATCAGGATGCAATTAATAAGGGAATGCGGGCCCTTAGAGAAAGGCAAAGTAAGATTTGGGCAGTACCTTATCTTCCTATTGACCCTTCTGATATCGGACGAAGCTATGAACCCATTGTTCGTATCAACAGTCAGTCCGGTAAGGGCGGTGTAGCCTTTATTATGGAAACATATTTTGGATACAAACTTCCTAAGGGTATGCACAAGGAGTTTGCTGATATAATACAGCCTATATCTGAAAAACAAGGAGAAGTTACTCCTGATCAGATTATGGAGGAATTTAAGAAGAATTATATTGATAAGAAAGAACCTCTTCACTTTAGAAGATGTAAGTTTGAGGATATATCTGATAATGATGACGGATGTACCCATGCTATCATCTACTATACTAACCATGGTGTGGAAAAATTCTTTGAAGCTGTAGGTAACGGACCCATTGATGCAGTTCAGAAAGGCTTGCAAAAAGAACTTAATATAAATGTTAAGATTCTTGATTACAACGAGCATGCTCTTAGCGGTGGAGCAGGAGCTAAAGCTGCAGCCTATATACATATGCTGGATTTAAGCAGTAAAAAGGCAACCTTTGGTGTTGGTGTAAGTTCTAATATTACTAGAGCCTCCATTAGGGCTATATTCAGTGCATTAAATCGTTTAGGTGTAAGTGAATAATAAGAGATAAACAGATAGGGATTGGGGTCTTATGATTCCAATCTCTTTTTGATTATTTAAGTGAAAGAAGGAGAAAATAGAGCTAAGTGAATTTGTATAGCAAGTGACCTGTCCTTGACTCATTATGAAGCTTAATGCTATAATATTTGTTGTATATTGTCAATAACAAATAATCCCATTACAATTGGAGGAAAGATAATGAAAGTAAGTGTAATCATTCCATTTCATAGGGGGGAAGGATATTTAAGGGATTGTCTTGATAGTTTGGTGGCACAAACCTATGGTAATCTTGAGGTTATTGTTGTCAGTGACCATGCCCCTAAGGAGGATTTGGCATGTGTATCAGAATATGGGGATAAATTAGATGTAAAATTACATCATTTAGATAATAAGACTGGGGTTGCAGCAGCTAGAAACTTAGGGCTAGATGTAGCAACGGGGGACTATGTATATTTTCTAGATAGTGATGACTACTTATATGAGAATACTATTGAACTGCTGGTAGAGGCAGCTCTTGACAGAGATGATGATATCACTTACGGAAAGAAGAAACCTACCTGGTTTCAAAGAAGTGTATATTTTCTTAGGGAACAGGAGGAAAAAGAAAGCAAGGATCAAGAAGAGGAAAGTGATTTAGAAACCCCTTCAGAAGATGAGCAGGAAGATGATGATAACCAGGCTGATAGTGCAGAAGATCCCTCAGATGATAAGGAAAGCACCGAGGAAGGTGAGGAAGAGAAGAGGGATAAGAAATTTAAGAAAATTGAAGAGTCGGAAGAAGAGATTATTAATGAAGAGGAGCTGACAGAAGAAGAGAAACAACTTCGTAGGGAAGCTAGGACAAGACAAGCATATCGTATTTTAGTAAGTAAAAGAAAAGGTGTTAAAAACATTTCTGTTTTAAATATCTTGTTCAAACGAAGCTTTGTAGAAGAAAATAAGCTGCGCTTTCCTGAAGATTTAGTTTATTTGTCGGATGCTCCCTTTCTTATGGAAGCCTTATCAAAAACAGACAGGTATAAAAAGCGTTTTGCAGCTCTTTATGTTAAGCGTAAGCACAATGATGCCATTAATTTTCCGGCCCTATCTCAGATTAAAGACCCTAATCGCTTCAATGAGTTAATTGCTGCATATTACGAAACAAAAAAACGTATAGAATACAATCCTGATTTAATGGATAGGTTTGAGAAAAAATATATCTCATACTATACAAGGGTATACGCTCCTAGATTAAAAAGGAGTGTAAATGATATCTGGCGTGAAGAGAACTTTATTAAGATGAGTCTCCTTGCTAAAGAAATAAACAAAGAAGTTATAAAGGGACTTAAAGGATACAGACGCCGCCTTGTTAAAGCTTTGATTAAACAGGATGTTAACAAATCACTTCGTATAGTTAAGCTTCATTTAGGTATAAAAAAATTAAAAAAGGTTTTAAGAAGTAGAAAGGCTTTAGGCAGAGCCTTATATGTTCATGTGTTTTTAAAGAGACCCATGAAGGAAAACTGGATTCTATTCGAAAGTTTTTTTGGAAAAAGTTATTCGGACAGCCCCAAATATATTTATGAATATATATCCGCTAATGCACCGGGTAAATATAAATGTATTTGGATTATAAATAAAAAAGGAACTAAGATTCCTTTTCGCCATAAGAAGATTAAGCGTTTTAGTTTAAGATATTACTATTATGTTGCAAGAGCTGGCTATATGGTTTTTAACAGCCGTCAGCCTGAGTGGATTGTAAAAAGGGAAGGAAATATATTCTTACAGACCTGGCACGGTACTCCATTAAAGAAACTGGTATTTGATATAGATGATATCAGTTCTGCCACACCCAGATATAAACAGCAGGTATACAAGCAGTCAAGGGCATGGGATTATCTGATTGCTGCCAATGAATTTAGCTCTAAAACCTTCAAACGTTGTTTTATGTTTGATAATACTATGTTGGAGACCGGGTATCCAAGAAATGATATCCTTCATTCCAAAGACCGTGATCAAATTGCTGCCATTATAAGAAAACGCCTTGGTATCCCCAAGGAAAAGAAAATTATTTTATATGCACCCACATGGAGAGATGATGAGTTTTACGATAAGGGTAAGTATAAATTTAAATTACAGTTAGATTTGGATTTAATGAAAAAGGAATTAGGAGATGAGTATGTATTTTTACTTCGTACCCATTATTTTATAGCAGATTCTCTTGATGTCAGCCATCTAAAAGGATTTGCTTACAATGTGAGCAAGTACGATGATATATCGGAACTTTATTTAATATCTGATATTTTAATAACAGATTACTCATCGGTATTTTTTGATTTTGCCAATTTAAAAAGACCTATGCTATTCTTTACCTATGATTTGGAAAAGTATAGGGATGTCCTTCGTGGTTTTTATATTGATATTGAAAAGGAAGTACCGGGTCCTTTGGTATTTACAAGTGAAGAAGTTGTTGATAGTATAAAAAATATTGATATAATAGAACAAAAGTATAAATCAAGGTATGAAGAATTTTATAATAGATTTTGTGCTTGGGAAGATGGACAGGCTTCCAAAAAAGTGGTAGAATCGGTATTCAAGATATAAAGAAATATTTAGTAAATGGTGGAGATAAATTTGGATAGAGCAATTAAAAACTTCAAGAAATATAGATATCTATTATTTGAACTGACCAAAAAGAATATTAAGCTAAAATATAGACGTTCTTATCTAGGCATATTATGGACACTTTTAGAACCGATTCTGACTACTATTGTTTTGACACTGGTTTTTATAGGCATACGTAAAAAAAATGATGCAACATTTCCTGTCTATATTTTAACAGGAAGACTTTTATACTCCTTCTTTTCCCAGTCGACAAAACAAGCAATGAAATCTATAAGAAGTAATAGTGGTATGATAAAGAAGGTATATGTTCCCAAGTACATTTACCCTTTGTCCAATATTTTGTCATCCTATATTATTTCTATGATTTCAATGATTGTACTATTTGGAGCCATGATTATATTTAAGGTTTATCCCACAGTCTATATTTTTAATGCAATTATACCCTTGTTTTTAATCTTGGTTCTTAGCTTGGGTATGGGATTAATCCTAGCAACCTTGGCGGTTTTTTTCCGTGATATGGAATATCTATGGGATGTTGCCTTAATGATGATTATGTATACTTCAGCTATATTTTATGATGCAAGCTCCGTAGGTGCCCAGTGGATATTTTATTTTAATCCAATCTACCATATAATTATTAATTTTAGAAATTGTATTTATGGTCATAGCTTAGATCCACAGGCATTATTTATTTCTGCAGCTTATAGTTTTGCTTCATTGTTAATCGGTATTCTGTTATTTTATAAGAAACAGGATAAATTCATATTAAATATCTAATTAGAGGGATTTAATTGTAATATTAAATAAATCTCGGTATGGAGGATATTGTGAGTAAAGAGATTTTAAAGGTTGAGAATGTAGGTATGAGATTCAACCTAATGGAAAAGAAAGTTGATAATTTTAAGGAATATGTTATTAAATTTATAAAAAATGAGTTAAGATATCAAGAATTCTGGGCTCTAAAGGATGTTTCCTTTACGGTAAATAAGGGTGATCGTCTAGGTATCCTAGGTTTAAATGGTGCCGGAAAAAGCACACTCTTAAAAATCATAGCCGGGGTTTTAAAAGCCTCTGAAGGTAATTTGACCGTTAAAGGTAAAATTGTACCTTTGTTGGAACTGGGAGCAGGCTTTGATCGTCAATATACCGGAGTGGAAAATATTTATCTATACGGTGCAGTACTGGGATATCCCAAGGAGTTAATAAAAGAAAAGTTTAATGAAATAGTGGAATTTTCTGAGCTGGGTGATTTTATCCATGTACCGGTAAAAAATTATTCATCCGGTATGAAGGCCAGATTGGGCTTTTCCATAGCCACAGTAATGGAGCCTGAAATTCTTATTCTTGATGAAGTTCTGTCTGTGGGAGATGCTAAGTTTAGAAAAAAGAGTGAGAAAAGAATACTAGAAATGTTTGATAAAGGGATTACGGTTTTATTCGTATCCCATTCTATTGAGCAGGTAAGACGAATCTGTAACCGTGCCATTATTTTAGATAAAGGCACTTTAGTAGCCGATGGGCCTGTAGAAGAGATTTGCAAGCTCTATGAAGAAAAGTTTATAGGGGCAGAAAAGGCTTCTAGTAAACCCAAAAAGAAGAAAAAGAAAAAGAAGAAGCCTGCCACAGAGGAGAATGCTACAAATACTGAAGCTAAAACTGATACAGCAGCAGAGGATAAAGATAAGATAGTTACAAAGAATGAAACGGAAGAAGAAAAATAGATTAGGGCAGTTGTGCAACTGCACAAAAAACCATAATGAAAAAGAAGGAGGGAAATTCTCTTTACAGGAGAGAATGAAAGAGCAATGAAGAAGGTTATTACTTACGGAACCTATGATCTTTTACATGTAGGCCATATTAATTTATTAAGAAGAGCAAAAGAGCTGGGTGATTATCTTATTGTTGTCTTATCAACAGACGAATTTAATGCCATAAAGAACAAGAAGGCTTATCATAGTTATGAGGATCGTAAGATAATTCTCGAGTCTATCCGTTATGTGGATGAGGTACTGCCGGAATATAACTGGGAGCAGAAAATACAGGATGTAATAGATAATGATGTAGATATTTTTGTAATGGGGGATGATTGGAAGGGTAAATTTGATTTCCTAAAAGATTATTGCGAGGTAATTTATCTTCCCAGAACAGAAGGCATATCAACAACAAAGATAAAAGAAGATCTTAACAACAAAAAAATGTAATAAAAGAATTACCAAATTGTGATGAAAGGTACGGTATTTGGTATGGGTTTTCTAAAACAGATGGTATTAGCCTGCTATAAGATATTAACAAAAATTTTGCCTATAAATAAGAAAATTATACTTTTTGAAAGTAATTTAGGCAGAAATTATACAGGAAACCCCAAGGCGATTTATGAGGAAATGGTTGCCCGGGGACTGGATAAAAAGTACCGCTGTTATTTTATATTGGAAGATATGCAGACTAAAATACCGGGATCGGCTAAGAAAATTAAAAGAAACCGGTTCCGGTATTTTTATTATTTTGCCAAGGCAGGGGTATGGATAAGTGATTCTAGATTCCCTATGTATATAATTAAGCGAAAAGGCTGTACTTATATACAGACTTGGCATGGTACCCCTTTAAAGAAGCTGGCTCTTGATTTAGAGGCGGTTTTTATGGCCGGAGAGAAAGATATTTCTGATTATAAAAGGAATTTTTATAATAATGCTCAAACTTGGGATTATCTAATTTCACAAAATTCATACTCCACTGAGATTTTTAGAAGAGCATTTGGATTTACAAAAGAAATTCTTGAAATTGGTTATCCCAGAAATGATATTCTTTTTCATAAAAACAATAAAGAAGATATAGAAAAAATAAAAAAAGAATTAGGACTTCCCTTAGACAAAAAAATAATTCTCTATGCTCCTACCTGGAGGGATAATGAATTCCATGGGAACGGAAGGTATAAATTTAACCCCAGGATAGATTTTTCCTTGCTTATGAAGCAGTTGAAGGATGATACTGTAATGATTGTCAAGTATCATTACTTGGTTATGGATCAGATTGATTGGTCACCCTATCAGGGTTTTATTTATACCTATGATATGAGCTATGACATTTCCCTTCTATATCTGGTTTCAGATATGCTGATAACTGATTATTCTTCGGTTATGTTTGATTATAGCATACTAAAAAGACCAATCTTGTTTTACTGTTATGATCTTAATGAATATAAGAACACTTTGAGGGGATTTTATTTTGATTTGATTAATGAGGCTCCGGGACCGGTGGTAGAGACAATGCCCACCTTACTTGAGGCCATTAAGGAATACGATTTTAATCTATATAATGAAAAATATAAAGCTTTTAGTAAAAAATATAACCATGCAGATGATGGAAATGCATCCGGTAAGGTTATAGAACTATTAACAAAAATCGTACCGTATCATAATTAGAAAGCTGAGTATAAAGGATAGTGGATTATGGTTAAGGAAATAGGATATCGTATATTTGCATTTGTTTATTACATATGCAGACTTTTTACAGTGAATAATTTGGCAGGTAATAAAAGATTTTTTTGTGTCATGACCCATGATGACGGAGAAAGCAGTAATGTCAGCCTAGTTATAAGCCGGTTAAAGAAGACTGAACCGGGGTATAAATTTTCTTATATTACCAAGACAGAAGTAGGATCTGTAAGGGGGTTTAAAAATGTAAGAAATCTATTATCCTTTTTCTTAATTAAACCTTATCTGCTGGCCAAATCAAATATAATATTGCTTGATAATGTATTTTTACCTATGGCATATATTAAGGTTAAAAAGAATGTAAAAGTTGTTCAGCTATGGCATGGTACAGGAACAATAAAAAAATTTGGTCAGGACGTTAATACCGGTAAGCTTAAAGAGTTGGAAAAAAAGGCCAATAGAAATATTACTCATTTGATAGTAAATAATACAAGTACAGCAAAACTTTATGCCAAGGTTTTTGGAATTAGCATAGATAAAGTCTATGCCACCGGTCTTCCTAAAACCGATGATATTCTCTATCGCTTATGGAAGAGTGACAAGGAAGGTATAAATATTGATAAGGAAGTTATTTATAAGAAATATAAGCTGTCTAGGGATAAGAAGTTAATCTTATATGCCCCGACTTTTAGGGATGAGAATTTAGGATCTGAGACCATAATAAATCAAGTAGAGAAATTATCAAGGCTGCTGCCCAAAGATTATATCCTAGGACTTCGGCTACATCCTTTTGTAGCAAGGTTAGCAGATACTAAGGATATTAAAAAGATATGTAATCTTTCACGGGAGAAAGATTTATCATCCCTTATAATGGCTTCTGATATACTAATATCGGATTATTCTTCAATAATATTTGAGTATTGTATTACCGAGAAACCTATGATTTTCTTTGCCTATGATTTGGAGGAATTTTCAAATAAGGGTCGTGGTTTTTATGAGGATTATATTAGCTATGTGCCGGGACCTGTAGCTAAAAGTTGTGAAGAGCTTATAGATATCATAAATAAAAAGGGCTATTCTATAGAAAGAATAAGAAAGTTTAATAAAGAAAACTTCCCTAATCTTGATGGGAAGGCTACTAAGAGAATTGTTGACTTAATCAAATCATAAAATATAAATAAGATAATTAAAAATGGGGCTACGCACTTCTTACTTGTGTGTTAGCCCTTTTAATGATTTATCTTTTGCGAATATCTTCAATATAAGCTGAATATTCCTGTACCTGGTCGGAAGGGGTGTAGTTTTCATCTTCAAAGAGGAACTGATGGAGTCTTATTACATTTTCCTCAAGGTTTATAGGAAAAACATAAGATACACCTCGGTATTCATGGGCATCTTTTTCAAAAGGAAATCCGGTCTGGTCTGCAATATCATAAGAGAGAAAGGATTTCATAAGATTCATAATATCCTTATTGCTCAAATTGGTATAAATCATTGGCATAAATTTTTCTACCATATTATATAATTTGGGTAAGCTTAATGTTTTAGCCTTTTTTAACATCTCCTGAAGTACAATTCTTTGCCGTTCGGTTCGTTTAAAATCTCCACCCCTTGTATATCGGATTCTGGCATAGGCGGTTGCCTGAGTACCGTTTACATTTTGTTTGCCGGCAGCTTCTAATTGGGGGACATTTGTATTATTGATTCGATTTAGCTCCCTTACGTATCCGTTCAGATATTTTAGTTCTGTTTCATCTATATCTAGGGTGATTCCACCTAGATAATCAATTGCTTCTACCACTGCCTGAAAATTAACGGTAACGTATTTTGTAATATTTAAGTCAAAGTTCATGTTAATAGTATTGATAGCTAAACCATAACCTCCATTGGCATAGGCTGCATTGATTTTATTATAGCCCTTGTCAGGAATATAAGCATAGGTATCCCGGTAAATAGAAACCATTTTAACCAGATTGTTTCTTTTATTAATGCTTACAAGAATAATAGTGTCGGAATTACCCCTTTGTAAGGAATTATCCCTGGTATCTAGGCCGAATATAAGGAAGTTATTATATCCATCTAGCTGAATTTCCTCATTATATATTATTTCTTCATCCTGACTGGTATCTCTAGGTATCTTGTTAATTGTCTTATGAAGCTTATTATATCCCCAAACCAATACTACTGTTATTAGTAAGACAATTGCTTCTATAATAAGAAGCCTGGTAAGCCATTTCTTTTTTCTGTCCATCTTTGCTGTCATAAAATAAGCAAACCAACCTTTCATGCCTTTTTAATGGTAACTAGTAAGCATTTTTATTGATAAAACCTTTAAATATTGTTAAAAACATTATTTTAATATCAAAGCCTAAGCTCCAGTTTTCAATATAGTATAAATCATGTTCTATCCGTTTTGTAATTGAGGTATCTCCTCTGTAACCGTTAATTTGTGCCCAGCCGGTAAGTCCCGGAGGAACTTGATGTTTTATCATATATCTTGGTATTACTTCTTTAAATTGCTCAACAAATTGTGGCCGTTCAGGTCTGGGGCCAACTAAGCTCATATCACCTTTTAATATATTAAAAAGTTGTGGCAGCTCGTCTATGCTTGTCCGCCTTATAAATTTTCCGATTCCGGTTACTCTGGGGTCCCCTGCAGTTGTCCAGCCTTTTGCCTCATCTTCTTCAGTCTGGACTTTCATAGATCTAAATTTGTACATTTTAAAGGTTTTGTTGTTTTTTCCCACCCTGACTTGGGAGAATATTATAGGGCCTTTTGAGGTTAATTTAATTAATAGAGCCACAATCAGCATGGGAACTGAAAATACTATTATTCCCGTTAAAGAACCTATAATATCCACAATTCTTTTGGTTATCCAGTTAAAGGTGTTACTAAGAGGTACATTCCTTATATTAATAACCGGAAGTCCATATAAATCTTCTGTATAGGGCTTTGTGGGAAAAAAGCTATAGTAATCAGGTACAAACTTAGTATGAACACCGGATTTTTCACAGGTTGCCACGACTTTTTCTAAAAGCTCATATTCTTTTATACTTAAGGTGATGGCTATTTCGTCCAGTGACATTTTAGTAAGATATTCCTCTAGTTGATCTAGTTTTCCTATTACCGGTACTTTTTTGTATCTAGTATCAATCTCCATGGAGTCATCTAAGATACCATGTATATAGTATCCCCATTGTGGGTTGGCAAATATACGGTCAATATAAGCTTCTGCAGCACGGCTATAGCCAACTAAGATAACATGCTTTAAGTTATAGCCCTTTTTCCGGGCAGTTCTTAAAATATTGGCCACAGTCATTCGGGCAGCTGTGCATATAATAACATTAATTACAGAAAACATACCCAGAAAGTACCTAGATATATGGGTTTCTTCCAGCATATACAAATAGAAGAAATAGAAGGCTAAACCAAAAAAGTTTGAATATGCTATGGGGAAAAATTCAGCCCATCTTTTTTTACCCCTCTTTGGAGTATATAGTTTAGCTTGGTTATATATAATAAGATACAATGGAACAATAAAATATAGGCTTTTGGCATATATATTTAAAGGATAGAATGTCCCACTTTCAACACTAAAGATATTCATTTTAGTAAGGAAGCTATAAAATCTTAAATAATATGCAATTAAATAGGAAACTACAATGATTGCAGCATCCATAAATATATGAAGACGATTAAGTGTTTTTTGATTGTCCTTAATCATGTTATAACCCTCCCTCCTTAGGCTATAAAATAAGTTTATTTTAACTTATAATTGGCTTAATTAATATAATACATGATTATTATATTTTCAACAATATAAATTTGGTTTCTTCACATTCTTTACACAAAGTATTGATAGACTTATAATAAAGCTAAAGGAAAGGAGCATATTTTATGGATGATTTAAATCAAAATAATATAAATGAAATTTCCGGAAATTCCGATGAAAGTTATAGCCATAATAATTCTAGTTTAAATTCCAATTATGACAACCCTGACCATAACCATAATCAAGAAACCCAGGGATATAATCCACCGGAGTATAGTTTTTGGGCTGAGAAGGTATCGGGAGATAATGGATATAGTTATTATCAGCATATACCCCAACCGGAAAATAAACCCCAGAAGAAAAAGAAAGGAAATAAAGTTTTAACCTTTGCAGCTAAGGCTTTGCTATTTGGTATTTTAGCAGGAGTAACTTTTGCCGGTGTCCAATTTCTTTATTATAAAATTAATCCGGCTGCATTTCAAAACAAAGAAAGCTTTATACTTGGTTCCGTAGATGAAGATAGCCAGGTTGGGAATAAATTAAAAGTATCTAGTACTGACAATGGAACCGTAAGTACTGTTCCGGAATCTGCTGTTATGAAAGTGGCTGAAAATACTATGCCATCTATAGTAGCTATTACCAGTATTTCTACAACTACTGACAGTTGGTTTGGATATGAAATTCCCAATGAGGGCAGCGGCTCAGGAATAATTGTCGGTAAAGACGAAAAGGAACTTTTAATTGCAACAAATAACCATGTGGTTGACGGAACAGATAAAATAACAGTTACATTTATTGATGAAACTCAGGCAGAGGCAGTAATAAAGGGAACAGATTCCAAGGCAGATCTTGCAGTAATTACTGTTGACTTAGATAAGCTTAGTAAAAGTACCCTTGAGAAAATTAAGATTGCTAAACTAGGTAACTCCGATGATATTAAGGTAGGAGAGATGACCATAGCAATTGGTAATGCAATGGGATATGGGCAATCCCTTACTGTAGGATATGTCAGTGCCAAAGACAGAAAAATCGAAGTATCTGATAATTATAGCTATAATACAATGATACTTCTTCAAACAGATGCCGCCATTAACCCCGGTAATAGCGGTGGAGCCTTGCTAAATATTAAGGGCGAGGTAATAGGGATTAATACAGTTAAATTCGCTGATTATAAGGTTGAAGGAATGGGCTATGCCATCCCTATATCAAGAGCAATACCGATTATTAATGAGTTAATGACCCGTGAGGTTCTTAAGCCGGAAGAACAGGGATTCCTTGGTGTTTCAGTAACGGACGTTACAGAGGATGTGTCTGAGCGATTTGGTATACCTATAGGAGTGTATATAACAACCGTAGTAGAAAACAGTGCAGCTGAAAAAGCAGGATTGAAGGAAGGGGATGTTATCAGAAAAGTAAATGATATAGAGATTACATCCGGTTCCCAGCTTAGTGAGTTAATCTCAAGCATTCGGGTAGGTACAGAGATAGAGATAGAATATATGCGCCATATAGGTGAGGGATATAAGGAAGAGACGGTTAAAGCAACCCTGGGAAAAAGAACAGAGTAAAAAAATAAATAAATGACTAAATAAAGAAATCAGGATTCCATATACAAATTAGTTTTAATAAAAAGGGCTTTGTATATGGAATTCCTCTTTTTTATCTTGCAATTCTGTGTTGTCTGATTTTACACAATGGGTTATAATATTGTACATAAAAATTGATTTAACTATGGATTAGGAATAAACATAGGAAGGACATGAGGATGAGTAATAAAGATGATATTAATGAAAAATTAAATATAGAGGATTCTGATGATAAGAAGGATTATACAGAGGAGATTTGTTATCTTTGTAAACGACCTGAAAGTCTTGCCGGTAAACTGATGCAAATTCCCAACCATATCTATATCTGTGCAGATTGTATGCAAAGAACCTTTGACTTAATCAATAACCCAGATAATCCTTATATAAATATGATTGGTATTCCCCCGGGGATGTTCGGCATGACCGATATAAGTAGTAGTATAAAGACAAAAAAGGCACAGGAGGATGGTAAGTCAAAGAAAGAAAAGGTAGAATTTGACCGTAAGAAAATTCCTTCACCCCATATAATAAAGGCTAAATTGGATGAATATATCATAGGCCAAGACCATGCCAAAAAAGTAATATCAGTAGCCGTATATAATCATTATAAAAGAATTAGCTCCCATGCCCCAGAGGATGTGGAAATAGAAAAGTCTAATATGTTAATGATTGGACCTACCGGTTGCGGCAAAACCTATCTGGTTAAAACCTTGGCAAAACTTCTAGATGTTCCTTTGGCTATAACTGATGCCACAACTTTAACGGAAGCAGGGTATATCGGTGATGATGTAGAGAGTGTAATTTCAAAGCTTTTGCAGGCAGCCGGTAATGATGTAAAGAAGGCGGAGCGGGGAATTATATTTATTGACGAGATAGATAAAATAGCTAAAAAACGAAATACAAACAGCCGTGATGTCAGCGGTGAATCCGTACAGCAAGGTTTGCTTAAGCTTTTAGAGGGTAGTGATGTAGAAGTACCTGTAGGAGCAACTTCAAAAAATGCCATGGTGCCTCTTAAGACAATAAATACAGAGAATATACTATTTATCTGTGGCGGGGCCTTTCCTGACCTTGATAAAATCATTAAAGCAAGGCTTAATAAGCAAAGCTCCATGGGCTTTATGGCAGACTTAAAGGACAAGTATGATAATGATAAAAATCTCCTGCAGAAGGTCACCTTAGATGATTTAAGAGAATATGGCATGGTACCGGAGTTTCTAGGTAGGCTGCCCATATTATTTACTTTAGAAGGACTTACTAAGGAAATGATGATAAAGGTTCTTCAAGAACCCAAAAATGCAATACTAAAGCAATACAAAAGCCTTCTTGCTATGGATGAAGTTGATTTAATCTTTGATGAAGAGGCCTTAGAGGCCATAGCAGAAAGGGCTTTGGAAAAAAAGACCGGTGCCAGGGCCCTACGGGCTATACTAGAGGAAGTAATGTTAGATATAATGTATGAGATACCTAAAGATGATAACATAGGACGTGTTATTATAACTAAAGATTATA
>JGI24714J26587_10000979_pt1 | contig 20398 bp, 14 predicted proteins | sample BioPla4DNA2_FD_26587 | JGI IMG/M metagenome (IMG submission 26587)
TTCATTTTGGAGAGAATCAAACTAATATTCAAATAAGGGTCTAAATCTAAGAAAATTCAAGAATTTATTAGGTTTTGTCCAAAACGAAGGGGTTAATCCGAAATTATATTAATTTTAATTATATACATATACTTCTTTTTATGTTATTATACTTTATCATATTTTAATAAAGACTATGAAGAGAAGAGTAGATAAATATATGAATTTACAGAGAGCTCTAGCTGGTGAGAAGGAGCAAGGATTTATTTATTGAAAAAGGCCTCAGAATGGCGCACCGAGCCTAGGTTTAGGGGTAGACTGCGCCGGGATAACCCGTTATAAGTTATAGAGTATATAATTAATCATAATTATGTACTTGAAAAGGTCTATATGTTGACATATAGATAAACTGAGGTGGTACCACGGATATATAACTTTCGTCCTCAAGATTAAAGTCTTGGAGGTGAAAGTTTTTTTATTTGTCTAAAAATCTATTAAAAAAATAATAAATTTTTATAAGGTGGGGTAGCCCAAATGTATAGAGAATATGAAATTAAGAAAAACTTGCAAAAGATTATGGCAGATTCAAATGATGCTATAGTAGAAAGAATTAAAAAATTAAATAAGCTTCAAGAACTAAGAATCAAGCCTTATCCTTATAATTACAAACACATAAGCCACACTAAGGATATCTTAGATAACTTTGAAAATATAAAAGAAGTTATTGCATTTCCTTTAATCAAAAGATAATAAAATAAACAATAAGAGCTGTTGCACAAGAACCAATTTATTAGCTGTGTAACAGTCCTTATTACGAAAAAGTGCTAAGCACTTTTAAAGGTCAGAAATTCTGGAAAAATTAATTGGTAACAAGCTCAAAGTAAGGTTCACTAACAGCCTTTCCTTTGCCTATAAATCCAAAGCTTACAGTGCCATTTGAAGCTATATTTTTATTATAATCCATGGAAGAAACAATTATATAATCTCCTTCTATCCTTGTTGTTCCATTCCATAATTGGCTAATATCCCACTGGCTTTTCTTTAGCTTTACCTTCCATTGAGTCACTGGCTCCTTACCCTTGTTGCTAATTACTACCTCCATTTTATAGCCATCATTCCATTCATGGGCTAAATCAAATGTTACAGTTACATCGTCACCTGGAATATCGTTATTTTGGTCATTCTTATCCTCATTATTGTGGTCAGAGTTCTTGTCATCCTCCTGTCTCCTATCAGGTTGTCCTTTCTTTATTCTTTCCTTTACAAACTTACCTGATGGAGAAAGATTACTGTCACTCCATTTACCATCCTTGCTAGCTCCTGGATTTAGGGCTGCAGAGGATTCATTTTTATCACACAAGGACCAGTTAACCCAGCTTATATTCTTGTAATCTAAATAATCTAACCATACTTTAGACTCTTCTAGATAAGGTCCACCGTTACCGGAGGCATCGCTTGTCCCCCATTCTGTTACAAAGATAGGGAGGTTTTTGCTTCTAGCATCATCTATACGATCCCTCAGCCACTGAGTATGGGTACCTGCATAGAAATGTAGAGAATACATAACATTAGAAACCTTCAAAGGATTGGCTGCTACATCGTGAATATCCTGGCTCCAAGTTCCAGAGCCAACTATTATAATGTTGTCGCTGTCTATAGCTCTGATTGTGGCCACCAATTCCTCTGCATAGGGCTTGATATCCCTATCCCAGGTTACATTGCCATTAGGCTCATTGCAAATTTCATATATAACGTTGGGATACTTTCCGTACTTTGAGGCAATGTCCTTGAAAAAGTCCTTAGCTTGCTCCTTATAGGTATTAGGATTACCATCGGATAAAATATGCCAGTCTACAATTACATATATACCAGCATCTATTGCTGCCTCTATACCTTCCTCCACCTTTGCTTTTACTGATGGATTGGTTATATAGCCGCCCTCAGCAGTATACATAGCCAGTCTTACCACATTACATCCCCAATCATCTGCTAAGGCCTTTACAGAACTCTTATTAATATAGTTTCCATACCACTGCAGTCCATGGGAGCTCATTCCCTTAAGTTGAATAGGCTGCCCCTTGCTGTTGCATAACTCCGTACCTATTACCTTTAAGCTTCCATTCTGGTCTACGGTACTAGCATTGGCTACCTTATTAGGTATAAGCTTAAAGGTAGCAAGGATAAATATACAGACTATTACCAATATGCTTAGTCTTTTGTAAATAACTCTTTTGTCGCCCTTAAATTTGACAAAATCCATCTCATTATCTCCTCCCTTAAAAATACATTTTACATGCCAATCTCTCCTGTTATAATTTAGTTTAAAGCTACACTAACATTTTATGGAAGCAATTTCAACTATATCAACCTTCTGCTTTTAACTTTTAATAAAAGATTTACACAAAGGCAAAGGTTTTCTAACATTTTATTTTCATAAATCTACTTTTATCAAATTTATATTATAATTTAAATTTTTACGAATTTTTACAAGGATTTTTGCATTATTTGTAGAATAATAAATCTTGTAAACCTTTTCTCTAAATGATGGTTTCTGTGATATAAGATCAAATGGTAAAGGAGTTTGATATTATGACCGGAGCTGACATATTAAGAGAAAGCAATGAGAAATCCCATCAGTTGCTTAACAAATTTATGATTGTATGCTTTTCCATATCAACACTGAGCACCCTAATTACAGCTATAGTATTAAAGAAGTTGGATGTAGATATATACGACATTATTAGACTCTTATCTTCATTAACTTTCTTGCTTTGCATATTATATTATAAATACTCTAAGACAAGAAAACATTATGCAATAATAGCTATAATATGCGCAGAAATCTCTACCCTTGCAATTTATTACAGTTCTTGGATAATGGCTGGTTCTATATGGATAATTCCTTTAATAATAGCAACTTTATATTTTGATGTGAAGCTATTAAAGATGCTTATAGCAGTAAAGATTCCTATTATGATTTTATTCTATATATTACCCTGCTTTGGTTATCCTGGATATGCTATAACAGTAGGTTTTGAAAGCACTATTTCCTTAATTGTATACTTTGTCTTAATAATGGCCATAGTTGGATTCATTTTTATAAAAATTTCTCAAAAATCTAATGAACTACTAAATACAGCTGTAAAGCAAAATGCAGAAAACCAAGCAATACTAGAACATGTTACTGGTGGCTCAATGGAAATTAATAAATCTCTCTCAATTTTGTACTCTAATATAAGTCAAAGTAAGGCTGCTATTAACGAGATAAGCAGTTCAACCTATAGCATTGCAGAAAAATCAGAGGATATGATTAAAACCACTTACGGAACTAAAGAAGAGGTTAATACTATAATATCCAATATAAAAGATACTGTAGAAAAATCTTATGAGATGGAAAGTTTCACAAATAAGATGACCTCACTAACTACGGTAAATAGAGATAACTTAAAGAATTTATCTCAAGGCTTTGAGGATATTAGAAAGTCTAGCCTACAATCTAAGGCATCCTTTGACAGCTTACTAAGTAGTACTGCTCAAATTTCAGAGGCCGTTACCTTTATTGATGAAGTATCTAATAAAACAAATCTCCTATCCTTAAATGCAGCTATTGAGGCTGCTAGGGCTGGGGAAGCTGGTAAGGGTTTTGCTGTAGTAGCTAACGAAATTAAAAAACTAGCCGAACAGGTTTCTAGCTCTGCTAACAGTATCAACGAAATTGTTAAAAGGGTAAATGAAGATGCTGATAAATCCTTAAACTCTATAAATAATACGGAGAATACCATTGAAAATAATACTAACTTACTAAACAATGCTTTAAAAGAATTCGAGGATATGGTTTTACTACAAACAGAGATGATTAATAGAATAACTGATATTCAAGCATCTTTAAAAAATATAAATGAAAAAACTGATAACATAAAGGCAGCTATGGATAACTTTGTTGATGCTAATGAAAAGTCTAGTTCTAGCTTGCAAAATATTTCTGCTGTTATTGAGGAGCTTAATGCCTCCTTTGAGGATATAGCAAATCATGCAAAAACCATTAGTGATAAATCTAATCAACTAGTACAGAGGGCTTCTTTCCATAGTTAATATTCTCCTCCAAAATAAATGGAACATAAAAAGATAGGGTGCCAAGGCTACTTAAATTAAGTAACTTGACACCCTATCTTTTATTTAGAGCTTGTCTTTTTTATTATGCCAGTTATGGAATAACAGGTATCAGCTGTTCATACCTGTCCCCTCACCTCTGACCTCTAAAAGCCTGTTATGTCCTTTTTTTGCTACACGTTTATCTATCTTCTTTAGGTTAAAATATCCTATAGTTGTTACTACCAAAGCTCCTAGGGCATCCACTATAATATCCTCCATAGTATCCACAATAGCTTCATGCCCTACTAATATAGTTCCATTGGCAGTAATAAACTTTTGCATATTGGTTCCTAAGAGATGGTCCGCTGTAAATTCATATATTTCCCAAACTGTTCCGCAGGTTACTGCAAAGCAAAAGGCAAATAGAGCTACGAAGAAGGGACTTAAATTTATTTTTAACTTCTCTGTATTATTAAAGAAATTCACAATTACAAAGCCTAAGGCTCCTAACATAGCTGCACTAAAGCAATGGAGTATCAAATCCCAATAAGGAATTTTATAATAGAAGTTTCTTACCTCTCCTAAATATATAGCACAAAATAAAAATATAAAATATATAATTTCCATTATATCTGGTATATCTATACGATATTTTCGCTCCACAGTGGATGGAAGAAAAATAATTATACTAACTGCTAGACATTGTAAAATCATGAGCACATAATCACTTTTTACTCGGTCATATTCATTTTGAGTATTTCCAGAAGGAGCAAAGATAAGCATAAAAACAGCATAGAGCATAGAAACTACAAGCAATATAAGTACTGTATAAAATACTAGGTTCTTCCTCTTTTCAAACTTTTTATTGGTTAATTTCAATAGCTCTAACCCCCTTTTTCTTATACTCCTTAATTGTCCCCCAATACTCATATCTATTAAATTTAGGCTCAGTGGAATAAAAATATATACATATAGGTACATTCTCTAGCTGGGGATGTGCTTGAAAAAGGTCACTATCTCCGTAAATTATGGCCTCTAGTGCTAGGGGTAGTTCCCTCCTGAAAATAGCATCCCTCTTTGCAAGGGCCTTTAGGTTATAATCTCCTATATAAACATACACATAAAAAATTAACCCCCTATCACTTACTAACCATTCTACCAAAAGCTCGTCCCTTGTGCTAGTGATTTTGTCATATGCAAATTCTAGGCCTATTGTCAAAAATAGCTGACCACTGATATCTGAATGAGTTAAGGTGTATTTCCGTCCTAGTATTGGTTCAGTTCTTGTAACTCCTGGTCTAAATTCTACATTAAGCTTGTCAGGGTTAAATACCTGCATATATGTTCCACCCCATTACTCTACTACTAAAAAACTTCCTTTTAAGTTCATTATATTCCGCTAGAAGATAGAAGTTACTTAATATATAATCACTAGTTAATGCTGGTAGGTTAAGTAAAAAAACTATTGACCAAACTGTATATAGCAATTTAATCAATAGTTTTATTCATATTTCTTGATTCATTTTTAGATTTGTGTCTTACTGAGTAGCGCCATTTGGTCTCTGTCTGCCTTTGCCTCTTGGCATTTGTTCTGGCACTGCTCCCTGGCCTGGTTCCATTCCATCAGCTGGCATTTGCCCTGGTTCAAATCTTAGGCCTCCACCTTGACCTGGCATCATATCATCCTGAGCCTCTGTTACTCCTGACTCATTGAGCCAGGTTACTATACTTTCCATAGAAAAACTTACAACTTTAGTTCCACCCTCATAAATTCCATTGGTGTAAAGTCCATTTGCTCCAGTTCCAGTGAACTTACCTCCAGAGTATAGAGTATAGTTGCTACCCTTCTTTAAATCTGGAGAGCTGATAACTACAGATGAATAGTCCTTTGTAGGTGCAAAGGTTACAATAGCCTTTCCCATATCATCCATCAGGCTCACTAGGGTTCCTGCCTTCTGAGTTTCAGAGTAAGTCATTATTATGGAATACTGGCTTGAAGTATTTGATGGTGTTTGAGTACCACCTGAAGATACCAGTAAGCCTCCTGTTATATCAAAGCTTCTATCGTAGTCTATACCTCCATTACCTTTGCCGCCATTGGAGGCACTAATAATTACCCTACCATTGGTCATAGTTATTGTACCATTTGAATCTAGTCCATCTACTCCAGCTGTAATTGCAATATGTCCACCATTTATATAAAGCTTGCTATTACCCATGGTCATTCCTTTGAAGCCCTTTCTGTTACCATTATCCTCTGTAGTAGTGCTTTCCTCATCCCCACTAGCATTTATACCATCATCAATAGCTGTAATTGCAATTTCACCATCAGAGATGGTTATTGTGTCTCCTTCTATGCCCTCATAGCTCTTAGTAATAGTTATTTTACCGCCCTTTATAGTTATGTTTTTATCTCCATGAATACCATCATCAGCAGTGGCTATGGTCATATTGCCACCTTCTATAGCTATATTGCTATTACTGTGTATAGAGTCATCCGCTGAATCTATATTAAAGGTACCTCCAGCAATTCCTATATCTTTAGAAGCCTTTATTCCTTTTTTACTTTCAGTAGTTGCTTCTGTTGTACCAGTTGAGTTAGATGTACCTTTATCCTTACTCATTTCTGGTGGTTGTGGCATTTGTCCATCTGCTGGTTTCTCTGGTAGCTCTGGCATTTGCCCCTCCGCCGGTTTTTCCGTTAGCTCTGGCCCTTGTCCTACCATAGGATTTCCCCATTTACCTCCCATAGGCATTTCCATGTCGTCCACAGGCTTTTCAGTTCCATTGGCACTACCGCCACCTGCAGTAATATTGTAGGAACCGTCCCCTATAAGCACTGCTGTTTCTGCTTCTATTCCATCCTTCTCTGCCCTTAAATTGAAGGTTCCATTTTCCATAACTATATTCCCTTTAGTAGCATCAGTGTTATTAGAAGCCTTCAAGNCATCTCCGTTAGCAACAACGGTTACATTACCTTCTTTAACTGCTAGCAAGTCCTTACCAATTATACCGTCATCCACTGAAGTAACTTCTATATTCCCTCCAGTGATTTTTAAATCATCCTTGCTAGTAATACCATCATTATAATTTGCCTTTACAATTAACTTACCTGTACCGTTTATAACTAGATCGTCCTTACTAAATATAGCTGCTGAAGGCTCATCCGAATTAGCATCCTCTAAGACGTATTTGCTTCCATCAGATATTATATTTTCTGTTCCTTCTTCAAGGGAAATGATGGTTTTATCTGCCTTCTTTACATAAATAGCTGAATTATTGGAACAGTTTATTTCTGCATTCTTTAAAATCAAGCGAACCGTCCCTTCACTTTCTACTACTATTTGGCCATTTGAGAGCTTGCCACTTATTACATAGGTTCCTGCTGCGCTAATAGTAATCTTACCCTGCTTTTCCTCTGCTCCTAAGCCCTGTATAGTAGAACCTCCATCCTTTAGTTCAATATAGTTTACCTTTTCGTTGGACCAAGCTGTATATAAATCCTCTGTATCATAAGTAACTAGCTGTTGAATAGCCTCTTTTACCGTTTTATCTCCAAGAATACTATCCGTAACCTCTATGGTAGTTGGCTGTCCACCTTCCTTATTGCTATTTTCTTTATCTCCGCCACAACCGTATAGAAATGTGGCGCAAGCAAGAAATATAGCTAGCTTGGAATATATTCTCTTTCTATTCATTTTTTTATTCTCCTTTTTACTTACATCTAAATTAACATGTTAGGATTCAGGCACCCTAGAATATTTCTAGCCTTTTGACTTATCCTTTAATACTCTGCATTATCTTCATTCAAGGATAAGGTAATATTTAAGTTTCCATTTCTGCATCTAAGGGCATCTATAAACTCCTTTTGACTCTTGCTGTTATCTAAGGTAACAGTGAATATGAGTTGAAATAGACTTCCCATGTCTGTAGTTTTTACCTTTATTAATTCATGGCTTCTTGTAAATTCATTAAAAACCTCATCAAAGGCCCCTTCATAATCTAGGTCCTCTGGAATAGTGATTTTTAAAATCATTGATGATACCTTTCTTCTGCCAAAGTTTATTAAGCTAAGTACAAACATTAAAGCACAGAGGAAAACTGTAAATAGGATAGCATAGCCATAGAATCCTACACCACAGGCAAGGCCTGCTGCCATAGCAAATAAAACAAAGCTGATATCCTTTGGATCTCCAGGTGCACTTCTAAATCTTATTATTGAAAAAGCACCTGCTAAGCTGAAGGCCCTTGCAACATTGCTTCCTATTAGGAGTACAATAATGGCTATAATAGTGGGTATACTAACAAGAGTTAAGGCAAAGTTTTGTGAATATACCCTGTTATTAGCTGTTCTCATGTAGGTTATGCTAATGACTGTCCCTAGTATAAAAGATATTACTATAGTTAAAATTGAATCCATTAGAGGAATTGAGGCTCCATTTGCTGTACTGGATATTGAGTTGAATATTGATTCAAACATTCATTCATTTCTCCCTTCAATTTTAAATTATTATTCAAGGTTAATTCGTATTCTTTACCATACTTAGAAAAGCTAGTTTTATAAATCTTATATTCCGATAGAAGTCTTGCCAGCCAAAGGGGAATATTTTTTTCAACCTTAACCTCCATAAGGAACTTGTCTTCATCTAATAGCTGCTGCCCATAATCACCCGCTTCAAGTCTTAAATCGTATCTTCTAGTTCGTATATTGTTATCAAAGGTTATTCTTAAGCTCTTGTCATTTTTGCCAAACATGGCCCTTCTGTCATAAGCTAGATACACCTTAGGCTCTAGGCTATAAAGCTTTAGAAGATATTCTATTTCCTTTAAAACCTGCTTATTCATATAGCTTTTAAGCTCTGGCTTTTCCTTGCTGCTTAAAAATTCATAGGCTTCCTTTAGAATAATGCTTGTCCTTCTCTTATTTACTACCCCTTGGAACTTTTTCTTAATCTCCAAAAATACCATATCCTCTATTTTAGGAACACCATAAGCTCTAAGTCTAAGCTTTTCCTTATACTTAGGCTTGGACAAAGATTTTCTTATAAGATAATCATCCTTTGTATCGTAATAAATATTGCTAATAGTATAAAAATCATCATTTTTACTATAAGCATCCTTATCCATATATTCTTGGAGCCTTATATTTAGCTTTTCATAAACTTGCCTATCAACTATGAACTTACATTCATTTCTATTAAAAACCTCTATAGCCATTATCTCTATCCTCCTTGCTAGGAAAGCTCTATCCTTACAGCTCGTCATAAACTCATTTTACATATTCAAGCTTAAACAAACCTTAAATCATTTAAGCAGGCTGTAAGGTAATCTGAACAAGTATATTTTAAGGTTAATTAAAGGTTTCCTTGATATAATTATAATAGAAATAAGTAAAAAATCTGAGAAAGAGGTAAAAAAAGGAGAAAAATATGAGAATCTTAATAATAGAAGATGAAATCCCATTGGCAGAGGCCTTGGCTCAAATATTAAGAAAAAACAATTATACTGTGGATACGGCCAATGATGGAGAAAAGGGCCTAGATAATGCCTTAAGTGACATTTATGATTTAATTATTTTAGATATAATGCTGCCTAAAATAGACGGACTGAATATTCTTAAGCATATTAGAAGGGAGGGCTTGTCTACACCAGTAATACTATTAACTGCAAGGGCAGAGATTTCAGATAAGGTAAAGGGCCTTGACTGCGGCGCTGACGATTATTTAGCAAAGCCCTTTGCCAGTGAGGAGCTATTGGCTAGAATAAGGGCAGTAAGCAGAAGAAAAGGCACCGTCCTTGAGGATAACACTCTAAGGTTCGGAGACTTGAAATTAAATATGTCTAATTTAAAATTATCTAAGGATGATAAGGAAATTAAACTAATACTTAAAGAGGCAGAACTTCTAGAGCTCCTTGTTTCAAGAAAGAACCTAACTACCTCAAAGGAGCAGATAATTGAAAAGCTCTGGGGTTTTGACTCGGAAGTAGAATACAACAATGTGGAGGTGTATATTTCCTTTTTGAGAAAAAAGCTATCTCATCTCAACTCTAGGGTTACTATAAATACTGTAAGAGGAGTTGGCTATATATTAGTGGAAAACTAATGTAAAGCGAAGGAGTTAAGTATGTTTAAACAACTTAGAAACAAGTTTTTAATCTTAAACTTAGTTATCATTTCTATTATGATGCTAGCTGCTTTTGCCAGCATCTATATAATAAATTACAATAATGTGCGCCGTGATATAAATATGGAAATGAACAGATTATTAGATTTTAATAGAAAAATGGATATAGGGCCAAGAGGACCTAATTTAGGTAGTGGTCCTTTCAATTCTGACCTTGGTAAAGACTTTTCCCAAGGCCCCTCCAGATCCTTTACTTTGATAATTGATAATGGAAATAATATAGTAAATTCTTTCTCAGTCTTTGATATGACAGATGAATTCTTTAACCTTGCTAAAGAGAAAGCTATGACCTCTAAGAAAAACAGTGGTATATTTAAGTTTCAAGATTACTATTGGGAATTCAAAATTGCTCCATCACCAGACGGCTCCTTTTACAGAATAGCTTTTTTAGACGTCACTACCAGATATAATGATTTAATAAACTTAATTTATACCTTTTCTGCTGTAGCTCTTGTAACCTTAGTTGTAATTTTCATTATAAGCAGATTTTTTGCAAATAAGGCCATAGAGCCTATTAAGGAGGCCTTTCACAAGCATAAGCAATTTATTGCCGATGCCTCCCACGAGCTAAAAACACCTTTAGCTGTTATAAACACCAACGCTGATGCCCTTTTACTAAACGGTGAGGACACCATCAACAATCAATCTAAGTGGGTGTATTATATAAAGTCTGAAGTTGAAAGAATGTCTAAGTTAACTAATGATTTATTATATCTAGCCCAAGTAGATAATTCAGAGGTAACTCTCGTCCACACCGACTTTGATCTAAGTCAAACGGTGGAAGAGGTTATGTTAACCATGGAAGCAGTTATTTTTGAAAAGGATAGGCTTCTAGACTATACTATTGAGCCTGAACTTATAATTAAGGGAAATAGCGCCCAAGTTAAGCAGGTTGTAATGATTTTATTAGATAATGCCTTAAAGTATAGTAATCCCAAAGGCAAGATTTCTCTTTCATTAAGCAAATATAATAGCAAAGCTATATTGACCCTATCCAATACAGGAGAAGGTATTCCTAAAGAGCATCTAAGCCAAATATTCAACCGCTTTTACCGAGTGGATAAATCCCGTTCAAAGAACAGTGGCGGCTATGGCCTGGGGCTTTCTATAGCTAAAACTATAGTGGAGCAGCATAAGGGAAAGATATGGGCGAAAAGTATAGAAAATCAGCTTACTACCTTTACTGTGGAGCTGCCAAGGGTAGTGAATAGTGGTCAAGGTGGTAATGCTTAAAAGGTGAGGCTGTTGGTCAACTGGTAAGTCTATTGGTTGGACAACAGCTTTTTTGCTATGTGGCTTTGTTTTAAAAAACGGTTGATAAATGCAGGAAGCCATATCTTGATACTTTTACTATGCTGCTTTGTTTCAACAAACAATTGATATATAGGGCGTGTTTAGACAAGCAGTATTCATAATTGGGTATAAAAGAACTGTTGCACAGCTAGCAAGCTCCTGTGCAACAGTATCTCTATTTTTCTTTTACCCTATATCTTAATACGGTTTTTAGCTTATCTGGCTCCACTTTTCTATTATCACTAAGATAAATTTCCCTGTGGACCAGTGTCCTTATTTCAAGGTTATTATTATTAATAAATTCCTTCATCTTTGCAAAGCTTTCTGGTTCATTGTCATAGGGCCCCTTATGTAGCATTTGTACACTTAGGCCATCTTCAATTTCTCCAAATTCAATTTCTTTTAATAAGGCATGGGGCTTTTTCTTGTTAGCAATTTCTAAGGCCTTCTGAAAAACTTCCTCATCTACGAAATCAGGCTGCCTAATCATAATAGTATATACCAATTCATCCTTGTTCAAAGTCTCTGATTTTCTACCTTCCTCCGTTAAGTCCCAGAGGCCTTCTAAGGGGTATACTGTATATTCAAAATAATCCTTTGGCGTAAAGCCATTTTTAGGCATCATCCTAACAGCATAGGCCATGGAATACAGTACCCCTATACGCTCAGCAAAATCCTCCTTGTTAGGATTACCCTTTCCTTTTATCATAAAGAATTTATGTTTAGGAACGGTAACTAATGTAGGAACCTCCTTTGGTAAATATAAGTCCTTTTCACTTTTCTTCCATTCGTACTTCATCTTTTCTCTCCTTACTTTATTATTTTAATATTCCCTTTTCTATAAGCCGCTTTTCTATGCTTTTACAAGCCTTATCTACAAAAACATCCATCTCTGCTGGCGTAAGGTACTTATACTCCTCATCTAATCCCTGTCCGTCAAAGCTCTTATAGAAGTCAATAATATATTGTATTTGCTTTATCATTGCAGTCTGAGAATAATAATCTAGATACTCATTAGGAAACTCTTCTACAGCAGAAAAGACTTTAAAGGTATAAAAATCTGGATTCCTCTGCAGGTACAGATGGTCTATATTGTACCAATCCTCCTTCATAATCCATATAAAGTCTGGATTGTCCTCAAACTCCTTGCTATATTTTTTCTCCTTAGGTATAGCAATATCTCTTGTAAAAAGAATATCTGTGAGCAGGTGTATATAGTAGCCAAGATAAAAGGCATATTTCTTTTTACTTAAAACATTATAGTTTTCTAAGTAGCTTTTATAAAAGGCCTCGCTATCAATATCCCTTTTATACCCACTGGGAGTCCAGTGGGTAACCTTGCTAGGAGGGTTAAACTCTCTTCTCATTTCATCGGGTTCACCGCAATCGGGAGCTATATTGCCTACAATAAATTCCTTTTCTAAAATATCTAGTTTATCTAAAAAGTAGTCTGCTACTCTGAAATGGCTCATCCAAGTTGCCATCTGTTCCCCTCCTTAATTACATCTCAACTATCTCTCCAGTATAGAACAAATACAAGTACTTCTCCTTCACCGGCAGTCCCATTATCTTCTCCAAGGTATCACTATAGTATTTAATTTGAATTCTATAACGTTCCTTGATGTCCTCCTCTGTTACGTCTTCACCTACATAGTCTGTTTTATAGTCCAAGAGTACTATGCCATTATCCTCTTCAAAGTATGTGTCTATAACCCCTTGCAGTCTCACCATTTCATTATCGTAGATTTCCTTGGGTAGGGATGGATTAATTGCTGTTGCAGGCATATCTATATAGAAAGGAACCTCTCTGTATATCTTGCCTCCAGCCTTATGAACCTTTAACATTCTTTGTCCTAGAGAGCTCTTAAAGAATTTTAGTATTCTAAAGGGATTTACTGCCGCTGCATGTTCCTCTGTTAAAAAGGCCTTTTCCACTAAGTAATTTATCTGCTCCTGTATTTGCTGGGTGGTATAAATCTTATCTAGATTAAGCTTCTGCATTACAAAATGCAGTGCAGTTCCTCTTTCTGCTGGTGAAAGTCCCTTTTCCTCCTGCAAAAATCTTGGCTTTTTAAGAATTTGTGTCTTATAAAGACTAAAGGTGCTGCCATCATCCAAATCCTCTGCCGCCGCTCTTTTTAGCTCTGATACGCTAACATTGGCAGGTATTTTAGCTGCCTCCAGATATTTATAGTTCCAATCCAGTCTTCTTTTTATTTCTTCAGCATACTGTTCCTTTTTGTCATTTTCAATAATCGACGGCTTGTGAAGTTCCATTACATTTTTATTCACAGTTTCCACATTTTTATCCACAATTATATCCTCTTTTTTCCACACTTTAACTTCCCAGCTAGAACCTTCATCCTGTGAGGCAAGGTCAACATAAGATCCCGCTGCATCTCTTATAAGTTTACCGTCTTTATGCTTTGCTAAGGCCATGCCAATCCAGTCCATATAGTTCTTGCCCTTAACCACCTCATAGGCTGCCACAGAATTTTGTCCCTGATTAGCAGCATAGCACCATCTTTGGGCAACCTTCTCTAAATTTGTCACAGAGCCTGTAATTATGAGCTTTTCCTTGGCTCTGGTGAAGGCCACATACAAAATTCTCATTTCCTCCGACAAGCTTTCCAGCTTGAATTTCTTCTTAATAGCCATCTTTTTTACTGTAGGGAAGGTTAGCCTTCGATTATAATTCACATAGTCTGGACCATATCCTAGTTCTTCGTGGTATAAAATCCTTCTGTTTAAATCCATAAGATTAAATTGTTTGCCACAGCCAGCCAGTATTACTACTGGGAACTCAAGGCCTTTGCTTTTGTGTATACTCATTATCCTTACTACATCTTCGTTCTCACCTAAGGTTTTAGCGCTGCCCATATCTCCTGAGCTGCTTCTTAGCCTGTTTATGAAATTTATAAAGTTAAACAGTCCCTTAAAGCTAGTTTGTTCATATTGCTTTGCCCTCTGGAAGAGTATTCTTAAATTGGCCTGCCTTTGACTTCCGTTAGGCATGGCTCCTACATATCCATAGTAGGATGTATCCATGTATAAGTACCATATAAACTCATCTATAGGCATATGAATGGCCATCTTTCTCCATTTTGCCAAGGAGCTTAAGAAATTATCCACCTTTTCCTTTAGGCTTTCCTCATAAAGCTTTATTTGACCTAAGAGGCTCACTGCTACATCCGATTGCTCATCTACTAGCAGCCTTAGGTTTTCATATATATACTTTTCCTTNTCTATCATTCTTATTTGGATTAAATCCTCAGGGGTAAAGCCGAAAATAGGAGATCTTAACACTGCCAGTAGTGGTATATCCTGATAAGGATTATCTATAATCTGCAAAAGTGACATTATAGTTCTTATTTCTACCGTCTGAAAATATCCAGTGTTGGAATCGGCGTATACTGGAATACCTTCTATGCCTAGCTCCTCCACAAACACAGGAGCCCACTGAGAGGTTGCTCTCATTAATATCACAATGTCCCTGTAGCGTACAGGTCTGTATGCCTTCAGATTCTTATCATAAACCTTGAAGATAGAGCCTGTTTCCTGAGAAATTAGTTNCTTTATACGCTTTGCTACCAATCTAGCCTCTATTTGAATACTGTCTAGCTCTTCCTCCTCTAGCAAGAGGCTGTTGCTTGCAGATATCTCCTCTTCATCCAGCTCCTCAAAACCTTCCTCCTCAGAGTCCTCTCCACTTTCTCCGCTTCTGTCTATGATATGAAGCTCTGTAGGTCCTCCTACTACAGCGTCCTCCTCTTCAAGGTCCTCAAAGCTAGCACCAAGGTTAAGAGCCTCTATATCGGTATAATCTAGCTCTCCTACAGTCTTAGACATAAGCTGTTTAAATATATAGTTTACGGAGTTCACAACTTCCAACCTGCTTCTGAAGTTTTTAAATAGCAAAATCTTTCTGCCTGGGCCTTCCTCTTCCTCCTCCATGGAATAACTATTGTACTTTTCTAGGAAAAGCTCTGGCTTAGCCTGCCTAAAGCGATATATACTTTGCTTTACGTCTCCAACCATGAATACATTAGGTTTATCTGTAAGTTTTCTAGAAACCATATTAATTATAGTTTCCTGCACATTGTTACTATCTTGATATTCGTCCACCAGCACCTCTTCAAACTTTTCTCTAAAAGCTAGAGCTACTGGTGAAGGCACAATTTCACCGTCTTCATTTACCTCTGTTAAAATCTTTAAGCATAGATGCTCTAGGTCGTTAAAGTCTAGGATACCTCTTTCCCTTTTCTTTTCGGTATATAGCTTATCAAAATCAATAACTATTTGGGAAAGGGCCTTCATAACTGGATACATCTCCTTAAGGCTATCTATCATATCCTCTGGGGATAGGATAAAAATATCCTCCTTTATAGCCTTTAGCTTTTTCTTTATCTCATCTCTTGCAGCTTTTACTGCCTCTTGAGCTTCCTTATCTGCTTCCTTGCTAGCCCTCTTAAGCTTAGTAAAATCCGCCACCTTAAACTCTGTATAAAGAGAATTAAAATCCTTGGCCAGTGCATCTATTAACCTATTTACAAGGGCTAGGTCCTCCCTGATAGTATCACCATAGCCCTCTAGGCCAGAAGTCTCGTCGCAAATTTTCTCTGCAGCCCTTAGCTTATCCTTAGCACTGATAAGCTCAATCCTTATGCTCTCTAGCAAAACCTGTCCCCAAGGGGTAGTGCTTAAATCAAAATTATCCCCTATATTAAATTCCTCAGCCTTTTCCCTTAGCCACTTCTCTGGCCAAGGTCCGCTCATAGAAAAGCTATATAGGTCCAATATGAGTTCTTCCAAAGGCTTATCATCCTTAGAGCTACCGAAGCATTCAACTAAGGCTAGAAAGTCCTGATCATTTTTATCATATCTGTCCTCCATCAGCTCCTGCAATAGCTCCTGCTTTAAAAGCACTGTCTCCGTTTCCTCTGCTATTCTGAAGCTTGGGTCCAGGTCTATAGTATGAAAGTTGTTTTTTATCACATCTAAGCAAAAGGAGTGCATGGTTGTAATATAGGATCTGTTTAAGAGGGTTAATTGCCTTTGAAGAAGAGTAGAATCAGGATTTTTATCTAGCTCCTTAGAAATAGCCTCTCCTATTCTTTCTCTCATTTCTGCCGCCGCCGCATTGGTGAAGGTTACAACCAGCAATCTATCTATATCTACAGGNTCCTTTTCATTGGTGATTATTTTTATTATTCTTTCAACTAACACCGCAGTTTTACCAGAGCCTGCCGCCGCTGCTACCAGCAAATTGCAATTTCTAGTATCTATAGCCCTTTGCTGCTCCTTAGTCCATTTTGTTTCTGCCATTAACCTTCACTCCCTTCATCTACTTCTGCTACTTCTACCTTATCCTGCATAAGANTCCAAACCTCATCATCCTTTTTCTTATTAACATATCTATATTTATTATCCTTCATAGAGGGGTCAAACTGACAAATGGATGCAAAGTTGCAGTAGCTGCAAGCAGTATGCTTCTTACTCTTAGTCGGCCTAATTTCTATATTTCCATTCAGCATATCCTCACAAATCCTCACCATGGTATCTCTAACATATTTTCTTAGTATATTAAATTGCTCTTCAGTTACCACCGATGGTGTGGAGCCTAATGTATCTCCCTTGTTCATTCTTGCAGGTATAATCAAGGAATAGCCTTCTATCTCCTTATCCATGCTCTTTACTACCCTGGCATCCTTAAGAATAAGGCCGTTCATCTTAAGCTTCTTTAATATAGCCTTCTCGATTTCTTCCTCCGTCATATCTGCAGTACCATTAATCATAGGATCATCCACTCTAAAGTACAAAACTGCTCCTGGCATAGCCTGTAGCTCAGTATAATAGTGTGCATTGCTTAACAAGGCATCTAAATACACTAATAGCTGTAATTGTAATCCAAAATACACGTCAGACAGAGAGAAGCTCTTCTGCCCTGTTTTATAGTCTATAACCCTAAAATAAGTTGCACTTTCTAAGTCTGTGGCATCCACCCTATCAATTCGTCCTATTAATTGCACCTCTTCACCAGAGGGCAAGCTGAGCTTTATTGCCGGTAATTCTCCACCTCTTCCAAAAGCAAGTTCATTGGCCAAGGTACCAAAGCTACTTCTTTTAACATGCTCCGTCATAATATTAACAGAACGGGTCAAAATTCTTTTCAGTCTCTCGGTCATATATTTATATCTAGAGGAACTGTTAAGTATAGAATTATTCTGCCTGCTAAGCTCTGCATCCACCAGCTCAGAGATAGTTTGCCTGCTCCATTCTCTAGTTATGTCACTCCACTGCATCTCATTAAGCCTTATAGTATCTGCAAATTTATCTAAAATACCATGAATAAAGCTTCCAAGGTCCGGCGAAGAAAACTCATAAACCTTTCTATCCTTAGCTCTTAATCCGTATTTTACAAAGTAGGCAAAGGGACACTGAGAATACTGTTCAAGCCTAGATACACTAAAGCTCAAGGNCCTTCCATATAGGTTTCTTATGGTATCTGGTTCTACCCTATCGACAGCATTGCTGTACTGCAAGCCCTTTAGTATTCTTGAGGACTTCAGTCTCCATTCATTTTTGCTGTTATACCACTTATAAACCTCGCTCCAAATTTCCTCTACCTGCTCCCCCTCATANTCCCTTCTTACCGCTCCTATAAGCTGGTTAAAGGTTGGTTCTGGTGCTACAATCATATCAAGCTTAGCATCTGCTTCCTGAGGCTCAGTAAGCTGGCTTTCTTCAACAAGCTTAGGAAAGATCTTCTTCATTCTAGATATAACCACAGAAGGTCTCAAGGCCTTACCTTCTACGTCTGCCATAGGATAGGTGAGCATTAAATAATTACAAGCAGTAGTTAAGGTAGTATAAACCAGGAACTGCTCTTCAAAAACCTGAGTCTTGGTATCTGGAGCTAGCTCTAAGCCTTTTTCCTTCAGCATATTTCTATCCCTGTCAGATAGAATTCCTTCCTCCTTGGACACCCTAGGCAAGACTCCATCGTTTACTCCAACGATATATAAGGCCTTTACCCCCTGGCTCCTAATTCTAGCTATATCGCCCACTGTAACCTCGTCAAGGGCCACAGGAATAAGTCCCATTTCATTCTTTTCAAAGCCTACAGCTAGTATTTTTGCAAACTTATCTATAGATATCCTTTCATCCCCCATTACTTCCACCATTGAATTCAAGGTATCCATAACAATATTGGAAATCTGTCTATACTCATTAGACAGCTCTATCCTTCCCTGCTCACTAAACTCATTAGTCCACTGTTCTATCCTCTCTAAAGCTCCAGTTTCCACAAGAAAATCATAAAGAGCTGTACACTTGCCTCTAACAGTCTTGTTTTCCTTTAAGCTATCATGGAATTTAATTAAGGGGGCTGTAATAATATCCTTGGTTTCATTGATAATATTTAATATAGAGATTTCATACTTAGTCATNTCTTCGCTCTCATAGCCGTAATTGATTTTATAGTTCCAGAACTCTTCCTTAGTCCACTTCTTTCCCCTTATTCCATTAGCCAAAACATAGTTTTCTAGCAAATCTAAGCTTTCCATACTAATTCCTGTTAGACCAGTTTTTAAATATCTAAAAACAGCCTCGTAGGACCAATTCTTTGTAAAAATATCAAAGACCGAAGTTATAAATACAATAAAAGGGTTGCCGCTAACCGTTCGTTTTTGATCCAAAAAGTGAGGTATATGATATTCATTTAGTATGGCCGCTATTATATTTTCATAGCTTTCCAGCTCACGACAAACTATAGCTATATCCTTATACCTATAGCCTTCATCCCTAACTAACCTAACTATATCCCTAGCCACNACTTCTATTTCATCATAATTGTTAAAGGCCTTATAAATTCTTAAATTCTTCACCTCATCCCTGTAATAGCTATAGGGAGAAGCATAGAAGTATTTTTCAATATGTCTTAGCTCTAGATTATCCCCAAATCTGGGATTAGGCCTATCATTTAAATTAACAGGTTTTTCAANCTTTATATTGTTATCTAGAGCCAGCTTTAATAGCTTTCTTGTAGTTTTTTTAGTAACTGAAAAAATATCTGTATTATCTATATCCTCCTCTGCTGCTATTCCATCTCCAGCAAGAGTAATATTCACCCTTTTACATTTTTTNAAAAGCTTCTCGAGAACCAAATACTGCTGAGGAGTAAAGGTAGAAAACTCATCTATCCAGATTTCCGCCCCATCATAGGCTTTAGATTCATCCAGCTTTTCCGCCAGCAAGGTAATTTCATCCTCNGAATCTATATACTCTTTATGCAAAGCCTCCTGAAACTTCTCGAAGATTTTCTTCAAATCCTCCAGCTTATAAATCAGCTCTTGCTCCTCCAAATCCTTCAAAGATGCGTCTATTATTTCTGGAGTAATATTATATCGCTTAAACTCCTTAATTGTTTCCGCCACAATATCTATAAAGCCCTGCTGCTTGCTGGCTCTACCAAAGACCTTTAACTCAGCACTTAAGTCCTCCATAATATTATAAATAAGCATAGCCTTTCCCGGGTCACTTATCCTGCTTTAAAGTAAGTCCTCCCACCTCATTAAAAACCCTATGGGCCAGCCTCTTAAAACTCAAAACCTCCGCCTTAGTTATACCCGTAACTCCTACTACCTTTAAAAGATTCCGCTCTGATTGGAAGGAATATTGTTCAGGTACCATAAGCACAAGCTTATTGCCTGTATTGCCACCATCTTTTATTTTTTCTTTTATATCCTGAAGACAATAATAACTCTTGCCGCTGCCTCCTCTGCCGTATATAAGCCTTAAACTCATATAATATCACTCCTGTTTATCACTATTTGCTACTTATCCTATTT
>JGI24714J26587_10000982_pt1 | contig 20362 bp, 17 predicted proteins | sample BioPla4DNA2_FD_26587 | JGI IMG/M metagenome (IMG submission 26587)
AGGGTTTATTGAGGGTTAACTGTCAAAGTCGGAAAAAGAAATGCAAACCAAGGAGTGTCCAAGGTTTGCATTTCAGTGACTTTGTCTACAGTCTGAGCGCTACTGCGCTTTTTTTTGCAAAATGCTTAAAATGCCTTTCAATATTTTCCCGATCACCTTGGGCACCTTGATTGTATAAAAACGCATTTTTCTTCCCCCCTAATAGATGCGTTCCGCTCTGAATACCAGCCATCCTCCCCAGATGAGACCAAATCCCAAAAGCAGCACCCATATGTATCCCGGCAGGGAATTAACAACTATTGCAATACCCGTTACAGCCAAAGCCAGCCCTACCACTCTGCGAATCAGGTTTACGGCACTTAATGCGCGCAAGCCATTATCACCCCCGGCATCCCAGTCACACTTTTAATATATGCATTACCCTCCCGTTTGGTGATTCAGGCAAATTCCGCGATTTTTACGGCCAGTTCCGCAACCCTGGTGAATTCATTTATCCTCAATATTTCATTAACGGTATGGACTTTTTCATTGCCGACAGCCAGATTGACTGCAGCAATACCTTTACCGTTAAAAATATTGGCATCACTGCCGCCGCCGGTCTTTTGCAGTTTTATTTCTATCCCGCAGGTTTCACCTGCTTTTTTTATTAGCTGTAAAAGTTCGTGGTCTTCCGGTATCTGAAAAGCAGGATAAAGGCGGTTTACCGTTAAGTCCAGCCTGGCGCCCGTTTGCGCAGCTGCGGCGGTAAAAGCCTTTGTAACGGCTTCCGTGGCTTTTTTTAGTTTTTCTTCGTTTAAACTGCGGGTTTCTCCATGGACTTCGACAAAATCGGGAACTATATTTGTGGCCCTGCCTCCCTTAATTACACCGATGTTGGCAGTTGTTTCCGGGGCCAGGCGGCCAAGCTTCATCATGCTTATGGCTTTGGCCGCAGCAAAAATTGCATTAACCCCCTTTTCCGGCTCTAAACCGGCATGGGCGGCATGCCCGTGTAATTTTGCTCTTATTTCATCTTGAGCCGGTGCCTGGACAATAACAACGCCCGCATCTCCGGTACTGTCCAGAATAACGGCATATTTTGCCTGCAATTTTTCTGTCTCCAAACTTTTGGCCCCTAGAAGCCCGCCTTCTTCTCCCACTGTAAAAACCACTTCAATGCGCCCGTGCTCAATCCCCTTCTCCTTAAGTGTCGTCAACATTTCCAAAATAATCGCCAGCCCTGCGCCGTCATCTGAACCCAGAATGGTATCCCCGCCGCTTTTGATAATATTGCCCTCTATTACGGGCTTAATATTCTCTCCCGGCGCAACCCTGTCCATGTGGGCTGAAAAAAGCAAGGGAGTTTTTTCAGTCCTGCTTTCCAGTATGCCGATCACATTGCCCGCGTCCCCGCTGGCCGCCTCCCCTGCCTTGTCTTCCGTGACCGCAAGGCCAAGCTCATTCAGCTTGCTTTTCAAATAATCTGCCAGAGCCCTTTCGTTTTTTGTCTGGCTGTCTATCCTGACAATTTCCATAAAGGAAGCAATTAAACGCTCTCTGTTAATCATTGCCTGCCTCCCGGGTAATATTTTTACAAATCTCATCATAGTATTATTTTATTGTCTTTGTCCTGCATTATCCTGCACCGTTAAAGTTTTTAGTATTTTTTTCTTAATAAATGTCAAGACTTAAAATAAATATAATTCCTAAACAGAGGCTGGTAAAATGAAAGACAGGTTTTTTTACGGTTTCATAGCCGGTATTATTGGGGGAATTGTTCCACTTCTCATAAGCTTTGGCTGCAAAACGCTGGGACTTACCACCATAGTCTGGGTAGATTTTATGAGTACGTTTATGCTTGCCAGAAGACCGGCAAACGCAGCGGAAATTGCCTTCTTTATAGTTATCCAATTCATCTTTTTAGGGGTTCTGGGAGCAATCTTCGCCATGATACTTCCCTATATATCCGGTGAACGGCCTCTTTTTAAGGGGGCTGTGTATGGAGTAACCGTGTGGTATATCCTTTTTTCCATTCCCTATTTGCTGCAGCTTCACGATCTTGAAAAGGTACCTTTAAAAACTGCAATAGTTCACTCTGTAATTTCATTGCTTTGGGGCATAGCACTGGCAGATGTCCTTAAACGGCTGTATAACCGGGAAGCAAAAGCATGAAATTATTGAGCAAACATCCTAAATAAAAGAGCAAAGTGGAATAAAAGGTCTCATAATTCTCAATTTAACTGCGATTGCCTGTTCAAGTATTAGATTTCCTTGATTATTCTTTTGCTCCTTGTTGCTATGCCATTTTTCCCGCTTTTGTCATATAAATAACCACGGCCTGTAAAGTACCGTGGTTACTATTATTTTTTAGTTGGTGCCGAAGGGGGGAGTCGAACCCCCACGGACCGAAGTCCGCTTGATTTTGAGTCAAGTGCGTCTGCCGGTTCCGCCACTTCGGCAATTGTAATTTTGTTGCGCTCTAACATTATAGTATATTACCCGCCGAAAGTAAAGGGGCAGCAGTTGTTTTTCATTATTATCCAATGCGCCAGCTTGCTGCAAAGCCCTCGTGCACGGCGTCTCCAACTTTGCGCGGCCTGATGCAGTCGCCTGCCTCCATGACAAAGGGGAATTCTTCCCGCAGCTCATTAATTAGCTTGCGCTGCGGGACTGAACCTAAAGCAAGCACTACGAAATCAGCCTGCAGTTCCTCTGCTCCTCCATTTCCGGTCCGGCAGACAACCCGCCCTGAATCAATTTTTTCAAACTCCAGGCCTGTGCGCAGTTCTATTCCTGCTTTCTCCAATTCCTCAAGCAGTGTTTGGCGGGAAATTGCATTCATATCCCGGGCTGCCTCAGCCAGAGCCTCAACAATGGTAACCCTGTTGCCCTGCCCGGAAAGGTGAAGAGCTGTTTCACAGCCAACCAGCCCGCCGCCAATGATAACAACTTTCCCCGTCCCGGGAAGCCCTGTAATTAGAACATCATTGGCTGTATGCACATTGCCTCCTGCCAGGCCGGGAAGCTCGGGAATATAGGGTACTGCGCCGGTAGCAACAATAACAACATCCGGTCTTGTATATCTTACCACGTCTGCGTTGGCTTCGGTGTTAAGCCTTACATCAATGCCCATTACATCCATCTGCCGGCGCAGGTAGTTCAGATATGCGGCCAGTCCGAATTTAAAGGACGGCCTGGTGGCAGGGATTAGCTGTCCGCCAAGAGAGTTTTCCTTTTCCAAAAGCGTCACTTTATGTCCGCGGGCTGCCGCTACACGGGCTGCCTCCATGCCGGCCGGTCCGCCGCCTATAACGGTTACACGGCGCGGGCTGTCCGTTTTCCGCAATTGAAAATAGTGCTCGTGCCCGCAGGCCGGATTAACGACACAGGTAACATTTTTAAACTGAAAAAGCCTGCCTATGCAAAATTCATTGCAGAGGATGCAGGAGCGGATTTCCTCCGGATTGCCGGCTTTTGCCTTGTTGGCCCAGTCCGGATCGGCAAGCAAGCTGCGGCCGAGAGCAACAAAATCGGCACTGCCGGACTTGATTATTTCTTCGGCAATTTCCGGTTTGATAATGCTGCCGACTGCTATAACCGGTATCTTAACTTCCTTCTTTACTGCCGCAGCCAGGTCGGCCATGCATGCCGCGCCCAGGTATGTCGGTGGGAATATCCAGGGCATAGTTACATAATTGCCTGCGTCAACATGGATGGCATCATAACCCGCTTCTTCAAGCATCTTTACTATTCTCAGCCCTTCTGCAAGATTACGGCCGGCTCCTTTATGGTCTACGCTTAAACGAAAAGTTACGGCCGTATTCCTGCCGGCACGCTCGCGGATGGCATCATGGAGCTCTTTTACGATGCGGAAGCGTTTTTCTTCATCTCCGCCGTAAGCATCGGTGCGTTTATTGGTGGCGGGGTTAAGAAACTGGTCAATCAAGTAACCGGCATGCCCGTGAACTTCAATCAGGGAAAAACCGGCGTTAACCACCCTTTCTGCCGCATCAGCCATGGCCTTGATTAATTGCTCCACTTCTTCGGTGGTTATCTCCCGGCAAATTACCTCGGGATTGGCAAAGGCAGGCACGGCTGAAGCCGAAACCGGCGGGTTATGCGCTTCGGCTATGTCCGCCTGGCTTCCCTGCCCCAGGGAAAGCTGCATTCCGGGGACCGCTCCTGAATAGCGGATTGCATGCGCCAAATCGGTAAGGCGCGCAATTTTATCAGCCGCATCAATNACAGCTACCTTGATTTGAAAGGGCGAGGGGTCGATTTTCATTTCCACCATGGCAGCTTCAACGAGGATTAAACCGGTGCCACCGCGTGCTCTGCTGGCATAGTATTCGATCTGTTCCCATGAATAGCGGCCGTCACTGTCGACCAGGCCTGTTCCCATAGGGGCCATTACTACCCTGTTGGGGATCTCAACGGGGCCGATTTTTGCAGGCGAAAACAGGTGGGGATATCTTTTCCTCGACATTTTTTCCTCCTTAAATATTTTTTATTGCTATTAGCATTTCCAGCTTGAATAAATACAATGCTTTTCTGAAGCACGTCTATTGGTCTGCATAGGACAGTATAACTAACGGACCGCAGCTTTGAAATACCTTCTTAACACCCAGCCGCAAACTCCCCCGATAGCCAGGTGAGACAAAAGGAGAAGAAAGTCAGGCAGCGGCGTTAACAGCGTGGCCCTGGAGATATCGAGAGACATGCCGATGCCAAAGGCGATTAAATAAAAAAACGAGCCGAACATGATGCCTTTTACCAATGCGTAGTCAGTTCCCGTAAAACGAAGAATCAGCAGCAGGATGACACCGAAGACACCCGCAATCGTCCAGTCGGTTATGGCGCCTGTTATCATGCTGACGGGAGCAGTCAGGTTATCTGCAGAATAATAAAATCCTGCAGCAATATGGACTAACGTGTATTTTGTCCAGCCCAGGAAATAAAATGTCCATACCATTATTTCTTTGGCAATATTGCCTGCCCACCCGGCAAGCAAGCCTGCAATAACAGTGTCCCTGACTTTTGTCATTTTTTTGTCTCCAGTCAAGTTCTTCATATAGTTAGTATTTTATTATTTAACAATATTTATTTACGGCGGCAGGATTATCTATGCAATCTGCGAAAAAAGCGGGAGAACACAAAACTTCCCGCTTTAGACGGGAAGTTTTGTGTTCTCCTTTTACCTGAGATTAATTTATAGTTTCCTCTTTTTCCGCCCGGTGACAGGCGACAAAATGACTGCCAAACCATTTCGCCTCCGGCGCCTCATTTGAACAAATGTCAGTTGCCAGACGGCAGCGGGTATGGAAGCGGCAGCCGGCAGGAGGATTAATGGGCGAGGGCATTTCTCCCCGCAAAATTATGCGTTCCCTTTCTCTTTCAGCAGCAGACATGGCAGAAGCGGAGATAAGAGCCCTTGTATAAGGATGAAGCGGATTTTCAAAGAGCTCTTCGGCTTCTGCATATTCTACTATCTGTCCCAGATACATTATGGCCACACTGTGGCTCATAAACCTTACAGTAGCCAGGTCATGGGCAATTATCAGGTAGCTGATATTGAATTCTTCCTGCAGTTCTCTCAGCAAGTTCATTATTTGCGCCCGGATTGAAACATCAAGCGCCGATACCGGTTCATCAAGTATAATCAGGCTGGGGTTCAGGGCAAGCGCCCTGGCCACTGCAATCCTTTGTCTTTGCCCGCCGCTGAATTCATGGGGATAGCGGTCAGCCCAATCCGGGATTAGGCCCACCTGCTCCAGCAGCTCTCCAACACGGCTTTTGATCTCATTCTTGCTTAGTCGGGTATTGACAACCAGCGGTTCAGCCACTATATCCCTTACCCGCATACGGGGGTTCATTGAACTCCAAGGATTTTGCATCACTGCCGAAACATTAGGCCGGTAGCTTGTTTTAAGTTCGGCCTGGGACAACTTGCAGATATCCTGGCCTTGAAAAATTATTTCTCCCGATGTCAGTTGCTCAAGCAAAAGAATCAGTTTGGCAGTGGTTGATTTCCCGGCTCCCGATTCGCCTACCAGGCTAAGAGCTTTACCTCGCTCTATGGTAAAGGAAACATCATCGACTGCCCTGACAAGGCCTTGAAAACTTTGCATAATTCCGTGCCTGACAGGGTAATGCTTAACCAGCTTCCGGGCTTCCAAAATAATATCTGCCACTTTTATTCCACCCCCCAGCAGGAAACAGTATGATTATCATCTATTGTCTTTTTGCCCGGCTCCTTTTCATGACAAATTCCTGCAGCCTGCGGGCAGCGGGGGGCAAAACGGCAGCCGGGAGGCAAGTTCATCAGGGACGGAGGCTGCCCCTCGATGGAATAAAGGCGTTCCACCTTGCGGTCAAGACGCGGAACAGAATTAATCAAGGCTGAAGTATAAGGATGGCTCGGATTTTTAAATATTACCTCAGTCGGGGCAGTTTCCACGATTTTTCCGGCATACATAACCGCCACCCGGTGGCACATCTGGGAAACCACTCCGAAATCATGGGTAATAAAGAGGATTGAAACATTTGTCTTGCGCTGCACGTCTTTAAACAAGTCTATATATTGGGCCTGGATTGTGGCATCCAGGGCAGTTGTCGGTTCATCGGCAATCAGCAAGCGGGGATGGCAGGACATCGCTATCGCTCCAACCACCCGCTGGCGCATTCCGCCACTGAGCTGGAAAGGATAATCCCGCAGGCGCTTGTCGGGATCCGGTATGTTTAACAAGCGCAAAGCAGAGATAACTTCCTCCCACACCCTTTCTCCCCTCAAACCCTGATGCTGGTATATCGGTTCGGCAATCTGATCGCCCACTGTATAAACAGGGTTCAGGGACATCATAGGATCCTGGAGGATCATTGAAATCAACCTTCCCCGGACATTGCGCATTTCCTTTTTACTGAGTTCCAGCAGGTTTCTGCCGTCAAGGATTATTTCCCCACCTATAATCTTCCCGGCGGGCTCCGGCAGCAAGCGCAGCAAAGACAGCCCTGTAACTGTTTTGCCGCAGCCGGATTCTCCTACCAGTCCCAGGGTTTCTCCCTCATGTATCGTAAAACTTACCCCGTCAACGGCTTTGACCTCGCCCCTGCGGGTAAAAAAGGAAGTCCGGAGGTTCTCAACTTTTAAGACGACTTTTTTTTCATTATTATTATTATTATTTGTACTCATATCTGCCTCAACTTCGGGTCCAGCTTATCGCGCAGCCAGTCCCCCAAGAAATTTCCTGAAAGTACTACAAGGCCAATGAGAATGCCGGGTATGGTTGAAATCCACCAGGCACTGTCAATAAACGACCGGCCTTCGTTGACCATATATCCCCAGGTTGGGTGTGGTGGCGGAATTCCCACACCTAAAAAGCTTAAGCCTGCTTCTGCAAGAATCAGCATACCAACGGCCATGGTTGCCATAACAATCAAAGAATTAACCACATTCGGGAAAATATGCTTCACCATAATCCGCAGCGGTGAACAACCGATAATCTGTGCCTGAGCCACAAAATCGGCTGAACGCAGTTTCAGCGTTTCTCCCCTAATCAACCGTGCATACGGAGCCCAGCCCAGAATGGACAGGGCCAAGACCACCGTCCAAAACCCGGGGCCAATGGTGACTGCCATCAGCAGGGCAAGCAGCAGGCTGGGGAAAGCCATGCTGATATCGGTAACACGCATCAGAAATGACTCTACCTTACCACCCAGATAGCCGGCAATTATTCCCAATATGGTACCGACACCGGCAGTAATCACAATAACTACCAGAGAAACCGCAAGTGAAATCCTGGCACCGAATATTGCCCGGCTGAGGATGCACCTGCCTAACTGGTCGGTTCCCAGGGGATATTTCATGCTGCCTCCTTTTAGGAAAAAAGGCGGCAGCAGTTTATCCTGCATGACAATATTGATAGGATCATGCGGCGCCAGCCAGGGGGCAAAGATGGCTGAAAGAATCAGCAAAGACAAAATTGTAACGGGTATTATTAATGACAGGTTTTTCATCACCTGCCCCCGCCAGGCAAACGTTCTCTGCTGCAAGCGAAGGTTTTTGCTTTTTTCGACCATTGTATTCATCAAGTGCATCTCCTGTAAATTAAGATTTTTGGAACCTGATCTGAGGATCAACAATGGCATAAGTAATATCAACCAGTATATTCATGCCAAGCACCATACTGGCAACAATAATGGTAATGGCCTGAACCACCGGGAAATCCCGGGCTTGTACGGCTTCTACCGCCAGCCTTCCCATACCGGGCCAGTTAAAAATGATTTCGGTGATAACAGCACCGGTAATCAGGGAAGCAAACAGCATCCCGGCCGATGTCAGAGGAGCTATGAGAGCATTTCTCAAAGCATGTTTCCAGATAATTTTCCTGTCCGGTAGTCCTTTGATCCTGGCCAGTTTTATATACTCTGAATCAAGCACATCCAGCATACTTGACCGTACAAGGCGCATCATCCCCGGCAACATGAAAAAGACCATGGTGCCAACCGGCAGCACATAGTGCTTCAATGTACCCATCCCGGCCACCGGCAGCAGTCTCAACTTCACGGAAAACAGAAGCACTAACATCACTGCAACCCAAAAGCCGGGCAATGCCTGGCCCAGGACGGCCAAAAGCTTGACTCCGTTGTCCAATAGGGAATCACGTTTTGTTGCCGCCAGCACCCCAAGTACCAGGGCTAAAGACATGGCAATAATAAATGACGGCAGCCCCATCTTTATCGTATTTGGCAGCGCAGCCTTAATCATATCGATGACCGGTTGTCGCTTGATAATGGACGTGCCAAAATCTCCCCGGAACAAACTGCTTAGATAAATCCAGAGTTGTTCCGGATAGGACTTATCAAGGCCGAAATACTCTTTCAGACGGGCTATTTCCTCTTCCGTTGAGGTAGGTGTGCGGATAAGGTCCATGGGGTCTCCGGAAAGCCGTACCAGAATGAAGACCAGTATTATAATACCTATCAGAGCAATGAGTGCCTGCAATATTCTGATAATTACATAACGAGTCACCGACTCACTCCTTTTCCCGGAACGCATACTATAACTCTAGATACCGCATTCCGCTTGTTTCTCTTTTAAGAATTTTGCAGCAGAATCCCGGTGCCAATGCAGCCAGGATCCCGCTGCCGTTATTTTTTACCCGTCTTTTTTCTTACTTCGGATGTTTTATGCCTGCAAGGGCATCATACAGAGTCATGTTTGTGCAGGCTGTAAATTCACCAACAGTTTCCGGATTTACCAGGATATTGGGTTCAATGATGCAAATACCGACATTGTAATACAAGCCTTCCACATAATCCCGGAACTCGGTCCAGTACTGTTCAGCCAGAACCGGATCCAGTTCAGAAACTACTTTCTGGTAAAGCTCATCGGCCTTTGCATCGTTTCCTGTACTGTGGACACCGTTTGAAGTGAACATATTGGCGCTTTGATAGACGGAGTTAAAGGTACTGCTGAACTGCCAGGGGAAGATGTTCCCCACATTGGGTGCATCGGGTTCTGTATTTCTTATAAAGAACATGCCGCTCCACTGTGTGGTATCAATTGTCTGAACATCCACTTCGACACCGACTTTCCGCCAGTAATCCTGCAGCAATTGCGCCTGTTCCACCATCGGGCCGGGTGTTACGTAGAAGATAATTTCCTTATCTTCAAAGGCATCGGGGTAGCCCGCTTCTTCCAGCAGCTGCATTGCCAGTTCCGGATCATAGGGATCGGGCTTCCAGGAAGGATCCCAGCCGTAGCAGCCCGGATGCATGTACCAGCGGCCGCCCGGCACTGCCAGCCCCTTAAAGTAACTTTCACAAAGCTCTTCGCGGTTAATTGCATAGGACATGGCCTGGCGGACACGGATATCTCCGGTAGGTCTTCTGGTCGACCATGTTCCGGGGAAGCTGATTGTCCACAGCACCGGGTCACCAACTTTTACCGTGGCAAAGCCTTCATTGTCGCGCAGTTCAACCATTCTTTCGTTAGTTATGCCAAGGGCTATATCCACTTCTCCCGTACGCAGCATGTTAATACGGGTCATTTCCTCAGGCACCTGATACTCCTCAACATACATGAAGTCAGGCTTAAACCGCCAATGCTCGGTGTTTGCTTCCATTTTAAAGCTGGTCTCAGGAACAAGTTCGACAAATTTGTAGGGTCCTGAGCCGATGGGGTTTTTGCGGAACTCTTCCATTCCCACCTCTTCATAGTAATTCTTGGGAATTATCCTTGTCCAGGAGAAAGGTACCAAAAGAGGCAGCTCGGGTCTCTGGCAATGGTAACGGAATGTGTAGTCATCGACGACTTCGGTGTAATTGTAGTTGCCTGCTAGGTACGGCGTCCAGGGGTTTGTTGATTCAATTTCACTTTGGTTGGCAAAGCGGTCAACGGAGAATTTGACGTCATGGGCAGTCAGTTCATCCCCGTTATGAAACTTTATACCCTTGCGGATATAAAAAGTCCATGTGAGACCGTCTTCGCTAAGTTCCCAGTCTTCAGCCACTCCTCCTATGTAGTTGCCGTTCTCATCAATGGTGATCAGAGGATCATACATGGCAAAACCCCAAAGGGACTCGTAATTAATCGGGTCTGTCGACTCGTAGGAAAAATCTACGGAAGCAATTTTCAGGGTCCCGTACGGTCCGCTTTGTTCTACCTGTGCGTTGTTGTTATTACTGTTGTTGTTTTCCCCCTCATTATCTCTGCTGCAAGCTACAACGGCCAGGCTCAGGGCCAGCACAACAACCAACAGTAAAATAAGCTTCTTCTTCATTCCACTCCCCTCTCTTTTACAAAGAATTTGAAACTTAGAAAAATTTGACATGTTTAGTATATTTACTATTTTCTGAATTGTCAAGTTACATCCTTCTCCGCTCTGGCGCGGTTGCGCGCCCTACAGTCCTTTTTTCTGGTTATATTGGCACTAAAGTACAAAAAAGGCAGCTTGCATGCAAGTCTGCCTGTTTTTGGGCCTGTTGCCGGAAACATCCGGGGATTTCTTCTAGTTCTTTTCCGGGTCCCAGTCAAGGGGGCCGGGAGTTGTTTGCTTTTCATAAATAGGATTGTAGGTTAAAGTTCCGAAATTCTTCAGCACTTCCGCCCGCTCCGCATTAAACGGCTCAGCGGGAATTGCCCGGAGCAGCGCATCGTTGCGTACTTTAATACCATTTCTGAATTCAGGGTGAGTCCAGATAACCAGGTCATTGCGCATGATGCCGCGGACTACACGCTCCCCTACTTCCTCCGGGGTCATGAAATATTTAGAAAAGTCGGGGAAATCCTTAGGCATGTCTTTGGGCATTTCGGGCATTTCTTCCTTTGTTTTCTTTAAATGTTCCGGACGGACTGCCTCCGAAGTAAAACCGAGATTTGAAGCTACAGGGCCCGGACAAAAGACCGAAGCGCCCACACCTGTCCCTTCCAGGTCGGAAGCCAGACTTTCCATCAGGCCGGCAACGAAATATTTTGTGGCGCAGTAAAGCCCCGAACCGCCAACGGCAAAAATACCTGCCGTTGATGATGTGCTGACAACGTGGCCGCCTTCGCCGTGTTTTAGAATGCGGGGAACTATAATGGACACGCCGTTGACAACACCTGTACAATTGACACTAATTATAAAATCCCAGTCTTTAAAGCTGGCATTGTAAACCGGCCCGCCGCCGGCAGCAACTCCGGCATTATTGACCAGTACATGAATTTTGCCAAAGACTCTTTCCGCCTCGTCGGCTGCTTTCACGTAAGCTTCCCGGTCGGTAACATCAAGCTGAATGGCATGGGCAGGATAACCTTTTCCCTTGAAATAGACAATTGCCTCATCAAGCGCATCCCGGCGTGCATCGGTCAGCACCACATTCATGCCGTGAACGGCGCACGCCTTGGCAATGCCCAGGCCGATACCACTGGCTGCTCCCGTAATAAAAGCTGTTTTCCCTTGCAAGTTTTCCATTCATACTACCTCTCTTTCTTCTTTTACTGCAGATACCGGCTTTGCTAAACAGTTGCCAAAGAAACCTGTTTTCTCCTTGCTATTTTCTCCCTCCCTGCTATATCTTTTCTTTTTTTACTTAATCTATTCTCCACCGCTTCGGACTTTCCTACCGGACCCGGAAAATGTGTTGCGTAAAGTTGCTTTGCTGCTGCCTTGCAAAACACAATAAGCAATAGGGCTTTCGGGATACCCGCCCGAAAGCCTTGCTTATTGCTTGCTTATGGCTATAAAGATGCAGCCTGTTCCTGGCAATAAATCCCCAAGGCCGGTGTCCGGCCGGCTTTATTTATCTAGCCGGAATTCCGCAGATGCCGTCTTTACATTGAACCGGCACCGGCATCCTGAGAGGCTTTTCGTCTTTTTTGATTCCGGATTTGGGGATCCATTCGTCAATGGATACTGTCTTGACGTGCATGTAGTCCGTTAAAGCCCACATGGGGTTAGTCTGCCCGCCGACGACTATAAAATTGATGGCCTGCGGGAAGCTTTGCGCTTCTTTGGCAATATACTGGCGCAGTTCCTCCTTGGTCTTGAAGCCTTCATCCTTGAGATGGGCAGATACCAAAGGATCCATAATGATGGTGCCCATTCTTGTCGTCTTCTGCATGGCATCAGCCATGGCCTTGGCCGGGCCCAGGTTGCTGCCGCTATAGTGCCAGCCCCTGAAAAGACTGATTGTGCTCTCTTCGGGTTTAAAGCCCTTTTCAACATGGAAAGGTTCAAAAGCCGATTCCTCTTCATTTTCGGCATGACACAAATTATTGTAGTTAACCGGGTGTCCCAGTGAATGCATAAAGGTTTCACCGGGCCGTGCATCCCCGAAGTTAATGCTCATCAGGGTCCAGGCACGTCCGATAACGGAATTTGCCAGGTTGAAGGGGCTTAAAGCGGCTAGACCGCAATTCATGCCGATCTCATGCCGGATCGGTCCGTTGACCATTAGCATACTGGAAAAAGAAGTTGTGGAACTGGGCAGCGAGGGAATTTCCGTGGCAGCCAGCGCCAGAAGCAGGGGCAGGTGTTCCGGACGGCAGCCGGCCATAACGGCATTGACAGCCACCTTCTCCACGGTATACTCCAGGCGTTCCTGGTGTGTGGTAACAGACATGCGCCCTATTACTTCCTGAGGATCACGGTCTGTTCCGGTCAGCATCTCCGCTACCCGCTCCTCCGTGGGCAGAATTATCGGCAGCCCGTCCGTCCAGCCGTTCTCTATAAACAGGCGGTACAGGTTTTCTTCCGTATCAGGCTCCAGCAGCCTGGGTCTCTTGGGNTTCTTTTCGATAACAGGATTCTTTTCCATCTCCGTCAACGGTTTAGTCAGGTGATCAATTGCTTCCTGCATTAGCGGCCTGCCTGTTACCGGATCATTGCCCTCAACATAACCGCGCAGCTTTTCCCTGGGGACAAAACCCACAGGATGCGGTGGGAAGATATAACGCAGAAACATGCCGTGAGTTTCTGAGTCTTTTTGTACATAATGCTCAAAACGGGCCGTCACTACCGGAACAGTCGGCACACGGCACTCGCTTTCGAGTCTCCGGGCTATGTCGGCGATACTCGCCGAACAGCCGTCTCACCCGCCGACGCCGATAATGGCAGCATCTCCGTGTTCTGCAATCTCCCTCAACAACTCCGGGTCATCCGTAAACATATTGCCGGCCTTTGACCGCAATACTGTTTTAACGGACGGCATTTCCCTTTCGAACCAGCCCTGTACTTCCTTCATAAAATCGGCAGCACCGGCAAAACCGGTTTCGACCAGGTAAACTGTCTTCCCCTCCAGGGTGTCCAGCCGGTCGGCCATTTTATACTGTTCGAACGATTCAAGATTTGTTGTCGGCTGGCCTTCCGGATCCAAAATAGCATGGGGATTCGACAGATCCAGGACTCTGCCAAAAACACCGCTTGGCTGACCTTTGGGGTCCAAAACCGTAAGTAGTCTCTTGCTCATTTTTTCCTCCTTTGTGCGGGAGTTGGATTGGCCTTTTCCGGCCCTCTCCGCAACCGGCATATTTTACTGTATTTTTAAAATTTTATTACAATTATTTTACCATGAAATATTCCTGCCTACAAGATTTGCCTTCCTATACCCGCCATTATTGCCGGGGGCGGTTTGACTTCCCGGGCAGTTTTCTTTTCTGCAAATAATTGACTGTCCGTTCCGGGCTGTGCTAAATTGTTTTTAGGAAACTGTTAATATTTGAAGGGAATAATCTAAAATAATGGAAGGAGATGAATATGAGAGATTTAGAGGGAAAAGTTGCTTTTATAACCGGGGGAGGTTCCGGTGTCGGTTTGGGACAGGCCAAGGTCTTTGCCCTGGAAGCCGGTATGAAGGTAGTAATCGCTGATATACGCCAGGATCATCTTGACCAGGCAATGGATTATTTCAAGGACAAAGATGCTGCTGTGCATCCGGTCCTTCTTGACATTACGGACCGGGAAGCCTACGTGAAAGCGGCAGATGAAGCCGAAAAAGTCTTCGGTCCGGTTCAGCTCCTTTGCAACACAGCGGGAGTAAGCCAGTTCGGCCCCGTCGAAAATGCCACTTACGACGACTGGGACTGGCAGATAGATGTCAACCTGAAAGGTGTAATAAACGGTATTGTAACATTTGTCCCCCGCATGATCAAACACGGCCAGGGCGGGCATATCCTTAATACCGCATCAATGAGCGCCTTTGTCAGTACACCCGGTGCCACCATCTACACAACTTCCAAATACGCAGTACGCGGACTGTCGGAAAATTTAAGGATGGATTTAAGCAAGCACAATATCGGTGTTTCCTGCCTCTGCCCGGGCGGAGTTAATTCAAATATCCATGAGGCGGTGCTGTCCCGCCAAAAGCGTTACAAAAACACCGGCTATTACGGCGCGGATCCCGAAGTTTTCAAACAACTGAAATCAGCCATTGACTGGGGTATTGACCCTGTTGATCTCGCCCGCATTGCCCTGGAAGGAATCAGGCGCAACGACTTGTGGATTCTTCCTTTTCCCGAATTCATTCCGACGGTTGAGGAAAGCAACAGGCTGGTAATGCAGGCGTTGAGACGCTACGAAGATCATCCCGATGTGGAGCGTCGCAGAAAAATAATGGAAAGCCGCGGCTTATAGCAATAATCAGCCGCACAGCAAATTTTTTCTTCACAAAACAGTCAGTTTGTAATAAAATAAAACATGGAGCCAGTATAAAAATAGAATAAAGTAGAACCCGTTAGGTGAGGTTACTATACAAACATATGCTACTGCCCTGAAACATCGAGAGATGCCAAAGGGTCAGCAGGCAGCATCGGATTAAGGTGCTACCTAATGTAGCTGGGATTTTCCCTCACGTTGTATAGAGCCAAAGCTGTCACAAGGGGGCTATTTCTTTTTGTCCCTATTCGTGACGCTGAATAGGGATTTATTTTTGCCGGGAATTTTTACTGGAGTCGCCGGGCAAAAACCCCCCTGAAGCAACATTATAAGAAAGGAGGAGGTAATGTGAACACAGAAATGCTGCTGAAGCTGCTGCAAGAGAAAAACTATCCCCGTTTCAAGGAAGAGCTGCTGAAAAAGCAGAATGTGGATATAGCTGAATTTATCGATACACTGGATGCCAAAGCAACCCTTCTGGTATTCAGGCTGCTGCCCAAGGAAATTGCTGCCGATGTTTTTTCTTATCTTTCCCCGGAAAGCCAGTCCCAACTCTCCGTTGCGGTTAATGAGGAGGAACTGCAGGAAATCCTGAATGAACTCTTTTTTGACGATAAAATTGATTTCCTGGAAGAAATGCCGGCCAACGTGGTCAAGCGCATCCTGAGAAATTCTCCGGAAACGGAAAGAAACCTGATTAACCAGTTCCTCAAGTACCCCGACGATTCAGCCGGCAGTATAATGACCATTGAGTTTGTAGACTTCAAAAAGGAATTGCTTGTCCGGCAAGCCTTGGAGCGAATCAGGGAATATGCCCCGGTTAAGGAGACCGTTTATACCTGTTATGTAACCGACAGCAGCCGCCACCTGGAAGGCATCGTGTCCTTGAGGGACCTGGTTATAGCCTCCCCGGAGAAAAAACTGGCGGAAATAATGAATACGAAAATCATTTCCGTCAAAACAACGGACGATAAGGAATACGTGGCTGATTTAATGAAAAAATATGATTTACTGGCCATTCCCGTTACCGATAATGAAAATCGCCTGGTCGGCATTATTACCGTTGATGATATTGTGGACGTCATCGAAGAGGAAAACACGGAAGACTTCCACAAAATGGCTACCGTCGGCAAGATTGACATCAACCTGCTGGATGCCGGCCCCTTCTTCCTGTTGAGAAAACGGCTTCCCTGGCTTTTGGTACTCATATTTATGAACATTTTTTCCGGTGCAGGGATTGCTTATTTTGAAAATACAATCCAGACTGTAATCGGCCTTGTCTTTTTTCTGCCCCTGCTGATCAACAGCGCCGGCAATGCCGGCTCCCAGGCGGCGGCCCTTATGATTCGCGCTCTGGCGCTGGGTGATGTTAAAACAGGAGACTGGTTCAGGCTTTTACAGAAAGAAATAATTGTGTCTGTTCTTTTGGGCATAGCCATGGCCGCTGCCGTATCACTGATTGGTTTTGTCCAGGGCGGCCTTAACGTGGCTGTTATTGTTGCCCTGGCTATGGCGGCCGTAGTACTGGTCGGCAGTACCATCGGCATGTCACTTCCCTTCCTGCTTGACAAGCTCAAGCTTGATCCGGCCACTGCCAGCGGCCCGCTGGTTACCTCTATTGCGGACATTGCCGGAATTATCATTTACTTTTCCATTGCAACCTGGTATCTCGGACTATAATATAAAAAGAAGCCTGAATGCGGCTTCTTTTCCTTTATATATACGCACATACAGACAACAGGTAATAATGAAAGTGAAAAAGCGGCAGCAAAGGCGTGTTATGGGCCAAAAACCGAACGCGACAGGATTTCCCTGTCTATTTGTTCTGCAATATCCTTGTTTTTTGCCATGATATATAAAACAACCGTGGCGTTATACTCCTCGAAAAATCGGCAGTATGCTCTTGCGCATAACCTTTCTGCCCGGTAATCCTCCGTCACATTTTCCAGTCCCTTGGGGCTGCCGTACTGCAGGTAGCCCAACTGCCTTGTCCGGTAACGATGGGCAGGCATATTGGTATATATTTCAGCTACCATTTTATACCAGCCGGGGATGTTAAGGTATGTTACATTCTCCTCCAGTTCTATGGATTCTGCCTGAAAAATTACCTCCTTCGACGGTAAACCTATTGCAGGCAGCACGAGATATTTTTGATCGTAATGCGGCACCAAGGCAAGCTGACTGAGACGGATTGATCCGTCTGCAGTAAAAAACAGGTCCTTATTGTTAACGGCATAGGCGCCGTAGAATGCCGAATAAAGTCCGGCAGCGGGATCAAAATAATCAGCATAAGTCCGGCCGCAGCAAAAGCCGCCGAAATTGTAGATAATGCTCAGCGTCAGGTCGCCTTCATACCCCATCCAGCGGGCGAAATGACTTTCATCTGCATTAAAATAAAGCATAAAGGGAATAAAGCTGCCTACACCGGGCAGTTTGCCCGCCGGAATCCCGAGTGGAATATCCCTGAACAGCCCGGTATTTTTATAGTAGCGGCTAAGAGGATACATCAGAAGATAAGTGCGCAGGGGATAGTAAATGCCGGTCAGCCGGAAGGTAAAAATCAAAGCTGCCGCCAGCAGTAAAACAAAAACCGTTTTTTTTCTCTTCACCCTGTCCTTCCCCCGTCCGGTAATTGATAATTTTCTCCCTGAAAACAAACCTTTTTAGAGAAAGAGTGCTGCTCGCTACTTTTTGTAGTTTGCAGCACTCCCTGATTTTGCCTGTACCGGGCTAATGCGCCATTCCACAGCTGGAACAAGATTTTTCCGTGGAACAGGAACTGCAGGCAGAGGCGCCTGCAGAGACGCCTATAGTATTAATTTTAAAAATTTCCTGCAGTTTCCGGCCATCGCATTGCGGACAGCGCACCTTGCCTTTTTCCGAGCTTTTAACAAAGACTTCAAAGTTTTCCCCACAGTTTCTGCATTTATATTCGTATGTCGGCATCCGTTCACACTCCCTTTTCCGCGCCTGCATATGGGGTACATAATCATTCTATGCCAACGGAAAATGTGTGTCAAGGCAGGCTAACTTTCCAAAAGCTTCAGAGCCCTGGCGGCAATGTTTTCCGCCGTAAAGCCGAATTTTTGTCTCAGGACTTCCCCGGGAGCCGAAGCGCCAAAGCTGTCAAAGGAAATAACAGCGCCCTCGCTGCCGGCATAGGGCTCCCAGCCCATTGAATGGCCTGCTTCAATAACCACCCTCTTTTTTATGGCAGCAGGCAGTACTTCCTCCCGGTAGGCCGGGGACTGGGATTGGAAAAGCTCGTGGCTGGGCATGCTTATCACCCTGGCGTCTACGCCTTTTTCCTTCAGCAGTTCTTTTGCCTGCAGGGCAAGCCAGACCTCCGACCCGCTGGCAATCAGAATAACATCCGGCTTTGGACCCTTTTCCCTGTCCAAAATATAGGCACCCTTTTCCGCTTCCCGGCTTGTCCCGGACAACTGCGGCACATCCTGGCGGGTCAGAATCAGTGCGGTAGGCCCTTCCTTCCTTCTCAGCGCAGCAAGCCAGGCTGCCGCCGTTTCACGGCCGTCGGCGGGGCGGATAACACAGAGGTTGGGAATTGAACGCAGGTTTGCCAGCTGCTCCACAGGCTGGTGAGTGGGCCCGTCCTCGCCGACGCTGAAGCTGTCGTGGGTAAAGATATAAATCACCGGCAGGCCCATCATGGCGGCCAGCCTGACCGGCGGCTTCATATAATCAAAAAACACAAGAAATGTGGAAGCATAGGGACGCAGGCCGCCATGTAGGGAAATGCCGGAGGCGACTGCTCCCATGGCATGTTCCCTGACTCCGAAATAAAGATTGTTTCCTTTGCGGTTGCCTGCCTGAAAATCTCCATAACCCTTAAGGTAGGTTTTCGTCGAAGCATTTAAATCGGCGGATCCTCCCACCAGGTTTGGGAGATGGCGGGCGACAACCTGCATAATGTCGCCCGAAGATACCCGCGTAGCGGCAGGTTTGTCAGGAATCTGCCATAACTCAATATCCTTTTCCAGCTCCCGTGGAATTTCCTGGCTGTGCCAGGCATCCCAGGCTGCAGCCAATTCAGGATATTTCCTGCGGTACTCCGCAAACATCTTGTCCCATTCTTTTTTCTTTTCCTCCAGCCGCGCGGCAAGAGCCGCGAAATGCTTCCGGACAGCTTCAGGGACGTAAAAATCCGGTTCCAGCGGCCAGCCCAGGTTTTTCTTGGCCAGCTTTACTTCCTCGGGACCCAAGGGAGCGCCGTGCGAAGCGGCCTTCCCCTGTTTATTGGGGCTGCCGAAGCCAATCAGTGTTTTAACCATAATCAGCGACGGTTTTTTTGTTTCCTGTCTTGCCTCTTCAATGGCGCCTGCAATTGAGTCCAGGTTGTTACCGTCTTCCACTGACAGCACCTGCCAGCCGTAGGCTGAAAAACGCTTGCCTACATCTTCGGTAAAGGCAATGTCGGTGGAACCGTCTATAGTAATATTGTTGTCGTCATAAAGGCAGATTAAGCGCCCCAGCTGCAAATGGCCGGCGAGAGATGCGGCTTCCGCCGTCACCCCTTCCATCAGGCAGCCGTCGCCGCAGTAAACATATGTATAATGATTGACAATGGGAAAGCCGGGCCTGTTAAACTCGGCTGCCAGGCGCTCTGTTGCAATGGCCATGCCGACTGCATTGGCAAAGCCCTGTCCAAGGGGACCAGTTGTTGTTTCCACACCGGCGGTGTGCCCGTATTCAGGATGCCCGGGGGTAAGGCTGCCCCACTGGCGGAACTGTTTTAAATCATCCAGGGACAGCGGGTAGCCGAACAAATGCAAGAGGGCATAAAGCAGCATCGACCCGTGGCCTGCCGACAAAATAAACCTGTCACGGTCCGGCCAGTCCGGATGCCGGGGACTGTGACGCAAAAAACGCGTCCAGAGGACATAGGCCATGGCTGCGCCGCCCATGGGCAGTCCCGGATGGCCGGAATTAGCCTTTTCCACTGCGTCAACAGCTAAAAAGCGAATTGTGTTGACGGCAGATTCCTCGATTGCTCTCATATCGTACCTCCACAGATTATAAAAAAATAATAATAATGTCTACTTCTCTTATTTTAGCTGATTTTGCAGGAAATAAAAAGTAATTCTTTGCCTGCCCTGTCAGAAGGCCGGGATTTTTATCGTATTTGGTCGTTAGTGTAAAATTACTTTAGGTTTTTGGAAGGATAATCTTTTAAGAAAGCGAAGAGGAACCTCACATCGAGATGAATACCCCCAAAAGGAGGCAGAGGT
>JGI24714J26587_10001006_pt1 | contig 20206 bp, 19 predicted proteins | sample BioPla4DNA2_FD_26587 | JGI IMG/M metagenome (IMG submission 26587)
ATATACGCTTTACTAGAAAAGGAGATTACTTCATTCCCTTTGGGCAGGCTGAAAAAGAAGAGGTTGAAGATGGAGAAATGGTATATGCCACAGGCAGTTCAGTAAGGACCAGGAGGTGGATTTGGAGGCAAAGTGAGCTGGGTAAAATAACAGGGGGCACTAAAAGGGTCATGTTTCCAATAGATGGTTTTCTCCAACATAAGGGTAGGGTACTGGCCGCTAGGGATGAATTAGCCTCCCTCTTAAAAGAATATTTTAACTGTCAAGTAAGCCTAGGCTGGATCCATAAGGACAAGAATGAATTTAAATTTTAGAATAGTTTTAAGGCTATATAAATACATATAGTAAGTGTAAGGGGGGTTAAAGATGAAAAAGGACCTTAATGAAAACTTAGGAAATTCCTCAATTTGTATCCATGCAGGTAATGACTTATACGCCAAAGGGGTGCCTACAGCTGTCAAGCCACCTATCTTTATGAGCAGCAACTATAGGCTACCAACGGACGGTACAGAGCCAGACTGGAGTGGAATTGAGACCTATATCTACTCTAGAAATGGCAGTGTAAATCAATTTATTTTAGAAGAAAAATTAGCTAGATTGGAAAAGGCAGAAAGCTGTGTAGTTCTAGCCAGCGGTGTATCAGCCCTTGCCAGCACATTTTTTACTTTTTTAAAATCCGGAGACCATGTCATATGTTCACAAGTTTGCTATGCAGCAGTTAACCTGCTCTTTAGATATTACCTACCAGATAAGTACAATATAGAAGTGAGCCTAGTAGATACCACTGACATAGAAGAAGTTAGAAAAGCGGTAAAACCCAATACAAGATTAATCCATGTGGAGACCCCAGGGAATCCAACTACTGGAATTAGCGACCTAAGGGAAATTTCAAAAATAGCTAAGGAAATAGGAGCCCTATTAAGCGTAGACGGTACTTTTGCATCTCCCATCTGCCAGTCACCTTTGGATCTGGGAGCAGACCTCCTCATCCATAGTATGACTAAATATATTAACGGCCATGGGGATAGCCTAGGAGGATGTGTACTGGGTAAGAAGGAATTAATCGATAGGATTAAAACTGAAGCCATGGTCAATGTTGGTGGTGTTATCAGCCCATTTAATGCCTGGTTAATAGCCAGGGGTATGGTAACTCTTCCCATTAGAATGAAGCAAATATGTAATAACGCCATGGAGGTGGCAAGCTTTTTAGAAAATCATCCTAGGGTAAGGTTCATATATTATCCAGGCTTAGAAAGCCATCCTCAGCATGAATTAGCCAAAATGCAGATGAAGAATGGATTTTCCGGCATGATGGCCTTTGGACTTAAGGCTAGTGAAGAAGAACATTATGAATTATTGAGTCATCTTAAAATGATAGTCCATGCTGTCTCCCTAGGGGATGGGGAAAGCTTAATAGTCTATAACAGTAAGGATAATGAGAAGATGAAGTTATATCCTGAGGAATTCCGGGAGGGCTTCTATAGGTTTAGCGTTGGTCTAGAAGATGCGGAGGATATAATAGCCGACTTAGATCAGGCACTGGATGCAGTATTTAAAAAATAATATTTATGAATTAATGGCATACTTTAATTAAGGCAATTCTAAAGGGGCTGTGTCATAACTTCCAAATAAGTTATGAAACAGCCCCCTTATCTTATTTTACAGAGATTATAACAGCAATGGGCTATGATCTAATAGATTTACTAATTAAGCTCACATTAATAATGATGAAATTTACAATACTGCAATAGATCCCATCAGGCCATACCTATCCCTATCCCTCCTATAGGAATGAAGGAAATCATTAGCCACTGTGGATAGGTCTATAACTTCTATATTTTCTATCAACAATCCATTCTCCAATAGGATATTTTTGTTGATAGTCTGAAGGTCTATAAGGCTTTTTACTTCATTCTTCCTTTTTATTACACCTTCCATATATCCAAACTCTTCCTTAAATTTATCCGCCACATCATCATCCACTTCAAAATCACACTTTCCTATAGTTGGGCCTATTACAGCAACAATATCCCTAGGATNANTATTAAACCTNTCTTTCATTAGCTTTACTCCATTAGCTCCTATCCTTTGAAGGGTTCCCTTCCANCCAGAATGGATATTGGCTACTACNCTCTTTTCCTTATCAAACAATATAATAGGGGTACAGTCAGCAAATCTCGTTATGGTAGCTATGTCCTCCTTATTGGTAATAAGACCATCAGTATCGGGGAAGCAGCGGCCAAATTCGTATTCCATACCCTGATTAAGATCTTCTATGACGGCAATGTTATTCGTATGAGCTTGACGACCGCTATAGAGGACCTTCGGCTTTACATTTAAGAAATCAAATACCCTTTGGATATTNGCCTTAACTGCTTCTACAGATTTATTAGTAGTAATTCCAACATCCATATCGGCAGTNGTAAAGCAGTGCTTTAATCCTAATTCCTGCAATCTAGGGACTATTATATATCTTATTTGNTCTTTAATTTCTACCCTATAATTCATAATTATCTTAATTTGATAAATCCTCCTTCCTTATTATTTAGTTTTTTCTGAAAACTCTCATTGACATTAGTAATTGCATATTGTAAACTTGATTATAAATCTAGGTTAACAATGAGGTGATATTATGAAAGTAAGTATAAAGGACATGACTTTAGTAAGTATATTTACAGCCTTAACAGCAATAGGGGCCTTTATTAGTATTCCTCTTGGTCCAGTACCTATTACCCTCCAAAGCTTTTTCGTCCTCCTTAGTGGTATGATATTAGGACCCAACTTAGCTGCACTAAGCCAAGTATTATACATAGTCTTAGCCCTAATAGGCCTACCCATATTTTCCAACTTTTCTGGTGGGCTACAGATTATCTTTAAGCCCAGCTTTGGTTTTGCAGTAGGATTTATCCTAGCTGCCTATATAATTGGTATAATGTGTCAATATGGTAAAAGCTTCTTAGGAACCATAATAGCTAGTATTATTATATATTTAATGGGGCTACCCTATATGTACTATATATTAAATGTAGTCATGGGCCAAAAGCTTCCCCTTGCCCATATCATAAAAGTTGGTTGCTTATTATTTTTACCAGGAGATCTCTTGAAGCTAGTTTTGGCCAACTTAGTCTATAAAAGAATCTCAGCCTTAGTAGACCATATAAGGGCAACATAGGATGATAGCTAAATATAGCTATCATCGACATTTCTAATAGATATTTCACCTGATATAATCTTTTCCCTACTGCCATCTTCCATTTGGACTATTAATTGACCTTGGTCATCTATATTGATGGCTTTGGCCCTCCTTACTTCCTTACCATAGATAATCTTTATGTCCTTACCAATTACTGCTGATTTATCTCTGCAAGCCTTTATCGCCTCTGATAAGTCTTTATCAATATTAAACTTTAGGTATAGGTCTTCCAGATGATTAAGAATAGCAGCTAATAATTCCCTGCGATTAATATTCTTCCCATTTTTCAGCTTAAGGGATGTGGCCTTATCCTGTAGTTCTAATGGTATATCAGCTTGATCAAAGTTTGCATTTATCCCTATTCCCATTACTACATAATTTATCATACTTAATTCACTGCTCATCTCGGTAAGTATACCGCATACCTTCCTACCACCTATCACTATATCATTAGGCCATTTTATACTTGATTTAATCCCTAAGTCATCTAAAGCCCTATTGACTGCAGCTGCCCCCAATAAGGTAATCTTTGCCACTTCCATAGGAGAAAATTTAGGTTTTAAAATTACGGAGAAATAAATTCCCTTCCCCTTAGGGGATAACCAGGTCCGACCCAACCTTCCCTTACCCTTGGTTTGCTCTTCAGCCACTATAGTAGTCCCTTCAGCTTCTTCAATTGCAATTTCCTTAGCATAGTTATTAGTAGATTCTAGGGTATCAAAATAATAGATCTTCCTGCCTATAAATTCTGTGTTCAGATATTCCTTTATTTCTTCATAAGTCAGTATATCTGGAGTGGAGAGTAACTTATAACCTCGCCTAGTGATGGATTCAATTTCATACCCCTCTTCCCTAAGGGCATTTATATACTTCCAAATAGCCGTTCTACTTACCCCTAGTTCCTTGGAAATATTCTCACCAGATATATGGTCATTATTTTGCTTTAAAATTTCCAATACCTTCTTCTTCACCATATCACAACCTATTATATTATTATTTCAATATAATTATTGTATAATAAATATGAAAAAAAAGAAATCTAATAAAAAAGTGCCTAGAAAATAGGCACTTTTTTATGGGAATAATATAGGTTCCTATNCCTTATTTCTTTAAATATACCCTAGCTATCTTAGCCATTGAGGCAATTCTTTCTTCCGCCATCTTATCCGCCGCCCTATGGGTTGGAATATCCTCCTTCTTAGCTATCTCTATAACCCTCTTAACTGCATCATATATGGCAGCTGCCTTATTCATNGCCCTTTCCTTATCGTATCCTCTTATTTCTTCATAAACGTTGATAACTCCACCAGAGTTAATGACGTANTCNGGTATGTATAATATACCTTTTTCCTTTAACATATCCCCGTGTTTTTCATCAGCCAGCTGGTTGTTAGCTGAACCAGCAACGATTTTACACTTTAATTCCTCTATTGTAAAGTCATTGATAATGGCTCCTAGGGCGCATGGGGAGAAGATATCGCATTCAACACCATAAATTTCATCTGGTTTTACCGCAGTAGCCCCCATTTCCTCTACTACCCTCTCTATACTTTCCTTCCTTATATCCGTAACATAAAGTTTAGCCCCAGCTTCATGAAGTAATTTGCATAGATTGTATCCTACAGAACCTAGACCCTGAACTGCAACTACCTTTCCTTCCAAATCCTCACTACCATATACCTCATCCACTGCTGCTAGAATTCCCCTAAAGACCCCATAAGCTGTTACAGGTGAAGGATTGCCGCTTTTGCCTTCTAGGCCTACCACATAATCCGTTTCAGCATTAATATGGGCCATATCTGCAGAAGTGCTATTCATATCTACAGCAGTAATATACCTACCGCCTAGGCTTTCTACATACCTACCGAATACCCTAAACAGGGCTTCACTTTTTATTTTTGCAGGATTCCCCATAATTACCGCTTTTCCACCACCTAAGTCTAAACCAGCAGCCGCATTTTTATAGGTCATGCCTACAGCCAACCTTACTACATCCTCTATAGCATCTTCTTCAGTTTCATAGTTTAGGATTCTTAAACCACCTAAAGCAGGACCAAGGGTAGTATTATGAATACCGATAATTGCCTTTAAGCCCGTTTCCTTATCATGGCAAAATACCAGCTGTTCAAAATCATTCTTTTCTAAATAGTCAAATATTTTCATGTAAAATCCCACTTTAACATATGTATTATATAGATAAAATGCAATTTAACCCAAAATTGCATTTTATATTATTATCCTTAATTCTATCTTCCTATGTAAAAGGTAAACTAATTTTCCTCCAAATTAGTTTACCTTTATAGTTTATGCTTTAAGCCTATACTTTAATCCTTCTTCCTAAATTTAGTTGTCTAGTTGATAGTTAGGATTAATTTTACTTACTAATAAGGCAATAATTAAACCTACTAAAGAGGGTACAAGCCAACCCATCCCAATATGGTAAAATGGTATATAGGTCTTGGACCAGTCGATGATTAGGGATAAATTTAAAACACCTACTAAGCCTTCAGGCAAGGCACCTATTAAGTCCATTATAGCAGCTGGAAGTGTAAAGGCCGTCACTATTTTATATACCCTTCTATCACCTTTAAATGCACCATGGAATAGACTTAATAAAATCAGCACTATAGCTAGAGGATATAGGAACATTAAAGCTGGTATTGAAAATGAAATAATATTATTTAAGCCTACATTGGCTATTCCAAAGGATATTGAACAGAATAAGATGGCATAGGACCTGTAGCTTAAGGAATTCTTAAAGATACTTGCGAAAGTTTCACTACAGGAAGTAATAAGGCCAACAGCTGTCTTTAAGCAAGCTACTGTTATGGTAGCTGCTAATAGAAGGGCTCCAGCCCTACCAAAATAATGTTCCGAAACAATGGCTAAAGCCTGGCCACCATTAGCTGATATGGATGTTATACCTAAGCTCTGGGCCCCGATTATAGCTAAAAAGGCATAGATTAGAGCCATTAAGGAAGTACTAAGTATTCCTGATTTTATGGTACTCAAGGCGATTGACTTAGGGTTCTTAACCCCTAAATTTTTTATAGCATTTATAACTACGATTCCAAAAGCCAATGATGCTAAAGCATCCATAGTGTTGTAACCTTCAATAAAGCCTTGAAAAAAGCTATTATATTCATAGGCCCCTGTAGCCGGAAAATCTGAAAGGCTACCCATTGGCTTTATAATAGATGCTATTATTAAAATACTTAGGAATAGCAAAAATATAGGATTTAATATCTTACCCACATATACTAATATATTTGAGGGTTTAAGGGAAAATAATAAAACACATAAGAAAAATAAAAATGAAAAAATTCCTAGCCATAAACTTGTCTGACTTTCAGGTATTAGTGGGGCTATACCTACTTCAAAGGAAACTGTAGCAGTCCTGGGAATAGCGAAAAATGGTCCTATAGTTAGGTAGAGTGCACAGGTAAAGAATAAGCTATATAGTGGGTTTACCCTACTAGCTAAGTCATATAGGCCACTACTCCTTGAGATTCCCATGGCTACTATTCCTAAAAGTGGTAGTCCTACACCCGTTATTAAAAATCCTAATATTGAAAACCAGATATTGCTACCAGCCAACTGTCCCATGAAGACTGGAAATATTAAGTTCCCCGCTCCAAAGAATAATCCAAATAGCATAGATGCCAAATAGATATATTCTCGAAAATTCAACTTCTTGTCCATAACTACCTCCAAATGTAAATATAAAATATATCTTTTTATTATACCATTTTAGATTATGCTTGTATATGCTCTTTTATGGTAAAGCAGAAAATATATGTCTAAGTATTTAAAAAAGTCTAGCAAAGCTAGACTTTCACTCCTTATTCCTATTTAAAAATCTCTCCAAATTTGCCACCGCCTGGTCATATGAACCATAGGCGATTAATTTATTCTTATAATAAACCACAAATTCGTAGGATACCTTATTTTTATTTATCCCACAAACCTTTGACTTAACTTGGATAACCCCATTTACTGGACTAGCCCCAATCAGGTCCTAGGGCTTCTGCCTTAGGACCTGATTATAAAACTNCTATCCTTTTNANNTATTATTCTTCATATTCAAATACTTCCACCCCATCTATGCTTTCCATAAGTTTTAAATATTCTTCTTTAGTCATAACAGGAGTGAAGTTATCTAAGATCTTCCTAGCATTAGCTGCATCATCATATAATAGGTCTATAACCGTTAAGGCCATGGCCTTAGCAGGTAAGATATAAGCTAGGTCTTCATCAACTATTTCAAAATCCCTAGTGTGTAAATCACCCTTAACTCCGCCAATCATTGGATGGATAGTAGGTAGTAGGTGGGAAACATCACCTAAGTCAAAGGAACCTGTAAAGTCTCCACCTTCAATTATCTCTTCTTCTTCAACACCTAGGAATAATAAGTTGTCCTTAAATAATTGGTCAAACTCTGGATAGTTTAATATAGGAAGATATCCAGGTATATTGGTTATTTCTACCCTAGCACCAACAGCCATAGCTCCTGCCTTTAGGGCCCTATCAACCTTCTTATTGGAATCGATCATAGCATCAATAGTCCTAGCCCTAACATAGGATTCCATCAGCACTTCATCAGGTACTGAGTTTACTATATTACCACCCTTAGTGATAATTGGATGAACCCTTACCCTATCTGAGTCCTTAAAGGTCTCCCTTTGGGCGTGGATGTTGTTCATGGCTAACATGGCCGCATTTAAAGCATTGATACCATCTTCAGGAGCTGAACCAGCATGGGACTCCTTACCAATAAATCTTACATTTTTACCTATAAAGCCGTTACTTACAGGGCCTATTAAGGCTTTTTTGTCCCCCATATCAGATGAGTGGAACATCATAGCCATATCCACATCATCAAAATAGCCTTTTTTAATAAGCTCTTGCTTACCGCCAAAGTATGTGATTTTACCCTCTTCTTTCAGTTGGAATCTAAAGCCTAGCTCTACGAATTCTTCTGCTGGGGTAGCAATTATGGATACATCTCCAGCCAGTTCTTCTAAAACTCCACTTTTCACTAGACCTAATGCAGCACCTAACATTCCACCCATTTGGTTACTGTGGCCACAGGCATGAACGGCACCAGTTTCCACAGCATCCTTGTGAGTTACACAAGATATGGCGTCCAATTCACCTAAGATGGCAACATTAGGACCTGGCTTACCACCCTTGATTCTGGCTTTACAGCCAGTTACCGCTATATTTTCTTCTACTTCTAAGCCAAGTTCCTTTAAGAATTCCACTGCCGTCTTAGTAGATTCAAATTCCTTATAACCAAACTCAGGAGTTGAATAGATGGCCCTACTTGCTTGTATTATCCTTTCCTTATTTTCTTCTATAGCCTTAATTACTCTTTCTTTTAATTCATTTTTGTTCATATTAATTCCTCCTAAAATAAACCATAGCCTACTAATATAAATATATCGTAAAAATTACATTTATGAACCAAAGATCATCATGAAGAAATCTCCCAGCATACTGGACACTAGGAATGTACCAGCTATGACAACTATAGATACTAAAACAGCCTTAAAACCTAGCTCCTTAAAGGCAGCCCAATCCTTGCCAACCAATACACCAGCATAAGCCAAGATGGGAGTACAAAGAGCCATTAGGGAAACATTCCCTACATGGTAAATGATTTGTTCTGATACTGGTGAAATAGGTGACGCTAAAAAGATTGAAACAAAAGAAATCCATAATACCGATGAAATCTTTTTAATAGGTACTATATATGACAGTACAAAACCTGCTAAAGACATACCAGCTAGGATTAGTAATCCTGGTAAGGATTCAGCCAACCCAATATCATAACCAACTACATTACATATTAATGAAAAAATTATACTAAGTACCAATGCAGCTAATAGGGTATCTATGTTTTCTCTTAGCTTCTCCATTATTATGCGCTCCTTCTTCTAAATATTTTTGTTAATTTATCATATAAGAACTCTGTCAGAGGTAATCCCAAAAATACCCCTAAAGGAATTGCAATTACACTTGAAATTAAGTTACTTAAACCTGCAAAGGCCGTCATCTGGGCTTCTAAATGTGGATAGGCTTCAATTAATGAGGCTAAACCAGCTGTCATCATGGAGGCACTTCCAGCTCCCACACCCATAGAGGCGGCTAATGGACTAACTATACCTAAAGCAATAGCAACTGATGACAAAACACTCATTACAATAGGACCAAATAGGGTACCAACTATATATACAGCCATAACACCCCTAAACTCAGCAGATTCTCCCCCATATGTATCTTGGATTAAGCCCACATTTGCTTCCCTACTTAATGCATGGCTCATACCAACGGCTTCACGCTTCATACCAAGAATAAGTGCTAAAGGCAGGGCTAATAAGATAGTTCCCAAGTTACCAAAGTTTTGTAGTACTAAGGCAACACCAGCATCTTTAATCTGCTCCAAAGAAGCACCACTAGTTACACCTAATTTTGCCATTAGAAGGGATAAGCCTATACCCATCATTAGGTTTGAGTTGGGTGCATCTTTTTCTGTAACTAATTTTAATGGCTTAATCATATAGATGATAAAAACAATTATCATTGACCAAATCAATGGTGAAAGAGCTATGGATATGTCACTAATACTGAATACTTTAGTACCGATTAATTCGGCCAATATACTTGCAAATAAAATGGTTAAATGTAATCTGTACTCTTTTAAAATACTCGCTTTCTTCTCCAATTTAGTTCCTCCTAAATTTTAGTATTTAATTTTAGTAAGTTAGGTTTAATAAAAATATAAATTATGATGGCAGCCTTTCTTTTATATAAACAACCCCCCATTCTATAGGATTAAAGTCGTGTCTTTTAATTGACTAAAATGATATGATTTTATTATATGTAAACGCTATCAATAAGTCAATACTTGAAATAATCCTATTTTTTAGAAAATAGATAAAACCCTTTAATTAAAGGGTTTTATTCTAAATAAAAATTAATTTTTACTATTTTCTTTGGTCTCCCCACCGTCTTATTGGTTTCAAAGCCCACTTCCTCACCGAATTTGCTGTCTAATATCTTCTTAATAATCCTGTTTGCAGTCCTTATGCTTACATCTAGATATTTTGCCAACTCATCGCTGGTAAAGGTATCCTTACCGTACTTTTCCTTAATTGAGCTTAGCTTTTGAATATATATGGGGCTTAAATCTATCATCTCAGATAGCCTATCTATCTCTTCTTTGTTTAAGATGAAGTTATAGCTTAATTCTCCTTCCTCCAGTAGGGGACCTTCTATTAGATCATCATCAACCTTAAAGATGCAAGAATATCCCTGCTCCATAGCTGCATTTAAAGCCTTTTCAGCATTCATTTCGCTTTCATAGGCTGTGATTCCTAGGCCGGTTCCTACATAGATCTCTATATCCTTCTTTTTAAGATAATCTAGTATATTCTTCAACCTGCCTATATTTTGAAGGTTTTCTATGGCCCCCCTGGTTGAGAAAATAAGGTATTTATTCCAGTTTATACTAAATATACTACCCTGAATCTCCTTTAAATAGCCTATTAAGCTACTTTCAATTAAGGAACTTATCTCTAGCTTCTTATATTGGGATATATCCTCTTGAGACTTAACATATATTAGCTGAACTGCCATATTAGCGTGTTTTACCCTTGCCTCATTTATCTTAAATAATAATTGGTTTATAGAGTCCTTTATAACAGATCTGGTGGAATACAACCTTATGACAGGATAACCAAGTTTCTTAACTTCCTCATAAACCCAGCCTAAACCAGTTATGGAAACTATCTTATCATTTTCCTCTTGAGCATCCATATGAAAGTCCAAGTATCTTTGTTCAGGATATAGGTGGTTATATTCCAGCAAGTCGTATTCAAGATCTAGCTCCAAATCTTTTAAAACATCCTCTATATCCAATTTATTGACTACATCTATGGAAACCTTATTATATCCAGGGTACTTCTCCTTCAATTCCCACAATACCCGCATGATACTAGATGATAAGAAGGGTATATAGACATGGGGCTTTGTAAGATCTTTCTTTTCAATTGTCTTATAATATACCCCCATTCCTGTGAAGATTAGGCCTGCACATTCCTTTTCACATTGATCAATTTCCAGATAGGCTTCTTCAGTTTTACTAACCTCATACAGCTTAGGCCTAAGTTTTGGAAAATGTTTTTTCATTACATCAGCAATTTTATTACAAGAATCTAAAGGACCAATTATTCCTATATTCATAGTAAATTCCTTTCTATTATTCTTTATCCAGTAATTACTCCATCTTACTAAATTTTTCAAATTAAATTGTATCAATAAAAGGAATTTAAATCAATTTTATCTTTCATGCTATCTTTTCAGGCTGCTACTTTTACTAACTCATATCCTTAAAGCTAAAGCTTAAATAGCCTATTAATTATTTTTTGCTTTATAATGCTAGATTTTGGGTATATTTTAATATAGATTATAATTTAAGACTTAGAATATTCTTCTGAAAGGAGGAATTTAGTGGTCAATATTCTATTAGCCTTCGGTCTAACCCTTATAGCTGGATTGAGTACTGGTATAGGTAGCGCCATCGCTTTCTTTTCCAAAAAAACCAATACCAAATTCTTATCCGCTAGCCTTGGATTTTCCGCCGGAGTGATGATATACGTATCCATGATAGAGATATTTGTTAAGGCCCAGGATGCTTTAAGGGCTGAATTGGGATTTAAAGCAGGATCATGGGCTACGGTTGCTGCCTTCTTTGGCGGTATGGTCATAATGGCTCTTATCGATAGGTTTGTACCTAGTGAAGAAAACCCCCATGTTATTTACAAGATAGAAGAAATCGGTGAATTAGTTGAGGATTCCCCTAAGGCAGATTCAAATGCGAGTCTTTTAAGGACGGGAAAATTTACTGCCTTAGCAGTTGCAATACATAATTTCCCCGAAGGACTGGCAACCTTCATATCTGCACTACAGGAACCTTCCATAGCCATCCCCATAACGGTAGCAATAGCCATCCACAACATTCCGGAAGGTATTGCGGTTTCAGTTCCTGTCTATTATGCCACCGGGGATAAAAAGAAGGCCTTTTATTACTCCTTTGCTTCCGGCCTATCAGAACCACTTGGAGCATTAATAGGCTATTTGATCCTGATGCCCTTTATAAACGATTTGGTCTTCGGCATCATCTTTGGAGCCGTGGCAGGCATAATGGTCTATATATCCTTAGATGAATTGTTGCCAACAGCCCAGGAATATGGGGAACATCATATCGCCATCTACGGCCTTATGGCTGGGATGGCAGTCATGGCCTTAAGCCTATTGTTATTCTTATAATTAAGCTTGTATTACTAACGGCATGTAAATTTAAGTCGATTTTTTTAAGCAGGAAATACTTAAGATTCTAAGTATTTCCTTTTTTAATCCTAAAATATTTCATTTACAAATCCCTAGTAATTTGGTATACTATCCCTGGCATTTAAATCTACCGCGGCAATAATTAACGGGAGATGAGAAAATGGCAAAAATGATGGGACCTAGATTTAAGCTATGCAGAAGGCTAGGTCTAAACGTATACNGTCATCCGAAGGCCATGAAGAGGGCCAATAGAGGAACTAGCAGAGCCGATAAGAAACTATCAAACTATGGAGAACAGCTATTAGAAAAACAAAGGCTTAGAGCATATTATGGAGTAATGGAAAAGCAATTTGTAAAATACGTTAAGATGGCGAAGAAATCGGAAGAACAAACTGGTCATGCTCTGGTGAAGATACTGGAATCAAGATTGGACAATTTAGTATATAGGATAGGCTTTGCATCATCCATTAGGCAGGCTAGACAGATGGTAGTCCATGGTCATATTCTAGTAAATGGAAAAAAGGTAGATATACCTTCCTACCTATGTGAAGTAGGCGATCTTATTAGCCTTAAGGAAAAATCAAGATCTGTAGAATTGTTCAGGGATAATTTCCAAAATGCCTTACTGAATACACTTCCTTATATTGAAAAGGATGCAGATAACTTCACAGGAAGCTTTGCTAGAGAACCCCAAAGGGATGAAGTGCCTATAGAAATCGATGACCAATTGGTAATCGAGTATTACTCAAAATTAATGTAAAAAAGCGAGGAATTTTCCTCGCTCTTTTTTATCTTACGCCTTCACTTCTTCAAAGAATTGTATCCTTAGGCCATTTGGGTCCTTTATGAAGAAGAACCTTGCATTTGGATTTGGCTGTACAGGACCTTCTAAAACTTCTATACCCCTTTGCTTTAGAAACTCTATCTTTTCATCTACCGAATCCACCATAAAACCCCAGGATATATCATCTCCTAGCTGGATTTCCTCCTTGTCCGCTGAATAGATTAATTCAATCTTGGTCTCTCCCTGGCCTAAGAAGGCAATCTCCATACCTGGACCTGCCTTAAACCTATTAACTAGCTTAAGGCCAACTATCTCTTCATAAAACTTTATGGACTCCTCTAAATCCTTAACATATAGGGTGCTCCAGCAAAACCTCATTTAATCAACCTCCAATATTTTTCATTCCTAATGGTATCTAAGCCATTGATTAGTAAATATAGGGCTAAGATTCCTTTTTATCAAGGATACCTACTTTAATATTTAATCTATCATAAAGATTAATAAATATCATCCCAAATAAGATTAGGCCCATGCCTATTAGGCTTTTTAAATATAAATTCTCATTTAAAAGTAATATACCGGAAATAGTAGCTCCCACAGGCCCTAGGGCACAGAAGAGCCCAGCCCTTTCTGCTGTGGTAAACTTTTGGGCCAGGGGTTGCAGGGTAAAGCCAAAACCGGTACATATTATAGCTAGGCCAAATAAGGCCAAATATGTAGAGCTAGATCTGGCTACTATGGGCCTTTCAAAGATAAGAGACCCCACCAAGCCATAGAGGCCTACGAATCCAACCTGTAATATTCCTAATACTAAGGGATCCTCCTTCTTACTCAACCTATCGGTTAAGATGATAAAACTAGCATAGAATAGGGCAGCTAATAGGATAAAGATCTCACCCCTAGACAGGGTAAAGGAACCTTCCTTTAAGGTCAAGAGGGCTACCCCGACCATACAGATTAGGGTACTTAGAATTATTGGCCCATTAGGCAGCCGCCTCTTTATGATAGTTTCAAATAGGGGCACTAGGACTATGGCAGTATTTAATAAGAAGGATGCCACTGAGGCATCAGTAGTCTTTAGCCCCGTCGTTTCCGAAATACAGATGGCAAAATAGGAGGCCCCCAACAGCATCCCCCTTAGTAGGGTTTTCCTATCTATTCCCCTTAGCTTCCTCCAAGCAAGGGGCAGGAGTAGTATAAAGGCCAAGGTAAATCTATATCCTAACAGGGTAAACCTATCCAACTCCCTTAGGCCGATCTTAGTCATCACAAAGGATATACTCCTGGATAGGGTGACTGCAGCAAGGAGTATTTCGGCCTGTTTTCTAGATAAAGATATGTCCTTTAGAAACATGGCTATCCCCCCTTACAATGAGTATATTAGATTTTACCATTTTTATAAAGATAATTTTTCTAAATTTCTAAAAGTTCAAATTTATAATCCGGTAGTTGGAAAAAGAATTAGGCTTCAAAAAAAATAGATAAGGATTATGTAAAAAGAATAGACCAGGATTATTCATTAATTGAATAAATCCTGGTCTTCCTCCTATTTGACGTTATACATACCCTTACTCTGCATATAGTTGAAGATACCTTCGCCGTGTTGCTGCTCTTCTTTTTGGATGTGATTAAGTACCTGTCTGATTTGTGGATTTCTAAATTCAAAGATGGCCGTATCGTATGTCCCTGATACGTATTTTTCCGTCATCAGCAAGTCGCTGCACAGCATGGCATCTTGCTGATTGTATCCCTGGTTAGATGACTGATTTTGCTGTCCTTGCATATTCTGCTGACTTTGTTGGGAACCCTGTTGGCTTTGCTGGCCTTGCTGTGAGCCCTGCTGATTCATGCTAGGTATTTGTCCCGCCAATAGTTGGTTGATGGTATTTAGATGTTGCTGCTCCTCCTGGGCATAAGTTTGTAATAACTGTTTTAATTGGGGACATTGGGCCTTTTGAGCATACTCAGTATACTTCTTTATACATACTTCCTCATGACTTTTTTGGTCTTCTAATAGTAACCTTTCCTTTTGACTTAAGTTGTAGCTCATAAATACACCTCCAGTAATTATTCTTACAAATATAGGAAATATTATTCAAAAAAATCAAAGTAAGATATTTATATCCTACAAATTTAAGTCAGCCTAGTGTAAAAAAAACGAAAAAATACAGATACTAAATCTAATAAGTTAAAAGGGTGATAGGATGGAACAATTTGAAGCTAGCTATAATAAGGTCCTAAATACTATCTTTAGCATTACCAACCCCTTTAAAAAGTTGATAATAAAAACCCAATGTGAAGTTCATAAATTTTTAAACCAGCAGGCTTTACTAATCCTAAAAAATGATAAGTATTATATGGAATATGAATTCTTCAAGAAATTTATTAAGGATATCAATGAAGGGGCCGTATGGGCTGATCAAGATTATAGGAGTTCTAACCATTTTTATAATCCCTTTAAGAAAAAGGGTTTATACGGCAGGAAGGACGCCCTAGAACTCTGCCTAGAGTATTATGAGGAAGCTTTAGGATATTGGAAGAAGGAAAAGGTTAAAAAATCCATGTTTTATATAGGAGCTGCCCTCCACCTAATCCAGGATATGACCGTACCCCAGCATGCCAATATTAGGCTGTTGGATAATCATAGGCAGTATGAAAACTATATTAAAAGGACCTATGATTATATGAAGGAGTTTAAGGTTGATAAGGGAACCTACATCCTAGACTCCATGGAAGATTATATTAGGTTCAATGCCAGAGTTGCCATAAGAATCTATAAACACTTTAAGGATATAAAAGATGAAGAAGAAAGATTCTACCGTATAGCCAGATGTGGCCTCCCCCTAGCCCAAAGGACTACTGCAGGAGCCCTAACCATCATCTACAAGGACCTTTTTAATGAAAACTTGACAAAAAATTAACTTTGATAATAGAAAATATCCCGCTGAACTGGCTGGAAGGTTATATCCTGATGGTATACCTATTTACTCCCAGGATAAATTAGCAGAATTAATCCAAGAATTAGATGTGGATGAGTGTGTCTTTGCCTATAGCGATGTAAAATACGGAAGCCCAAACCATGAAGAGGTCATTGAAGAATTTATCAATGAAAAATTGAAGTAAGTCCACAAATTAGCCCTACTATAAAAAGTAGGGCTTTTTATATTCCAGTATTTATTATGGAAATTTTCCCTATTTATTGGTAATTATTGTAACAAAAGTGAGCTTGTCTAATATATTGATTATATAAAGATCATTTCTATTAAAATAATTTAAATAGGGGGAAATTTTATGGCAAGGTTGTTTAAGCTTGTAGTAGATGTGGAAGTTGATACCACCGTTACCCTACAACCTAATATTTTGAGATATTTCTATGAGTTAAACCCAGATGATGTAGATCCTGATACTGGTGAATTAACTATACCAGCTAACTCCTTTGTGGATGATACCGATGCACCAGTAACAGATATAACTCTAGTAAATCCAGATAATGGATATTATTTACTCTTTGTCAATGGAGTTTTACAGCAAGACGACCTGTTCACTGTAGATACTACAGAAGTAGTGGTTCAAGATGCTGCAGATATTCCTGAAGGAACTACTATTGTCCTAGTAGTCAACAACTTCCTACCAGAAGCAGAAAATACAACCACGGTAGGAACTTAAAATAACTAGCTGCTATCTGCATAAGGCTATCTTTAATAAGAGGATGTGCTCTGCACATCCTTAATCTATATGGGGTGGTGAGTGTGTTAAAGGCTGATATATACCATTACTATGCCCTATCCGATGGCAAGAAGCGGATCTATACAAATGCCGATGAAATAGAGAAGGATGGAAGCCGTGGAATCTTAAGTCCTCAAGAGGTCTCCTATTATAGTTTATATATTAATGGGGTTTTGCAACCTAGGACAAATTATGAGCTATTTGAGGGCATGTTAATCCTAAAGACGGAAGATGTCCCCATAGAGGGATCCACCATTGTCCTAAGTTTTGTTAGCATCCAAGGAGAAAAAAGCCTTTTTGAAAAGACCCCTATACTGGCTGATAAGGTCTTCTCCCAATATATGCAGACATATTATTTCAACAATATAATTAAATATATTGGAGAGGGTAAATTCAAAAAAATCCATTTTAAGCCTGGATATATGATTAAAAATACCCTCCAGGTCTGGGATTTGGAGGACGCAGATTACAAGAGGGTTAGATTTAACTTAATAATCCCCTATGAAATCATTACCAGTAAGAAATTAATAGGAGGTAAGCTTCCTCCTATAGGTGTGGATTTAGTCATGTATATGCCCCAGATTAGGGATGAATTCCTATATAATATAGCTGTGGAAACCAGGTCTACAGTCTGCCCTCCAACTATAAAGATAGGTTACCTGTTGAAGTTTGAAGCGAGGGTCCATGTTTGGATCAAGTCAGTAGGTAGGATACAGGTCTATATCCCAACTTACAATCCAAGTCCTAAATCTAATGTCTTGTGGGGAGAAGGATACCAATANAATACAGTATCAGATGGAATAAAGAGGGTATACACCAATGAAGATGAGTTGTTGGAATATGGTAATCTGGGTATTCCAAATCCTGATGAGATTTCCTTCTTTAACCTCTATATTAACGATGTTTTGCAGCCTAGGAATAATTATAAGGTGGAAGAAGGAAGGTTAACCCTATTAACTGAAGATGTTCCCCTTAAAGGAAGTCCCATTATATTAGAGTATCTTAAGATTTGTAATAATGGCCAACTACTAAAGGCAGATGTCTACCATTATAATACAGTGGCTAAGAATAAGAGGGTCTATACCAATGAGGACGAATTGTTGGAATACGGTAATAGGGGCATCTTAAATCCAGAAGAGGCCTCCTACTATAATCTATTTATAAATGGGGTTTTACAGCCTCACTCAAATTATAGTATAGAAGCAGGAAGGCTTGAATTGTTGACTGAAGAGCTGCCCATTGAAGGGGCTCCAATAAGCTTGCAGTATATATATTTAAAGGGCGGCTAAAGACCGCCCTTGTAGTATACCACTGGTTAATAATTCACACCAGAATATTAAACAACCACCAAATCTTCTAGTAACTACTCCACCACCCTATCCTCCATCCTTTTTATAAGCTCTAAGATTCCTGCTTCTATCTTCTTTAGGTCTCCTTCCTTTGGAGCACCTTCAAACTCCACCGATTCTATAAAGTCCCACTTCATATTATTCCTATCATGGATTTCCTTTAGCTCCTTTTCTGCCCCTCCAGACCAGCCGTAAGAACCAAAACGGAAGGCAGCCTTTCCTGTGATCCTCTTTCTTCCAACTTCTTCCAGGGCAGAAGCTATAGGTGGGAAGAGCTTATATTCATAGGTAGGAGCTGCAATTATTATACCGGCAGCCTTAAATATTTTAGCTATCATTTCACTATCGCTTTCTATAGGCATTTCCAATANATTATATCTTATGCCTTCCCTTTCTAAAACTTCCTTAGCAAAGTCCACNGCCTTTTTAGTCATCCCATACATGGAACCCCACAGGATGGTGATTTCCCTCTTTCCTGCTCCTTGGGCATATCTACTATAGCGGGCATAATCATCAATAATCTTCCGTGGGTTAGTCCTATATACTGGTCCATGGCCAGGTGCTATGATATTCACATCTAATTCCTCTGTCTTTTCTATGGCCTTCCTAATGGCAGGGCTGAAGGTGGTCATTACGTTGGAGTAATATCTAATTCCTTCCATTTCGAAGAAATCCACCTCCGACTCCGTTAATTGATCATCAAAAACATGGTCCCCCATTCTACCAAAGGCTCCATACATATCACATGAAAATAGGGTTTTAGTTTGTACCTCATAGGTCAACATAGTATCTGGCCAATGAACGTTAGGAGTTGGATGGAAGGTCAACTTCTTACCCTGACCCAGGTCTAACTCATCCCCTTCCTTTACTATTCTAATCTTGTCTTCATTACCATAGAAGGAAGTAACCAGTCTTGCAGCCTTATCACTACAGATGATTTGGAAATCAGCATTTAACTTTTTAAAGCTCTCTATCCAGCCTGAATGGTCTGGCTCCATATGATTTATTATTATATAATCTATATCCTTAGGGTCTACTTCTATTTCCTTTAATCTATCATACAGGGTTTCTGGGACCCCATCCCACCCTATTACTCCATCAATAAGGGCAATTTTTTCTCCCTTTACCAAATAGGAGTTGAGGGTGACCCCATTACCTATTTCCCACATACCCTCAAACAATATATTCTCCATATTAACCGTTAACATATGTATTCCTTCAGCAATCTTTACAACCTTCATCCTTATACCTCCTCTTTATAAGCGGTCCTTTTAATAATTATTACCCAATTTTCTTCCTAATAACAAATAATTTCTGCCGAGTCTAAAGAAAGCTTATTTATAGAAACTTACAGCTATATATCTCCGCCAACTATGGGATTAGACTTATGGAGAACATACTTCATATAACCATCTTTTTGTGGTAGCCGAAGCTTTAGATTATATCCTTTACCCTTTAAACAATCTTTTAATGCCAGCCTCAGTTCAGCCTAGTCATCGGGATGGATTAAATTTATATATGCCTCTATATCCTTAATCCTCAACCCCAATAGGAGATACCATCCAAAGGCTAGGCTTTGAAAATATAGAGGCCCAATTATTATCAGATGAGCTTTTCGATAGGCAGGAAGAGATCTTGGAAGCAGAACTTCTCCTGCTAGGGGGAGCTACTTGTTAAACTAATCTTGGTTAAAATCTAATAGTGAACTACCTCCACCTATAGAGGTGGTGGCTTCGTGGTCAATACTCCCATCGGAGCAAGTTTACCCACGCTCAAAGGGCTGTTCCATCCCCATATTTA
>JGI24714J26587_10001009_pt1 | contig 20194 bp, 14 predicted proteins | sample BioPla4DNA2_FD_26587 | JGI IMG/M metagenome (IMG submission 26587)
AGAAAAAAGGTTGAACAGATGAATAATGAGCTTAACACCGGTAAAAGCTCTCAGTGCATGATTCAACGCGAGGAAAAAGCATACAAGGAGGTTACAGATCTCAGAGCGGCTTCCGAGCCTTTTCAGCCTCAACAAAAGACGTCTTCCGCTTCAAAGCCCAGGGCATGGCAATAGAAAGCGAAATGCTCGCCGACGCCGGCCACCACGGTCTCCGCATAACCGAAGTCGAAATCGGCGTCCGCTACGATGTTGACTGTTCAACCGAAAACCCGGTAAAACACGGTTTTGGGGTCTTTATGATGGTTCTAAAAGACATCGAATTCAACAAACCTCTCTACTACCTGACAGTACCTGGATCAGCTCTTGGAGTAGGCGGGCTTATTATGGGAGCTACTTTCCTGCATGAGTTCATCCAGGGAAAAAGCCTGTTCTTTGGGCCTACCATGCTCATGATTCTGTTCATCATAGTAGGGAGTTTTATGGCTTTGACAGGTGTCTTGCTGCATTCGATATCTACACTTCTGAAGGAAACACAGAAGGCTTAACATAAATAATAAAGTGAGAGCCTTTCTTCTAAAAGTATTGTAAACTGCATCTGATGTTTATCCATACACGGTTGGCGGGTTTGGTATCCATGTCCATGAAATGTCAAAGGAACAGGTGATTTTTTTGAAAATTGCATTCTTTTTAAACACTCCTGCACACGTTCATTTACATAAAAATGTTATCAGAAGTTTAGAGTCCAAAGGTCATCAAGTCTTTATATTAGCAAGAAATTATGGAGACACTGTAAATTTATTAGATGAGATGGGTTTTGAATACTCTGTTTATGCCAATGTACCTACTTCCAAATACGGAAAAATATTGGCTCTTCCTTTCAATGTGTTGACAGCATACAATTTCTTAAGGAAGAAAAAACCTGATTTATTAATAGGAATGGGGGTTTATTCCGCATATACTTCACGGCTTCTGAATAAAAGCTGTATTATTTTTAACGATTCCGAACCTACACCTTTCCAATTTATGCTCTTTAAGCCTTTTGTTGATGTAATCCTTACTCCTTCATCTTTCACCAAAGATCTAGGTCCAAAACATATCAAATTTAACAGTTTCAAAGAAATTGCTTATTTACATAAAAACTATTTTGTTCCTGATGCAAATATTTATGATTTCCTTGGAATTAATCAAAACGAAGATTATGTTCTCTTGCGTTTTAATGCATTCGATGCCGTACACGATCTAGGCATAAGCGGTTTTTCAATAGATCAAAAAAGAACCTTAGTTAATGAACTAAGTAAGCATGCACGCGTATTTATTTCGTCTGAGTTGAAATTGCCAGAAGATTTTGATAAATATCTACTGAAAATTCCAAAATCTCGAATTCACGACATCCTATATTATGCGAAACTTGTCGTGGCCGATACCCAGACAATAACTACAGAATCTGCAGTTCTAGGGACACCTGTTATCAGATATAATTCTTTTGTAAGCAAAAAGGATATGGGTAATTTTATTGAGCTAGAAAACAAATATCATCTTATTTTCAATTTCAACGATCCTGAAAAAGCTATTAATAAAGCAGTACAACTTGTTCAGAACCCAAATTTGAAAAATGAATGGAAGCAAAGAAGAGATAAACTCCTTGCTGACAAAGTAGATGCCACTCAGTTTTTAGTTTCTTTTATTGGAAATTATCCTGAAAGCATGAAAAAAATACAGGATAAATATAGAAGCCCGAAAAATGTTGGTAGTTCTATTACTTTGCAGGGTGATCTTTTATGAGGATTGCTAGCATAGTAGGTGTTCGACCGCAGTTTATAAAAGCTTCTGTGGTTTCAAGAGAATTAAGAAAAAGGCATGAAGAAATTTTGATTCATACAGGTCAACATTATGATTATGAAATGAATCAAGTTTTTTTTGAAGAGCTAGGTGTTCCTGAACCCGATTATTACTTGGGTGTAGGATCTGGATCTCATGGTTTTCAGACCGGAGAAATGCTGAAGAAAATCGAGGAAGTTCTTGTAAATGAGAAGTCTGATCTGGTACTAACCTATGGTGACACAAATTCAACACTTGCAGGTGCACTTGCGGCATCAAAATTGCACATTAAAACAGCACATGTCGAATCCGGTCTTCGAAGTTTCGATAGGTCTATGCCAGAAGAAATCAATAGAATTCTGATTGATCATTGTTCTGATATACTATTTTGTCCAACCAAAAATGCTGTTGAAAATTTAAAAAATGAAGGTATAAAAGAGAATGTTTACTTAACTGGCGATGTGATGGTTGATTCTCTCCTGTATAACAGGGAAACTGCAGAAAAAAAATCTACTATTCTTACCGATTTAGGTCTAAGGAGTAAAGGGTATATAGTGGCTACAATTCATCGAGCGAGTAATACTGATAATAAAGAAAATCTCCAGAATATTGTAGAAGCCCTCTCAGAATTGAATGAAACTATTGTATTTCCATTGCACCCGAGAACTGAGAATCTCCTTAAAGAATATGGTCTCTATAATAAATTGAAATCGTCTGTTATTTTAACACAGCCTCTAGGATTTTTTGAATTTATAAAGTTGATGGGTCATGCGAAAATGATACTTACTGATTCTGGCGGTGTTCAAAAAGAAGCTTATGTGCTTAAAGTTCCCTGTATTACGTTAAGAGAAAATACTGAGTGGGTTGAAACAGTTGAGGAGGGGTGGAATGTACTTGTTGGAACTGATAAAGACAAATTAATTAAAACGATAGATGAATTTTCTCCTCAATTTATAACAAATACAGAAATCTTTGGGACTGGGAATGCGAGTAAATTTATCTCACTAATTCTAAATAAATTAAACTGATGCCGTATATTTCTAGTTTTTAATAGTGTGTTTGTTATTTTTAAATTAATATAAATCGAAAAATGCTACAATGACTGATAGATGTGATAACTATGACAAGTAGGTCGAAGGATGTCTTTTCCTTTAAGTTTAAAAATTTATTAGTTATAACTCCTTCATATCCTAATAAGGATAACACTTACATTAGGGGAATTTTTATAAAAAGACAGTTGGATCACTTAAAATTATATTTTGATAATGTTTATGTTATTGCTCCTGTGTTCAATTGTTTTAAAAAATGTCTTAACGACAAACTTTGTACTAATTATGCTTATGACAATGTAAAAGTTTACTATCCAAGATGCTTTTACGTTCCCATTTTTTATTTTCATAAAATTCTTATTGACAATCGGTTAGATGTCGTTAAAACTATAATTAGAAAAGAAAATTTAAGATTTGATTTAATCCATGCTCATTTTACTTGGCCTTCAGGCTATATTGGATCAAGATTAAAAGAGGAGTATAAAAAACCGTTTGTCATAACTATACATGAAAATGAGGGGTGGTTTAGTAAAGAAATAGATATGGATTACTATTTGCTTAATCATTCATGGAAAAATGCAGATGCAATTATAAAGGTTAATGAAAAAAATGTATCTTTATTGAAAAAATTTAACGACAAAGTATTTTCAATTCCAAATGGTTTTTCCCCAAACTTTAAACCATTAGATAAAAATGAATGTCGCGATAAGTTAGGTATACCGTCTGATAAATTTATACTTTTCAGTATTGGCGGGCTAATAGAGAGAAAAGGTTTTGAATATTTAATAGATGCTATGCACGTTATCGAGAAAAAGAGATCAAATGTTTTATGTTATATTGGTGGAACTGGTCCTTTAAAATATAAATTACAAAAGCAAATTGAAAAGCTAAATTTGGTTAATAAAGTCAAATTAATTGGTTTCGTTTCCGATGAATCTCTTCCTTTATGGATGAATGCTTGCGATGTCTTTATACTACCAAGTTTGAGTGAGAGTTTTGGAGTGGTTCAAATTGAGGCTATGGCATGTGGAAAGCCAGTTGTGGCTACTCGCAACGGTGGTAGTGAGGAAATAATAACTTCCGAAGAGTATGGGTTATTGTGCAGTCCAGCGAATTCAAAAGATCTGGCAGATAAAACACTTGTAGCTTTGGATAAAATATGGGATAACAAGAATATTGAGACGTACATGCAAAAGTTCAGGTGGGAACAAATTGTAGAAGATATTGTAAAAATTTACCGACTTCTTGATTTAGAGGAATAATATGAAAATTGTATTCTTAGTTTCATATTGGAAAAATTCTCAAGGTACTGGCGTTGCTCGATATTTTATTAATCTCCATGAAAAATTAAATAAACATCCTGATGTACAAATATCCGTATTATATATGAATGGAGATGATCCTGATAATTATAAAATCAAGGGTACTAAATATACGTTCCCAATTCGAGCGATACCGGTTCTAATGAAAATTAAACCAGACATTTTATATATGCATACTGCATGGTATTTTTTATTAACAGGAGTTATTTTTAGACTATTTCATAAAATAAAAATTATATCAACTATGCATTCTCATCCTTCAAAGCTTTCTCTATTTGGGAAGATTATAATGTCTAATCTCCTAAATGCTTGCAATTGTATTACTTATGTTTCTAGGGATTTGCGTTTCAAAATACACCAGACGTGGAGAATTCCGATTAAGGTAAAGGAGGAAATTACCTATGCTGGTGTACAACCTCAACCAGTTACTAATAAAGAAATAACTGAGTTTACAAAAGAATATAATATTCCAAAAGAATCAATTATTCTTTTGATGCAATCATCACCGATTGCAAAAGTTAAATCAGATGGTACCAAAATATTATTTGATGCAATAAATCAATTGAAAATAAAACGCCCTGAAATTATATTGATCATTACGGGCGTTGGTCCATACTTGGAAGAGTTAAAAAATTATGCATTAAAAATAGGAATACATGATCATGTGATTTTTACAGGTTGGTTAAATAACCCTTTTATCCCTCTATCTTTGTGCGATCTCTATGTTCATATATCTCTCGGAGAAGGATTGCCTTTAGCGATTCTTGAAGCTATGTCTCTTGGAAAATCAATAATAGCTACTCCTGTAGGGGGCATTCCTGAAGTCATTGAGCACAAAAAAAGTGGAATATTAGTTGAACCTGATGTAAATACAGTTTCAAAGGCAGTTGAAGAACTTCTACTTAATGAAGAATTTAGGACAAATTTAGGGAAAAATGCATATCTCGAATCGAAAAAATATACATGGGATAATTGTGCTGATCAATTTTTATCTATTTTTAAACAGGTGCTTAAATGATGAAAATAAATTCAAATTTAAGCAAGAACAATAATGTTACTATTAAAAATAATAGTATAAATAAACTATGTTTAATTTTTGCATTTTCTACTCTTACGTATTTATCATTGTTTGTATGGAACCATCCAGCAACTAATTATGAAATATCTATTTATTCATCTACTCCCTTCATATTTTGGCTTATTGTTTATTTTATTATGATAATATCAATTATTATCATAATATACAACATTGGTTTTCATGAGATTTGTTTGCCTAAAATTCACCTTATCTGGTTATTGGTTTTCTTTCTTTCGTATTCCATTATTTGTAGTTTGTATGTCATACGTGGATATTATATGTGGAATATCGAAGGAGATGTTGGTAGCCATATTAAATATATAAATGAGATTATGCAGACTGGATATATTAATGAAAACTTAATGTACCCTTATATTCATTTGTTATCTGTTATTTTTTTATATATTTTTAATTCAAATATTATTTTTATTCATAAAATACTTCCGGTTATTTTTTCACTACTATTTCCAATTTTCATGTTTTTACTATCTAAATATATTTTCCCTCGTAAAAGTAAAAACCACGTTTTCGTTTTTTTAATTAGTTGTAGTTTTTTGATAGGGAACCTTAGTTTAGCTCCTTTTAAATTCTCAACTTTAATATTTCCTATGTTTTTAACTGTTTACTTCGCAAACTTAAGAAATAGTAAATGGGAGTGGCGCATTCTTTTATTAATATGTATATTTTTATCTATTGTATTTCATTTAATCGCTGGTTTTACCTATGGATTATTAATAGCAACAACGTGTGCACTTAGTTTTATTTCAGTAAAAAAATTTAATTCGATTGCATTACATTCTCTAAATGATTTAAATATATCTTTTACACAAATTATTTTTTTGATTGTTTGTTTTTTTACTTGGGCATTACAATTTTTATATATACAATGGACAATTAATGATATGTATACCACATTAATCCAATCTGGAATAGATGAATATAATGTTATTTCAGAATCCATTAATAATGCTATTTATGTAGGAAATAATCCTATTATTGAGATATTTAAGAGATATGGTTTAAATATTTGGGTATTGTTGATTTCATTTGTTAGTACAATATTATTTATTAAAAAAGATTATACTTCAAAAGAAAATAGCATACTTTTTGTCACATATGCATCGTTTTTTTCTGTTATAGCATTCATGATTTTTATAGTCATGAGTATGGGATTTACAATGGCAAGCCGTTGGTTAAGTTATACTCAAATAATCGGTGCAATTTTGTGTTCATATTTATTTGTTTATATAATATCATCAAGCAAAAATAAGAAAAATGAATATTATCTAATTAAGAAATTATTAACAATCTTTCTTCTGTGTGGTATTTTAACCTTAGGTATAATTAGCTTTTATCCTTCCCCTTTCAATGGGCAAGCGTCTTATCATACAACTAAACAAAGTGTAGATGCTATGAAATGGTTTTTTAATTATCGAAATGTTGAAAACCCACTAATAGGAATAAGCATTGCGCCAGGTAGATATGCCGACTATTTATTAAATAAAGATGAAAGAGCAAATCAGCAAAAAGAACATTATCTTATGAATTATATGTATTCAGTTCAGAGATATGGAGTTGTTGATCTCCGACCACCATTTAGATTTGGATATAATGAAAATTTACAATTAGGTGATAAATATGATCAAAACACATATATGATTACTACAAAAAAAGATATGGATATCCATTCAAGTTTGAAATCTGAACTCACAAAAGTAAGTTGGAACCAAAAAGATTTTGAACTCTTGGAAAATGATTCAACGATATCTAAGATTTATTGGAATTCTGATTATACTATCTGGACAATAAATCCATAATTATCTAATTATGTTTTTTATTTTATATTTTAAAGATCTCAAAAATAAAAACATATTTGACGGTACATGTGCCCAAAGAAATGCCTCATAGTATTTCCATCTCATTTTATATCCTTTTATCTTTAGATTATATAAATTTGATTTTGCTAAATCTGGCCTACCTGCTTTCAGATTTCTACAAGCTGTCTGAATCTCCTTTGTTGCAATATAGTTAAGAAGATCAGCTTCTATTTCAGTTGATACATCTCCATTCTGAAGTGCTTTTAATGCAGACGTGACAAAAATATGTTTTTTTACAGGTTTTATTTTCTCACATGCTCTATTCGAAGCTTCTGAATGATAAATCGCATTGCAATCGGAACTAAATGCTATGGGATACTTCAGTGCAATTCTTCCCCACATATCTGTGTCTTCACCCCACCATTCACCAACGGGAAATTTACCTATTTCAATGAATATATTTTTTGGGACTGTAACAGTAGATGAAGAAATAATACCATCTGTAATCGCGGCCGATTTGAAATATGATGTTATTAATCCATCTCTTTGTCCTTTTTGAAAATCATATAATTTGAATTCTTTTTCATTTAATTCATATTTATATGCAGTTGCATATGCACCTGCTTGAGGGTATTTTTGCCTCAAAAAACAAATCGTTTCTAAAAAGGTTGGAAACCATTCATCATCTGCATCTAAAAAAGCAATAAGATCTGCATTTGATTCCTCTATTCCTCTGTTACGTGCAGCAGATACGCCTAAATTTTTTTGTTGAATCAGCCTAATTCTTTTGTCGCTAATACTTTTAACGACATTTGCGCTCATATCTGTTGAACCATCATCCACAACAATCAGTTCAAAATTATTAACTGTTTGGGCTAAAACTGAATCAATTGCTCTTTTTATATATGGCTCTTTATTGTAAAGAGGAATAACTACTGATACACAAGGCATGTACAATCCCAAATCAAATCTTATTAGATTAATTTTATCCTATAATTTCATTAAGAAACTTACCTGCATATAACGCTCTTTCCTGAATTCGTGGAATAGATTCTCTTAAAGTTGCTTTTATTTCGGAACTTTGATCACTAATTAACTTGATTTTTTCAATAACATTTTTAGGATTTAATTCTTTTGGACTCAGACAAAAATTATCATGACCAAATATATCTTCATTAATTCCTTTAGCTTTAATGCTGTAAGCAAAACTTAAAGTTGGAACACATGAAGATAAGGATGCAATAGTTGAATGTGTTCTTGAACCTGCAAAAAGTTTCATCTTACTAATAATCCATTTAGTTTCTGAAGCATTATATATTGGAGAAATCAAAGTTATTTTTTCTTTGAAATCTTCTAGATGTGAGTTAACTGCTTTTAAAAACAAAAAGTCATTTGAATTAGGAGTTGTAACATGAGGAATTAAGTATATATGCTCATCTATTTCTTTTGCAATTTCAGCTAAAATATCAGATGCAAATTTTATCCATGCTTCCAAATCTTCACCATTAGTATATTTTGCCATAAGTGGGCTTAAATTGATTCCTATGGATTTTTCTTCAATTTTTATATATTTGTCTGATTTAGGTTCCGTAGCATCCATTAAAAAAGCAGGATCTGCTACTCTATAAACATTGTCAATAATTTTATTTTTATTAAGGTATTCAATAGTAGTTGATTCTCTTGCAAAAATCCCTGTAACCTGTTTAAGATGATTAACCATATACCTCTCATATTCAGGAATTTTATCAAAAGGTCCAACAGAAGCGCCCCATATTATCAAAGGTCTATTCTTTTCTAAAACGACATCATCCAAATATGTAAATGACTTTGGAACGCCATAATCTAATGAATAATTGTCTCCACCAATAGATAACACAGCTTCTGATTTGTCTAGAAAGGGAAGAATTTCTTTGTACATCCAATTTTTATTCATGCTGGGAGAGATTTTTCTAAGTGGTAAACTAAAAAACCATTTTGGATCAAACTTACTTTGGCGTTTATTCACTTGTTTATGCATTATTGCAGGATCAAATTCTTCCTTTTTCTGCTTTTCAAATTGTTCTTGGTTTTGGAAAAAGCTTACACACAAAAATGAAGGATCCTTATAGTAATGCCTTAGTATCTTTACAGTTCCCCTTACAATTGCTTCACAGCCCCGATTATCATATGGGCCATTTCCTGCCAAAATAAAAGTCGGTTTTTCACTCACTTTTCTTTCCCTCTACTTTACTTATCTTTTTAATTAGTCGGATTGGAAATGCAAATCTTCCAAGCAATCTAAGCTGCTGGATTTGTTTGATGTACGGGTGTATCCCGGCTCTGAATGTTTTTATATCCAACATGTGATTTTGATAGCATCCCAAAAAAAGTTCTTTGCTTTCCTCCTGCATTCTTGCTTTGAATTTGACTTCTCGTTTTTTTAAGATTCCAATGTTACTCCTCGCTTTCACTCTTTTTTTAGGAACCTTTCGCTCTTTTTGCTCGGTCAAGTACAACCGATAAGAAAGTTGTTCCCTCTTGACGTCAATAACTCCTGCCTGGCTCTGTATTACCTTTTCAACTGAAATTTTACTGACATTAATTTCCTTTTTATCCATCCCTTCCTGAATAATAGCTAAAATTTCAGGCGACCTCACAAGCATAAGGCTTGTACCCATGCTATCTCTGGAATACTCTGGAAGCCATGCATCCATAAATGTAACATCTGCAAGTTCCGCAAACACATCATCACAATAATTGCATGCATTAGGTGTAAACCATCTATTTACCCAGGCTTCAGATATCCCATCATTCCAGAATATTTTATATTTTAATCCGTGTTCATCCGTAAAGTGATAATAATAATTATTCGCAGGATTTTCAGGATCTTTTCCTCTATAATAAACACTTTGAATTTTATTTAAACCTTTATTGCCTGCTAGTGCTGCAATATATTTTGTATAGTTTTTGCTTTTCATTTGGCCACACACAAGACCTATTGTAAAAGCAATTCTTTCTCTTAACTTTCTGTTTTTCTGGGAAGCGAGCCTTAGAGCCTTTATAAAACAAGGTAAACCAGTAACGGCGTAGCGGCCGGGAAATTCTATAATTTTCTGTATAATTTCGGACATCTCAACAGGGTAATATACCGATCCTGAAGCAGCTTTTATAGAGTTCTCATCGCTCAAAATTTCAAAACTAAATAGTTTCTCTGGGTTTTTTTGAGGAGTCGGGCAGATTACATAATCTACAATACCTTCTTTTAACAACTTTGTAAGAAGCCAGACTGCCATACCACCTGACGCGCTGCTCTGCCTAAACTCATTTGAATATCCCACATAAGAATCAAGGTAATATCCTGTTTCAGGTAGATACCTTATTCCTTCTGTGCTTCCGTAAATTTTTGCTCCGATTTGTGTTTCGTTTTCATTGTCGCCAAATGGACAAACTTCCATGCATAAACCACAATGAGATTCACATACCTGAACTTCAGATGGGATATATTCTCCATATTCGTTATCCTGGATTTTCAGGATTTTTTGGGGGCATATTCCTGCACAAGTTCCACAGCCTATACAGAGATCATTTTTTACTATTTTATCGATCACATTTGGCTTCATGGTTTAACCTGCTCCTTATTTTTATTGGCATAAATGACCCCGCCGTTTGCCTTTCTAATGGCTTGAGTCCAAATTCCCATACTATTGGTAGATAAATTGCAGTCAAAATAGTTCCACAGACCAATAATGAGATTATACCTGAGATGTGAAGATAATTAGCGACCAGACTCGATGATCCTGCAGTCACAATCATAGCAAAAATTCCTGGCAGCATAGAATTTAAGAATGCAGTTCTGGAGATTCCAAGCACTTTAGTAGCATACCATGGTGTAAAAAAAGCATTTTTAAGTGTCAGCATGATTGTTCCTGCCAGTGCAACTCCATAATAATGCCAGCCGGTGAGATAAGGAATTATTATTGCCAGCAAAAAATTTCCTATCCCCATAAAAAATGTAACAATGCCAGGAATTCTTACCTTATTATATGCTACATTAATCGCAAAGAGCGGCGTTATTGGAAGATTAATTACAAGATGAGATAACATTAAGACCATTAATAGAGAGAGTTTCGCAAATTCCGGACCTACCCATAGTGTAAGAAGTTGGGGAGCAAAACCGCATATGTAGCCTATCGGTAGTGCCATAGCAAGTCCTGTAAGCTTTACAGTACTTTTTGATACGCTTATCAGTTCCTCGATTCTTCCCTTTGCATAATAAGTAAGAATCACCGGTGTAAGGACTCCTACAAGCATTCCTGCGATAGTACGCAGCATCATGCTCCATGTCAGTACGACAGAATATTCTCCACCTGCAACAGTACCAAATAACTTATTGACAACTATTAGATCTATCTGAAGAAATAGTAACGAGCCAATCTGGTTAATTATGACCCAGCCGCCCATTTCTGTAATCTCATTGACCTTCGATCTATGAAAATCTTTTATATTAACCTTTAAATAAGGATTTGTCTTACGTGATAAAACTATAGTTAAAATAACAGCAGATGCGGCTCCAATTAAATATGCCAATCCAATATATACAAGATTTGGAGAATATAATCTAAATAATAATACTATTAGACCTACTTGAACAAGAATATTTACAGCATTTACAAGGTTCTGAAGGTCAAGGCGGTTATAGGCAAAGAGAGAAACTCCAAAATTACTTCCCCACGCCCGCAACAGAAATGAACTTATTACTCCAAGAAAAAGGATTCTCGCAGCGTTTTCCTGGCTGGTAGGGATTTCAAAGAATGAAGGCGCATAGTACGAAACTAAGACTACAAGGGGAAGCATTAGTAATATAATTCCGAGGGTTCCAAAAAGAGCAGTATTGAATGTTATATTGGCTTTTTTAAACTCATTTCTTTGTAAATCTATAGTTAAATATCTTGACACAGAAGTATTTAGTGATTGTACAACCAAGTTCACATAACCCGTAATAGACGTAGCTAAAGGAACAAGCGCATAGCTTGCTACACCAAGTGAATCTATGAAAAATGGGACTAAGAACAGTCCAATTATAACGTTGAGTATGAAATACAAAATGTTAGCTAATAGATTCTTAGGTACCTGCTTACTAAAAGTCTCCTGTTTTTCTGTTAAATTAAGCAAATTCTCTCTCCTTAAATCGGTTGACATTTTAATGAAGTTCTTTTTAACTTATTATTAATTAGTCAAAACCCACTTTCACACTATCTTATAATAGGGCTCATTTTTATAATCTCAGGCCGCGTGTCGAGAACAATTGCGATCTTCATAATTCTACCTGGTCTCCGCCGGGAAACTCCATTAACTTTCTTAATTTTTATTGAAATACACTTCCCAATTATTTAAGCACTTCGGTTCAATTTTGTCGTCATTTTCTTATTTTTGCTGGATAATTGCCCTAATTCACGGACTTTTATTCTATTTCAATATTAATCATTTTTATGTAATCTCTTGAAATATAATCGCCTAGATTAAGCTCAACACACATAAAAAATTTTCCGAAATTGTACTGAAAAATTCGAAGAAAGCAATCGAGCCAGGATTTGAGAAAGAAAACACTAATAGTTTATTTACAAATTTAATCCAGGTAAATGCGCTCGAAAACTGCATTTACTTATTTAAAAAATCTGGTAAATCTGGGAAATAGACTGACCTGAGAATAAACTGTAATCTCAACTGAAAAGTGCAGGAACGATATTAGAGATCTCTTTTTCTTCTTACTCATATATCGTATTTTTCATCTTTTTTAGAAATATTTTTATATCTTGTAATTCCCTTTACCAAAAATTAGCCCATCTATTTATACATTGGGTATAACTAACTGTATGGAGGTTAGTTTACGTTTAAATATATAATCCAGTTTTATAATACGAACAATTCAGCTAAAAATAGTTTGAAAAGTAGCCTGGCTGTTCGACTTGATAATTTTAAAAAAATGGAATTTAATCCTCTATACTGGTTTGTGCTGCCAGGTCTTATTCTCTGTTCAGGCGGGTTATACATAGGCTTGTATTTATTACAGAATTTTTTCCTTGTTGATGAAAGACTTCCTTTTGGGCCGACGGTTTTGATGGTAGTGATAAGCATTGTCGGGATGGAGATGGCTTTTACCGGAATTTTACTTCATTCAATCTCGGGTTTATTCAGACACTTACAGGAGTAAGCCGCTCACTTTAAAATAATTGCTCTGAGCACCAGAGCTTTACTTAATCGCTCCTGTCAATAATGGTTTTCTGTTTCCAGTTATCCTTCTCAATAATAGTTTTTTGCAAAGCAGTCTGGGCAAAAATATTGATAGAAAAATAACTGTTAGTGGAGAACCTGATAATAAAATGAAGAAATCAAAAAAGAAGACCGAAAAGAAAGCAGTTATGTAAACAAACCCTTCTTCTCAAGCCTTTAACTCTTTTATGCTATTGTTTACTGCTGATCAAAATCGGTTTAGTAAATTTTTCCAGAAACTTGAACCACTGTCAGATTTCGAGTTCTGCTCCTGTTCTGAGTTCTGCTCAGGCTCTGCCTGGGAGGTTCCTGCTGCAAATATGGTCAGTTCTTTCTGGCCAATGCCAACGATGCCTTTACCCGGTTCATAGGCGCCTGTAAATAGCAAGTAGTCTCCCGGCAGGAGATCGAGGGTTGTCAGGGAAAGGGTATTCTGGTTTTCCTCGCCTATGCTTATTGTGCCGTTGCCTTCCCCTATAAGGGTCTGGATATTATTTGAGAGCTCATTTCTATTGAGTTTGGACTCATAGGTTGTGGAGTTGATACCCAGGTCCCTGGCAATGCCGATTTCGTTAATGAAAATATCGGTCCCGTCTCTTGTCCCATTGGCGCTGAGGTTTATATCGGCTTTATAGGCTTCTTTCTTTATCAGTGCAGCACCGTATGTGAAATTTCCCTCGGCAGGCGCGTCTTTCAAGCTCAGATCAACCTCTAGGTCTTTGCCCTCTTCAAGCGTGTCTACTGCATCGGCTTCCAGCTCGTAGTCAAGGACCTCAAAACAGGTTGCTGAGAGGACTTGTTTTTCCGTCCTGGGTTTTTCTTCTTTCTTTGATTTTTCTCCTTTCTCAAATTCGTCTTTTTTGTCCTTGTCGTCAGCAAGCGTTATGAGGATGCCGTAACTCCCTGGCTCAAGGGAATCAAAAGTAATGGGTTCAGCCAGGTCCCCTTTCTTGTCCAGGGTTGCGCTTATTGTGGTATAGCAGTCCGCGCTTTTGTTAAGAGCTTCTTCCAGGCTTATGGTTTCATTATCCACAAGATCTATAAGGACTTCTCCAGCGGAACGCACATCAAAACCCTTGATAAGGTAAATCTCCACATTCTGCTTCTTGAAGTCTGAAGAGCCGTTAAAGCCCATTGTTACGTTCTGGCCTTCAGTGTAAAAAGGATGTGTGGAATATGGATACGTAAATACCAGTTCAGTGTTGTTTCCCTGGTTTGACTTTGGATTTGACTCTGGGTTTGATTGTTTTATTTCAATTGTGGTTCCTTCTCTTTCCAGCCTGTTCACTCCATAATAAGTAAAATTAAGAGGTTGTGGAAGCTGGACTTCTTTTCCTCCGCTAAGCAGAATCCAGCCGCCTTCAGTCGGGCTCTCACTATGGTCTGCAAAAACAATCTTTTCTCCGCTTTTCTCAATAGATACAACCCAGGGCCCTTTTTCCGAAAAAGCTGCTGATACCGAAATAAGTGAGAAAATGCAGATCAAAGCCACCAGGGATAATCTCCATTTCCCACTATTTATTTCGCTCATTCCTGTTTTCTTATTCAATGATTACACCCCTTATATTAACGTTCAATGTTTTATCCCAGAATTTTACTATTTTTCTACTTTTATTCAGTATTCACTTTATTAATTATTAAGTTTCTACCCATTAATTTTCTTTTAACCAGTTTTTTATTAGATTGATTAACATTACATATTTAATTTTAAATGTATGTGTACTATTGGAATATATTTATAGTTTATCGAAAGCGCTTACAACTGGTTTTAAACAAGAAAAAAAATTAAAATCCCCGGATACTTTTTATGACTTTCTTCTCCTCAAATAAGCCAGGAATAATATTAATCCGGCTAGGGTTCCTGCTATCCATATATTTTTCGATTTGAGAGCAAGGAAATTCCCGATAGATTCTTTTTCTCCCCTGGAGATACTTCTTTCTCCAGTTGCCTTCTCAGCGTTCCCTTCGATGTTTCCTGCTGCTGGCTGTAATTCTACCTGTTTTGCAATGCTCCCAACATTTACCTCAAAACTGCCTGACGGCATAGACTTAGAATCATATGTGTAGCTGAAGCTCCCTTCAGAATCTACCTCCATTTCCTGAAAAGCCGTGATTTTTAGTTTGACACTTGGAGCATCCGACTTCCCATCAATCCTGATCTTATAGGTTCCAGGAGGGACACCTGCCTGGGAAACAGTAGCAACTCCGTCCTTTGCTTCTGCAGTTTTAGTAATCCACAGAAGCATTTTTACTCTCACATTCAGGTCATCTACCCCTGTTGCCTGCACGGTAAATCTATTATCAAAACCGGAGGGAATTCTCACATCTTCAAGCAAATACTCATATCTGCCGTCCACAACCTGTACTTCCTTTTCAAAAGTTATCAGCACGTCGACACTCTCTCCCTCAAAACCGGTTCCTCTTATTTCTATTACATCCCCAACAACTGGATTCGCAGGGATAAGTTCCCAGCTGCCTGAAGCAACTGCTCCATGAGATAAAATAATGCACAGGAGCATAGAAAGCAAAAGCAGAAATCCCAAATTCCCTTTATTCCTGGAAGGTAGGATAGATGTAAAAACTGGACTTACTAAATTAAATCTCTTAGAAGACAATTTGTTTAATCTCTCCTCTTGGATTTTTCGTCTGTAACAATCTAATCTTCATCAGACTAAATATTGAAAGAAGCTCGTACTTATGAAACGAATAATTATAAAAACTGCAGACAGATATAGAAATAGATACATAAAACTGGCTTATGTATTTTACTTTTTTCGTGTATTTTTTAGCCTTCTGCGCTGTCAGAGGCAAAAAATCTCTCTGTATGTGGTTTTAGCATTCAGTAATAGGAGAAAGGATTGTAACTCTCTACATCCTTTCTCTCGATTTTTTTCCCAAATTTTTCTTTGTTGTAAAGGCTGAATGAGGATTCTCCTGCCTGCTTTCTTGAGCTTATTTCTCTGCCTTACTTCCTTTTCCTCAATACAGCAAGCCCTATAAGGAGTGTTCCTGTAAAGCCTAGTAGGAAGGATGGGATCTTTGGTGGATTTCTTATGACATGAGCAATTGCTTTTGTCTGAATGTGAGGCTTGATTTCTTCGGATATGAACGTATCTGAAATTCCGAAAATGGAACTGATTCCCATAAAGGAAGAGTATTGACTTTTCATTGAAGAAATATTGCCAAGATAGGTTTCCGAAAGGGAACTCAGGCTCGCGCCGGGTGAGTCTTTGGATGAGATTCTCAGTTCTTTCTGTGCCAGGCCTGCGAGTCCCCTGCCTTTCTCGTGGGCTCCTGCAAAGAGGATATAGTCTCCTGGAGGGAGATCCATGCCTGTCAGGGAAAGTGTGCTCTGGTCTTCCTCGCCTATGCTTATTGTGCCGTTTTCTTTTCCTATAAAATTCTGGATCTCGTTCTTAAGCCCGTCTTTTCCGGCTCCTGACTCGTTTCCTGTCAGGCCGGCTTCCAGGTTCCTTATAATATCAACTCCGTTTACCACAGGTCTTGCCAATACTGCTGCCCGTGCTGGGATATTCTCATTTTCGCATGTATCTGCTCTTAAAAGTACAGCCCAATATGTGTAACCTGTCCTGGCAGGTGCATTCCTCAGGTTCAGGTTGACCTCAAGATTTTCGCCTTCCTCGATGGTATACGGAACTTTAGCTTCCATTCTGTACTCCAGAACATCAAAGTAATTTGCTAAAAGAATCTCTTTTTCCTGGTCAGGTTTATTAGTCTCGTTTCCTGCAAGAGTTATAAGAACCCGGTAGCTTCCGGCAGAAAGAGGACCAAGGGTCAGGGGAGGCAGATCCCCGTCACCGTTCAGAACTGCAGGGATTTGCACATAAAATTCAGTATTGTTACTGAGAATTTCCTCTAGGCTATCTTCGTTACCATCCGTGCCATTTAAAATGGTTTTTCCAGGAAAACCAGGATCGTATGCCTTAACAAGATATATATTCACATTCTCATGTCTGAGGGTCTCAGACCCTTGATAGCTTATCTTCACGCTCTCATTTACGGTATAAAACGAACGAAGAGAATAGCGGTATGACAGTATGAATTTCAGATTATTCCAACTACTTTCCTTCTGTTCTATCTCAGGTATTACAGTTTCATTTCCTGTGCCATTCCCCGTATTGTTTGCCAGGTAATATACTTTTATTTCAGGTTTCACTTCCTGATTTCCCAGATTTCCTGCCCAGTTACATTGTATCGTTTTTACCTCAGGTATCAATTTCTTACTTTCAGGGACCTTTGTGCAATTGCATACCCCAGTTTCCGGTCTCTCCTCTATTCCTGCGACTCTTGGGCTTTCTGCTCTGTTGTATACTCTTACATCTGGGTCGGTTCTTCCTAGGTCACTCTTTTTATTATCCGTTCCATTTTCTACTTTCTCTTTTAATTTCACGTTTGCTCCGCCGTCTTCCGAGCTGGCTATGTTGTTTCCTGCCTTCTGTTTCTGCTCAGGAACCTTTACTATATTTTCCTGCTGTTTGGTCCCACTATGCCTTCCGGTATCCTGATTCTCTTCTGTATTTCCCTGCTCGTCTATATCGTCATTTACCCCTGTCTCATGTTCTATTCCCTCTTCCACACTTCCGGAGGCATTTTCTTCTCCAGTCTTCTGCTCAGGATTCACCTCTTCTCCTGGAGGGTTTTCTATCCCTTTTTCAACTTCTGTGTCTGGTACAGGCTTGTGCGTGGTATTTTTCTGGTTTTCCGTGTTGTTATGCTGTCCTGTTTGTAGATCTGAACCTCCTTTCTCGGTTTCCTGAGTTTGTGCACTGCTATTCTGTCCTGTTTGTGAATCTGAATTTTCTTTCCTGGTCTTCTGGTTATCCGTGTTATTCTCTTCTACAATTTCCGGTTCCTGGTCATCATCCCTACTTTGTCCATATTGAGTCCCGTTATCTGCTCCGGTTCTTGATTCAGGGTTTCCAGCTTCGTTTTCTCCGTTATCTGCCCCGTTATTTAATCCTTTATCTGGATCCTGCCCCTTGTCCACACCTTCCTGATCACCTGCGCTGCCACTTGCTTCTTCTTGTGGCTCCGGTTCATTTTCCGGGCTCTCTGGAATTATTGCATCATTATTTTGTATGTCACTATTAGCCTTGGTTCCCGGCTCAAACGCTTCTATTTCATTCTCTTCCCCTTCTGACCCATTACCCGATTCTACGGTTGATTCCTGGCCCGGTCCCGCACTTTTCTTGCTGTCCGTATCGCCGATTTCCTCTGTTTCATTTTCCGGACTCATTCCAGCATTTTCTGAACTGTCTGAGCTGTCATTCTCAATAATTACCTGCTCTGGACTCTGTCCGATACTTGTCCCATTTCCTGTGTTATCTTCTTCTCCTGCGGCTGGTATTGAGATTATTGAAAAAATAAGAACTAAAATAACCCATGCAGATTTCCATTTTCTGCTGTATGATTCGCTATATCTCTCTGTTTTTTTCTTCAATCACTACACCCCTGATTATCCTCTTTCCTGCCTGACCGGGATTCTCATAGATTTTAATAATTTTGATGTTATTTTTGTCTACAAGTCTGATTCTTATCATAGTTTTTCTCTTTAAGTAAAGCAAAAGTAATAATATCCAGGTTAAAGTCCGTCTATCTATATCTCCTGGAGTCTCATTACTGAAAAATCTTCTTTTTTTATTCCGTTTTTCCTTTTAAGAATTTTTCTCCGGATTGGGCTTGCCTTCTAAAGGAATTTTACTTTTTAAGCTAGGCTTTCTACAGGCTGCAGGTCTTCAGTTTATAATCCCAGTTTGTGGGCAGGAGTAAATAAATGCAGATTTCTAAAAATAGTTCTCTCGTGCTATTATTTTTAGGTAGTAATATTTTTTATTATAGCAGCAAGTTAAGAGATTGATTATTTTGTGAACTCTCCAAATAACCAGATTTAGATAGCCCAAGTTTGAAGTTAAATAGTTCAAGTTCGAAGTATAAAAAGAAGCCTGAAAAGAATTCTGAACAGGATCTAAACTAAGAATTCTGAAAGGTCTAAAAATATAGTCAGGGTTTAATATTAATCTGAATATCCAGAATAATGCTCCGATTAACAGAATCTATCTGGTTTCAAATATTCCTGTAGCTGGCTATGTATAATATAATACACTTATGTGTAACTTACAGATAGGTATATAATACATTTAGATGGGTGCATAATACGTTAAGGTGGGTATACAATACATTTAGGTGTATAATACGTTTAGATGAGCATATTAATACATTTAGTATGTATATATCACATTTACAGGTGGGCTATAACATACTATAATATATCACGGGTCGGTTGATATCACACTTGTAAGCTTGCCTAAGCTCCTGCTGGTCCGTAAGTAGAGCAGTAGAACTGGTATTTTTTTCAATTGAGATCTCATCACTCAAAGTTTTTATCGAAGAAATACGAGTTCGGTCTTTTTAATTTATTTGATTATTTCTTCCCTGAAGTTGATTCTTCTTTTGCAATTATCTTCTCGCCTGCAAAGGCTTTATATATTAGATATGCCCTTTAAAGGCAAAGTACGTCCAAGATGGAAATTTCAGACATTTAGTGTTTGAAATTATCTAATCAGATCAATGTGATGCTTAATGCTTCTTCCCGAAAGTTTTCGGGAAATAGGATTTTCTGCCGTGCTTTACGGGAGATTTCCTGCATTGAAGATAAATCCAGTGAGAAAAGTCGGATCAACATGAGTGTCAAAGGGCCAATGCTTTGAAACGCCCGCTTTTGGCGTCGAACCGACGTCTAGAATCGCACGAAACTGTTCAAGTTTTCGATGAGTCGCGGTTGCAGTTACTGAATACTGAAGTTTCAAATCAGGGAACTGAATTCAAAATCAGGTTACCGAA
>JGI24714J26587_10001036_pt1 | contig 19897 bp, 19 predicted proteins | sample BioPla4DNA2_FD_26587 | JGI IMG/M metagenome (IMG submission 26587)
CCCCAAGCTCACAACAGAAAAACAACCACTCTAGCTATAGAGGACAGCATTCGAGTTCCCATTGATCTACTAAACGATATTATGAACTTGGCTAGTGAATTGGTGCTGGGAAGGAATCAACTCCTTAGGGCATTAGAAGCCTACAGAAAAAAGGTAGAAGGATTAGATTCTATTTTACAAAACATTGATCACATCACAACACAGCTGCAGGAAAGAATTATGCAGACCAGGATGCAGCCTTTGGTAAATGTATTCAATAAATTCCCAAGAATGATAAGAGACCTGTCTAGGCAGCTGGGTAAGGAAATGAAATTGAAAATAACCGGTGCTCAAGTGGAATTGGACAAGTCTATTATTGAAGGGCTTGGAGATCCCCTTACTCATCTTATTCGCAACGCAGCGGATCATGGTATAGAAAAACCTGAGGATCGGGAAAGGGCAGGAAAAAATCGAGAAGGCATTATCGCCCTTGGTGCTTATCAGGAGGGGAGCCATGTAACCATACTTATATCTGATGACGGGGCTGGAATAAATATTGAAGCATTGAAGGCCAAAATACTGGAAAAAGAGTTAAGAACCCCTCAAGAGCTGGCTACCATGGATGAAAAAGAGATCCTGGAACATATCTTCATGCCTGGTTTTTCCACTGCCAAAAACGTAACTGATGTTTCAGGGAGAGGCGTAGGCATGGATGTAGTTCGAACCAATATTGAAAAGCTTGGAGGAACTATAGATATAGACAGCCAATCTGGCCAAGGAACTACCTTTAAGCTTAATTTACCCTTAACATTGGCTATAATATCCTGCCTGATAGTAGAAGCTGAAGGACAAAAATTTGCCCTGCCCCAGGTAAATCTCCAGGAGATGGTAAGGGTCAAGCCTGGCGATAAGGACAGGCGTATAGAGAATGTTAGCGGTTCCTTGGTGCTTAGGTTTCGCGGTAATCTGCTTCCCATTGTTAAATTGTCTGATGTATTGGGATTGTCAAGAAGTGACCAAGATACCCACGAATTTAATGACCCTTCTAAGATAATTAGGGTATTGATACTAAAAGTAGGACAGCACCGTTATGGTTTGATAGTAGACGCCATACATGATGATGAAGAGATACTAGTAAAGCCTTTGCCCAAACATCTTAAGGACTGCAAATGTTACTCAGGAGTTACTATTTTAGGTGATGGAAGAATTGCCATGATTTTAGATGCAGACGGAATTGCTGATCTTGCGGATTTAAAACTGGTGGATGTTAAAGACACAAAAGAACAGGATGAAAGCAACAGGACAACTAGTGAAGAACATACAATAATTTTATTTAGCTGTTCCGGAGCTGAGGTGTTGGCCCTTCCTCTATCCATGGTATCACGTGTGGAGGAGATTAGCCCAGATGATATCCAGCAGGTAGGAGATAAGGAGTATATTGAATTTAGAGGGCGATCCTTGAGGCTTGTGCGGCCGGAAGATTATATCCCTATTTCCAAAAAAGAATATACGGATTCAAAGCTATACGTCATAGTGCCTAAACTGGTAAAGCATCCTATAGGCATACTAATACGCAAGGTATATGATACAGCTACTATTAATATAGATTACAGCCAGCAGGACATTAAGGCCCATGGCGTAGTAGGCAATACCTTTTGGAATGGTAAGATAGTGTTAATGCTTAATCTATACCAGCTATTTGAAATGGCTGCTCCAGAATATTATAGGACATCAGACGAGAGTAGGGCTGAGGCAATAAATTACACCATTTTGCTGGCGGAAGATTCTTCTTTCTTTAGGCGACTGGAAAGGGAGTACCTTGAAGAAGCTGGCTATAAAGTGTTAGAGGCAGAAAACGGTAAACAAGCTCTTAATATATTAAAGGAGGAAAAGGTAGACGCCTTAATAAGCGATATAAATATGCCAGTAATGGATGGTTTGGAGCTGATAAGTAATATACGAAAGGATGAAGTCCTAAAAAACCTTCCAGCCATAGCTGTTACCTCCCTATTTAACGACAGCCAAATCAAGGCTGGCTTGGATGCGGGTTTTGACTATTATGAGATTAAACTGGACAAGGAAAAGCTCCTGGGCAAACTGGATGCAGCCATTAGAGAGAGGATGAGCAGAAATGCAGGGTAAGATTCTAACCTTTTATTTAAAAGGGGAACTATTTGGGATAGACATAAAGCTGGTTAAGGAAATAAATAGAAAAATAAACTATACAAAAGTGCCTGGCGCTCCAGGCTTTGTAGTAGGTTTATTTAATATGAGAGGACAGGTAGTGACAGTGTTTGACCTAGTTAGCTTTATTTATGGCAAGCAGGGTATTGTACCAGATAATCCAACTTGTATAATCCTTAAAAATCATGATAATGGTAGCGAATATATGGGTTTTGTTGTGGATAGGCCTGGTGATGTCTTGGATGTGGAAGAGGACTGGTGTGAGCCCATGCCTGGCAATATCCATCATATAGATGATCGATATATAAAAGAGGTTGTAAAACTAGAGGATCAGTTGATAATGGTTATAGATGCTGACAAGATTTTTGGAGAAGATGTGCAGTTAGATTGAACTTAAGAAAGGATGAATAGGATGAGTAGATTAAGGAGATTAAAACCTAAGGACTTTAGTCTTGGAATAAATAAAAGCCTAAAGATAAAAATTCCCTTTCTAACGGGTATACTGATACTCATCATTTTAGCCTTTGTAGTTTTAACAGCTATGGAAATTGCTAAAAGTATCATAATAGCTAATACCAAGGCCAACATGCAGGTTATGGCAGATACCCATGGAGAGATGCTGGATTACTTCATGAATGAGCGTATAGGAGATGTGAAGGTTATAGCACAAAACAAGGATATAGTAGACACAACTACCAGTGCTAGCATAAAGCAGGATATATTAAGCCATGCCGTAGAGCAGCATGGAGATACATACCACGATATGTTAATAGTAGATATGGATGGCAGGCTGGTAGCTGCCAGCAGCGCAAATGTTCGGGATGATTATAGCGATGCTGCCTGGTTTGTAAATACTAAGGAAAAGCTGGATATTTACTACGAATATAGAAAAAGTGAGGATATAGGTTTTAATGTTGTTACCTTCAGCTATCCTATCTTTAATAAATCTTTAGATCCAGTAGGAATCCTTACTGCCCGTATGTCTGATAAGATACTACATGAAATGATGAATGATATTATCGATGAAATGGAAGAGCAGGGCAATGTTGGGAGTTATCCATATATAATTGATAAGAATGGAACTTTTATCTGGCATCCTGTAACTGAAAAGATAGGCAGTGAAAACATTGCTGAAAGGGACGATAATTTAGGGAATATTGCCAGGGAAATGATATCTGGTAAAGCTGGTAGCGGTGAGTATACCTATGAGGGGGTATCCAAACTAGTAGGCTATACCCATCTATCGGGAGTAAGGGATTTTGAAGGACTTGGCTGGTCCTTAGCTATTACCCTTAACAGGGACATATTTATACAGCCTATACAGCAATTTAATATGATTATACTGTCAGTAGGCCTTATCCTATCAGCTGTAGGCCTGTTATTGTTGTGGAGAATAACTGCCTCCAGCCTAAAACCCTTGGATCAGACAGTTGGCATGCTAAAGGATATAGCAAAAGGAGAAGGAGATCTAACCATAAGAATACCCGAGACATCTAAGGATGAATCAGGACAGCTGGCCAGATATTTTAACCAGTTCGTGGACAAGATCCAAAACATGGCCAGAGAGATATACCAGACTACTCTGGCCTTGTCGGAGTCATCTAATGCCCTAACCCATATTTCCAATACACTAGCAGCAAATAGTGAAGAGATGAACGCAAAAACCGATAATGTTATGGCAGCTTTAGAGGAAATTACCAGCAGTATTGCCAATACTGCACAAGCTTCCGATGATACTAGAAGCAACATAAACGTTGCAGCTTCTGCTATAGAGCAAATGTCTGCTTCCACCAATAGACTGGCTACCACTTCTGAGGGCATCTCAGATCACGTAGAGCAGGTAAGACAAGCCATTCAGGATATTTCCCATACTGTAAATCTAATTGCTGATTCTGCTATGCAGGTCTCCCAGTCTGTTAATGAAGGGGCTACATCTCTAAAAGAGCTCAATATTTCCCTTGGGGATGTAAGTAGCAATTCAGAACGCTCTATGGTAATAATTTCAGATGCACAAAAGAGAGCACAGCAAACCAATGAAATTATTAGAAAACTAAATGAATCATCTAAGCAGATTGGAAAAATTGTAAACGTCATTAACGATATAGCCGATCAGACCAACATGCTGGCTTTAAATGCTGCTATTGAAGCAGCAGGGGCAGGTGAAGCGGGCAAGGGCTTTGCGGTAGTAGCCAATGAGGTTAAAGAACTTGCTAAGCAAACAGCGGAAGCTACAGAAGAGATTGCCCAGCAGATTCAGGATATGCAGGGAAATATGGCTGATGCAGTAAAGGCAGTGGAAACCATTAACAAGGTTATTGAAGAGATTACTCAAATAACCAATACCATTGCTTCAGCAGTGACCGAGCAGTCGGCAATTACGGGTGAAATATCAACTTCTATACTGGAAGCTGCAAATGAAGTTAATCTAATTAGCCATGAGATACAGGATGTAGCAGATAAGTCCAAAGGCGCGGTTAAAAACGCTGGAAAGGCCTCTGAAGGGGTTCAGGAGATAGCCAGATCGGCACAGGAATTATCCCTGGCTGCCCATGAGATAGCTCAGAGGACTGAAGAATCTTCTAAGAAAATGGATGAAATTGCCGAGTCTGCCAGTGAAATATCAAGGGGGGTAAGTGAGATAACCATTAGCACTCAAGAGATTAGTCAAGCAGCTTATGAGACAGCTACCGGAGCTGGAGATACCAATAAGGCATCCATTGAATTGGCGGAGCTGGGACAAAAGCTTGAGCAGCTAGTAAAGCAGTTTAAAATATAAGGTTTGGAGGGGTTTGTGTGAAAATAAGATCAAAATTGCTGCTGTCTTTTTCAGCAATATGCTTGTTTGCCCTAGTCATAGGTATAGTTGGATATTGGGGGATGGCTAGGGCTATGAGAGATATAGATGAGATAGGGGATACGGGAATTCCCAATTTAAAAAATATACTAACCTTAAAAGAGACTCAACTGAGCATTAATATGGTAGAAAATATTTTAACCAGCCCAAAGCTTACTGCTGAGCAGAGGCAAACCAGATACCAACGTTTGGAGGAAGCTTGGCAGCGGGCTGATGAGGCTTGGGAATATTTGAGCAAGGCCAAGCTAACAGAAAGGGAGAAGCAAATATGGGAGCGGTTAGAAGTAGCCTGGGAAAACTGGAAAAATGCCAATGAAGAATTCTTAGTTCTTTCCAAAAGTTTGGATGAGACAAAAATACTAAATCCCATGGAAATAAGATATGAGCTGGCCCTTAGGCAAAAGGATCATTCATATTGGATCTGGCAGCTTCTACATTCCATAACCAGTGGTACAGAGTTTGAGGGGGAGACTGATCCAACAAAGTGTCAATTAGGGAAATGGCTTAATTCCTTTACTACGGAAAACCAGGAACTTTCCAACTACATAAAAGAGATACATGAGTATCATGACAAGGTTCATGAAAGCGGGCAGACTATAGTTGGGCTTATGGGCCAAGGTGCTGATAATAGGGTTCAGGCAATGGAGGTATACAGAAATGTTACTCTGCCTAATATGGATAANGTTTTAGACCTATTAGTAAAAATGGACAATGTGGCCAAAGAAGCGGATCTTATATATGAACAGATGGTGGAGCAAGCCCTTTATGTCACTAGGGATGCATTTTTAGAGACTGAAGCTATTTTAGATGAGCTGGTAGAAGAGAATACAAAAGTTGTAGAACAGATGAATGAAAATGCAGACAGAAGGACTAGCTTTGCCCTAGCTTTTCTCGTTATCTCTATACTAGCAGGCATTGCCTTAGCTGGTATATTGGCTGTCATTTTATCCTATAGGCTTACTAAAGCCATACGATATGTTCAGGATATGATGGGTAAGGCTGCTGAAGGAGACTTAACAGTTAGGGTAGAGGTAGACAGCAAGGATGAACTAGGCCAGTTAGCTGACTCCTTCAACCAGTTTATGGGAAAAATACAGTTCATGACCCGAGATATTTATGAAACTACCATTACACTAAACAAATCCTCTAAAAATCTTCTTGATATATCAGAGGATATGGCATCTAACAGTGAAGAGGTTAACAGCAAGACCGGCGTGGTATCAGCAGCGGTAGAGGAAATATCTGCTACTATAGATAATGCTGCCAATGCATCTGATGAAACCAGCCAGAGCATTAACACCATAGCTAGTGCTGTGGAGGAGATGTCGGCATCTACACGAAATTTAGCATCAGCAGCGGAGCAGACCTCGGTAAATGTTCAAGAGGTCAACCAGCGAGTTAATGATATTTCTTCTAGTATAAGCAGGGTGGCGGATTCAGCGGCTAATGTATCTATCTCTGTTAACAGCGTTGCTACTTCGGTAAAGGAAATAAACGCTTCCTTGACTGAGGTCAGCGTCAATTGTGAACGCTCTACTGAAATAACCTTGGATGCAGAAACCAAGGCTAAAGAGGCCAATGTTTTGATTGGAAAGCTTAATGTATCAGCTCGTCAAATAGGCAGGATTGTTGATGTAATAAGTGATATAGCTGATCAAACCAATATGCTGGCTTTAAATGCTGCCATTGAGGCAGCAGGTGCTGGTGAAGCTGGAAAGGGCTTTGCAGTTGTAGCCAATGAAGTAAAGGAGCTAGCAAAACAAACAGCAGAGGCTACCGAAGAGATAGCACAGCAAATAAGCGATATGCAGCAGCAGATGGCCAATGTAGTGGCCGCTGTAGGTACCATAACAAAGACCATAGATGAAAGCAATAAGATTACTAATACCATAGCAGCGGCAGTAACTGAACAATCCACATTAACTGGAGAAATTAGCCAGTCTACCATGGCAGCAGCAGACTTGGTAAATTCTATAAGCAGTGAGATTAGAGATATTGCATCCAATGCTCAAGATGCTGTAAACAGCTTGAATGAGGCGGCTACTGGAGTTCGTGAAATAGCCAGATCAACTGCAGAATTATCCCATGCTGCCAATGAAATAGCCCAAAATACGGAAGTAGCATCGGGAAGGGTACAAGAGATTGCACGTTCTTCCAAAGAAATATCCTTAGGTGCTTCGGAGATCAATTACAATATACAAGAAATTAATGCTGCCACTGAGGATACAGCTAATGGCGCTGCCAAAACTAGTGATGCTGCAGCCCAGTTAGCCCAGCTGGCACAAGATTTGGAAGTATTGGTCAATCAATTTAAGGTTTAACAGGGGTTAGAGGGAGGACATATCATTGGATAAGTTAAAGGTTTTGGTAGTAGACGATTCCCTGGTCTATAGGAAGATTATTTCTAAAGCCGTTGAAAAAACCAATATAGCTGTGGTAGACTGTACCGCCTCTAGTGGTATAACTGCTCTTGAAAGGTTGCAACAGAGGGAAATAGACATAGTTTTATTGGACGTCTTTATGCCGGAGATGGACGGCATAGAAACCCTTAAGGAAATTAAAAAAAAGTACAATCATATTCACGTTATTATGATTAGCAGCGGGGGTATGGATGGTGCCAAGATAACCGTTGAGGCTCTTAGGCAGGGAGCCATGGATTTTATTATAAAACCTACAAATGGTAATTTGGAATATAATATGGATATTATCAATAGACATCTTAATTTACTCTTTTCTCAAATTCTTATAGATAAATATGTTGGAACCAGGCAGCCAATTCATCCTCCCAGAGAGAACAAAAAAACAGATGATACATTTCCTTTATCCCGTAAAAGGGCGAGGGTGCTGCCCCCTAGTCCTACCACCTTGTGTGGAGTGGATATTGTAGTTATGGCTTCATCCACTGGAGGCCCCAATGCAGTGGAGGAGGTTTGTAAGGAGCTGGGCTCGGACTTTTCAAAACCTATTTTGCTAGTACAGCACATGCCTCCCGATTTTACTAGAATCTTTGCAGGCTTTTTAGACAAGAAAACCAGGATTCAGGTAAAAGAGGCACAGGAGGGAGATAAAATCCTTGGCGGCAGGATGTTGATAGCACCAGGAGGTTATCATATGAAGGTTAATGCTGACTTTACTATATCTCTTTCAGATGAAGCTCCAGTAAATGGTGTTAAACCTGCTGCAGATGTTCTATTTAAATCAGTAGCTAAGGCCTATGNAGGCAAGAGAGTGTTGGCAGTTATACTTACGGGAATGGGTAGTGACGGAACAGAGGGGCTTAAAGCACTAAAGAGAGCATGCCAATGTTATTCTATTACCCAAAGTGAAGAATCAAGTGTAATATATGGTATGCCCAGAAGTGCATATGAAGCAGGATTGTCCGATGAGAGGGTAGACTTAAAGGATATTGGCAGGCGAATTATAGAGATTAGTAGAGGAAGATGCTGATGCCTAATTTAACATCTAAGGAATTTGAGCTATTAAGGGATTATATAGAAAAGGAATGCGGAATTGATTTGGACAGGGACAAGGCTTATCTAATAGAAAGTAGGCTTTCTGGGATATTAGCAGAATCTGGTCTATCCTCCTTTGAAGAACTCTATTATAAGCTACGAATCCAAAAGGATATAAAAATGAATGAAAAGGTAATAGATGCCATCACTACTCATGAAACTCTTTGGTTTAGGGATAAAACTCCTTGGCAAATTCTAGAAAAGGTATTGTTGCCCACATATATTGATGAAATTCGGCAAAACAAACGGAGTAAGGTAAGGATATGGAGTGCAGGTTGTTCAACAGGGCAAGAAGCCTATTCTACTGTTATGAGCATAGATAGCTATCTAGAGAGGCACAGGATAAAAGATGTGTCCCTAGATCACTTTGAGATACTAGCTACCGATATATCTCATAGCGTACTGGAGATAGCTAGAGCCGGGAAATATGACAGTATTTCTATTATGAGAGGCTTAGCTGATGAGTATAAGGATAAATACTTTGCTAATGAAGGGAGGAAATGGATACTAACTAAAAAGATAAGGGACAGGGTTATATTTAAGCGATTTAACTTACAAAATAGCTTCATTACCTTGGGGAAATTTGATATTGTTTTTTGCCGCTATGTACTTATCTATTTTTCCACCCAGCTAAAAAAGGAAGTGTTTCAAAAGATTAGTGAAATATTAAATCCACCCAAGGGGGTATTGTTTCTAGGCAATTCTGAAGTCTTCACTGATTATGAAGACAGCTTTGTAAGGATGGAACATCAGGGTGGAGTATATTATATGGTAAAGGAGTCAGGGGTATGAGGGTTTTGTCTGTTGATGATTCTGCCATGGTTAGAAAAATAATTAGAGGCGCTGTGGAAGTGTTAGACGGTGATTTACTTGAGGCATCTGATGGTATTGAAGCCCTTGAACTATTAGAAAAGCAATACAAATACATAGATTTAATACTACTGGATTGGAATATGCCAAGGCTTAACGGTATGGAAGTTCTAAAAAAACTAAAAGCCGATAGGCGGTTTAGGTCCATTCCTGTTATGATGGTGACTACTGAAAGTGAGAGACAAAATATAGTAAGTGCTATACAGCAAGGAGCAATACACTATTTAATTAAACCCTTTACCATAGAGGAATTGATCAAACGCATTATGGAATGTTTAGGGAAAGGTGGTTATAAAAATGACTGATATGGATATCGAAAAAATTGCTGATTATTTTACAGATAGCTTTAGACAGGTACTTAGTACCATGGCAGGCTTTGAAGTTAGTCATATAGCCTGTGAGCAATTAAATGCTTCAAATGAAAANCCTATCATTATGGGTGCAATGGTGCTACATGGTAAAAAAGACGCGATCATATCCCTATCTATGGAAAAAAGTACTGCGTCTATGATTATAGCATATATGACAGGCATATTGCCCCAAGAGCTAAAGGAACAAGATCTATTTGATGGGGTGGCGGAGCTAGTAAATATTATGGCAGGAGAAGTTAAGGCTAGACTGGCTAATACTCCCTATCATTTCCTACTAACCTCTCCCTTTTCTTTAGGAGGCACCAACTTCAAGATGGTTCAAAAGAAAAATCTCCTAGAGACCTGCAGACACTTAAGGGCGGGAGAGATGGATATTACCTTTCGTATTGCTTATATATAGAAAGGAGCAATGGTTTATGGATATAAATTTATATGACATCTTTGGCACTAGTGTCAAAGATATTATAAAAGAAATGACAGGTTTAGATATAAGAGGAATGGATGATCTGGAGCAGGAGCCTGGAGAGATATTATCTATGGGAGTGTCTTCTATTATTACCTTTGCCGGTGNCAGAAAGGGCAGGCTCCTAGTGGATATGGAGCCAAGCTTGGCGATCTATTTAGCAAATGCTTTATTGGGAGAAGAATATGATAATATAAAAAACCGTATGGTCTTAGCCACAGTTTCTGAAATCAACAACATAGTATCTGGTGATGCCATAACCAAACTAAATAATAAATACTCCATGGGGCTTAGGCTAACACCGCCCATTGTATTTACAGGTCAGGACGTAATTATTTCTATCCCAAAGATAAGCTCCCTATCCTCATGGGGCGATACGGATTACGGAAAGATCCGTATCAATATCGCTTGGGAAGGGGGCAATAATTAATGGATGTTAAATACATACTTCCTTTTTTAGAATCAGTAAAAAGTGTTCTTGAACAATTTGGTGTAGAGAATATTAAACGGGGACAGTTGGCAAAAAAGGATATAATGCATGTAAACCAAGACATTACAGCCGTAGTAGGTGTAGTAGGTCACATTAGAGGGAATATAGCTTATTCCATGTCTGAAGATACTGCACGAAGGATAGTATCGGCAATGATGATGGGTATGCCTGTTGAGCAGCTAGATGAAATGGGTAGAAGTGCCATAGGTGAGTTTGCCAATATGGTTACCGGAAATGCATCTATCTTGTTTTCAAACTCCGGGTTGGAAGTGGATGTGACTCCCCCTTCTATTATATTTGGTAAGGATATGTATTTTATCATCAGTACAGTCCAGACAATAAAAATAGATATGGAAACTTCTTTGGGTAAAATAGAGATTTATATTGGATTGGAAATTTAAAATATTGTTAACTTTTGCCTATATACATAGCAAAAAAAGGTCGAATATGATAAAATAGTGACAAGATTAAAAGAAAGAAGTTGTTAGAAGGCGTTTAGGAGGAAATGTTAAGGTGGTAAAAAGGATTTTGCTGGTAGATGATTCACCTATTATACATACTTTACTTCGGAAGGCTTTGGAAAAGCATGGATATGAGGTATGTGGTAACGCTAAAAATGGAATGGAAGGGATTGATTTGTACAAATCCCTTAAACCGGATTTAGTCTTTATGGATATTACCATGCCAATAATGGATGGCTTAGAAGCTGCTAAACTAATAAAAGAGTTTGATTCTCAGGCAAAAATTATAATGTTAAGTGCAATGGGTGATGATGAGATAGTAGAACAAGCAAAAGAGTTGGGCATCGATATTTTCTTAAAGAAACCTTTTGATGATTACAAGATTATCAGCNCTATTTCAAAAGTGGTTTAACTTTGTTAGTGGTTAACCTGGTAAAGGTAGATTGGGAGGNAAAATGGCTTACAACATTTTAATCGCTGATGATATGTTGTTAAATAGAAAGTTAATAAGAAGAGCGCTGGAGCAAAAGATTGACAATGTCAATTTCCTTGAAGTAGATGACGGGAATAAGGCATTAGAGTACATACGTAAAGGTGTAGTTGACATTATTATCCTGGATCTAATTATGCCCAAAAAGAACGGTTTTGAAGTAATTAAGGAAGTAAAATCCCTAGAAGAATACAGTGATATTCCCATAATCGTTAACTCTGCAATGGATGAGATAGATACCATTCAAGAAGCATTAGAGCTAGGTGCTACAGATTATTTTACCAAGCCTTTAACCATGCAGCAAATGCAAATTGTTTTGCCTGTCAAGGTTAAGAATGCCCTTAAGGCATATCAGCAAAAGCGTTTGCTTCTTGAAATGAATCAGAGGATGAAGGACCAGATAAAGGTAGCCACTGCCCTACAGAATATATTAATTGATGAGTCTAAGTCCCTCCCAGATGTAGAGATGATAGGAAAATATATTCCAAGTTCTGATCTAAGCGGGGATTTTTATGAGTGTTTACAGATAGAGGACAAGGTTTGGCTTTTTATAGCTGATGTTTCGGGCCATGGAGTGGCTGCAGCTATGATTTCTTCAATGATGAAAGTTATGTTTAAAAACTTAGTCAGTCAGTATTCAACCCCGGCAGAGGTGCTTAGGGAAATGAACGCAACCTTTTACAATATAACCCACGGCACTTATTACATAACTGCTTTTGTTGGCCTTATTCAGGATGGGGTTCTGACTTACTCCAATGGTGGACATCCCTACCCTATTATTGTTGACACCTCAGACAATAAGGTGTACATGCTGGAGAATAACGGGTTTTTGGTAGGTATTGTTAATGATTATGAATATACCATGCATAGAATAAAGATAGATCCAGACAGCTATATAATAATGTATACAGATGGTTTACTAGAACCAGGTGAAGAAGAAAACCATATGAAGACCTGCGATGATTTGCTGGCATATATTGATAAGCACAAGGACATGCTGAAAAGTGATCCCATATTCCTGCTGGATTCAATTGTTAAGGATTTTGGTAAGGATACCGGTCATAAACTAAAGGATGATGTGGCACTTATCATAGTAAGAAAAAAGTAACGAAAAAGTCCAGGCTTCCTGGACTTTTCCGTTACTCTTCTTCAAATTTTACTTTGTTTTTTTCGGCGAAGGATTTTAGAACGTCCACCACCCAATTGAAGTCATCCTTAATTACGCCCTTTTCAATAATGTAAGGAGAATCTTCACCGTTTATATCGATCTCTACTCTGTCAACGGTTCTTTTGATGAAGAGCTTCTTCTTTTCCGCCTGAGTTTTTCGTATAACTGCAATATTATTGGCGGCAAACCTTTTCCAATGCTTTCCAGCTCCAGTATTTAACGATAATTCACCTAAGTCTGCATTAAACTCTTTAACATATTGTGGTGCCGACATTCACAATTCCTCCCTTGAACGTTTTTTTACTCCCTTACATGATTGATAAAGGTAGAAGAATTGTAGAAAAATATGATTGCAGTTAGGTAGGATGAATTATGGTAAAAAAGGGCATAAGGGAGTTGCTGCCATTATTATAGCATATTTCTGCAAATATATAAAGGGAATTTGCAGAAAATAATGATAATTAATTATTAAAAAATTATAAAAACTCATCAGTTAAACAGAGAAGCTTTTCTATAAGATTATATTAAAGAGGGATGAGAAATATGATAACTTTAATAAAAAATATAGATATATTAACCATGGATGAAAATAATACTTTATATAAAAATGGATGTATCTTAATAGAAGATAGTAAGATAGCCTTTATTGGGAATCAATCTGAGCTAAATATGGATAACAGCTATGACAAAATCGAAGATGGCAAGGGAAAACTAGCAATGCCAGGATTTATAAACACCCACACCCATGTCGCCATGACCCTTTTTAGAGGCTATGCCAATGACTTGCCCCTGATGCAATGGCTGTCTCAAAAGATATGGCCTATGGAGGACAAGCTTATAGAAGAGGACATTTACTGGTTATCCCTGCTAGCTATAGCTGAGATGCTCAGGGGAGGGGTTACCACCTTTGCAGATATGTACATGTTTATGGAAGAGACAGCTCTGGCGGTGGAGCACTCTGGGGTAAGAGGGGTTTTGGCTAGGGGGTTACAAGGCCCTGATGAAAACTCCCAAAGAAGATTAGAAGAAAATAGAAGGCTGTGGGAGAATTGGCAAGGCCGAGGAGATGGAAGAATTCAAGTAATGGTAGGTCCTCACGCCGTATATACTTGTGAGCCTTCATACCTCTTAGAAGCTATGGAATTGGCTAAGGAATTAGATGTGGGGATCCATATTCATCTATCGGAGACTAGGCAGGAAGTAGATAATTGCATAGAAAAGTATGGAAAAAGTCCTGTTAGGCATTTATATGACCTTGGCCTGCTGGATGGGCATGTTTTGGCTGCCCACTGTGTACATTTATCCCAGGAGGATTTGGATATATTGAAGGAAAAGGATGTAAAGGTTGCCCATTGTCCTGCTAGCAATCTAAAGCTGGGCAGTGGTATTGCTCCTATTAGCGATATGATAAAAACAGGAATCACCGTATCTTTGGGTACTGATGGAGCTGCCAGCAATAACAACTTAAGTATAATGAAAGAAATGGCTCTGGCGGCGCTTATATCCAAGGGTGTAGAGGAAGAACCCACTCTTATTCCTGCTACTTTAGCCCTTAGGATGGCAACCGTAAATGGTGCAAAGGCATTAGGGCTTGAGAAAGAGATAGGCAGCTTGTCCCCTTGTAATAAAGCTGATATTATATTGCTAGATGTCCATGCACCACACTATTATCCTCACACCGACTGGATAAATCATCTGGTATATAGCGGTCATTCTTCGGATGTGCATAGTGTCTGGGTAAATGGAAAAAAGTTAATGGACAATAGGGAACTATTAACAATAGATTTGGACCAGGTATATGGTGAGGTTAATAAAATATATAAAAGAATAATGGGGGAATAGAAGAACTTATGACTGATAGGAAGGATAGTAAAAGAATTGATAAAAAAAACATAGAAGATACACTACAAAAAGTGCTTATGGCTACAAGAAGCCTGATAATCTATAGAGAATTACAAGAGCTACCAGCATGGCAACATTTTATGGGGCTTTTATCAGGTATCCTTGACAAAAACATCACACCATCTGATCTAGTAGAAGCATATTATAGCTTTCTAAATGCTTTTATTAATTCCTGTTATTCAATAGATTCTAGCTATTATTCTTGGAAAGAGTGGCTACTGGATAGGGTTTTATACTCAGAGAATATATTTACTATTTGGGCTGAGAATCAGAAAGGTGCTTTACCTAAAGCAATGCTTGAAGGGGCAAATCATGATCTTGATTGTATTNGCCAAATAGCTAATATACCTTGGGATGAACTTATCTTCCTATTAGAAGATAAGATAGAAGGGCAAAAATTATTAAATATATTTGAAAATGATGGGGATAAGACCTGGGAAGAGGTATGTTACGGCAGAGGGCTTGAGGNCTGGAATATCAAATCTTTAATTAAGTATTATAATCAGAAGGGTTCTGGTATTTTTAGTATATATAATGGCTTCTATTGGAACGGTACCTCTTTAGAGTGTATAAAGGAAACCGATCCTATTACTTTGAATCAGCTACTAGGCTACGATGTTCAAAAACAAATTCTATTGGACAATACTGAAAAATTTGTTTCTGGTTATTCAGCAAACAATGTCCTGCTCTATGGAGACAAGGGTACAGGGAAATCCTCAATGGTAAAAGCCCTAATCCATGAATTTTCCCATAGAGGCCTTAGAATGATTGAACTGCCCAAAATCCATTTAGGTGATTACCATAAGATTCTAGAACATATAGAGGATAGAAAATTTAAGTTCATTATATTTATAGATGATCTATCCTTTGAGGAACACGAGGTTGAATACAAGCATATTAAAGCCTTGTTAGAGGGTGGATTAAAGGCAAGGCCGTCCAATGTATTGGTCTATGCCACTTCTAACCGAAGGCATCTAGTGAGAGAGTTGGCATCTGATAGAAGTAGCACAGGCTATCAGTACAATGATAGAAATGAAATATCTCCTACAGATACTATGCAGGAAAAACTGTCTCTGGCTGATCGCTTTGGTATTACTTTAACCTTTATTGCTCCAAATCAAAAAGGTTATTTGGAAATGATAGAGGCCATGGCCAAGGAACGAGGTTTAAATATTGNAAGGGAGCTTCTCCATGAAAAAGCTCTAACATGGGAAAAGAGATACAACGGCCGATCAGGTCGAACTGCCAAGCAGTTTATAGATGATTTAGAGGGATATTTAAGGTCATGATAATCTGAAAAATCCGCATAAAAATGCGGATTTTTTTGTTATAAATATAAATATGTAGGGTATAATATATAATACAAGGAAATGTTGTTATTAAAACTATATTAAGAGGTAATTTATAAAACTATAACGGTTTTGTAAAACTTTCGAAATATTTCTAGGGTATAATAAACACAAGGTTAATTGAATCAATAATATCTAGGGAGGGGAAACTATGAAAGCTTTGTTGAGATCTGATATAGTGAGAGGTATTACAGGAGTAGGTTTGTCGATTGGTATTATTTTAATTATTATGTTCCCCTTAATATTCATGGATTTATTTGCTAAATTTATTAACTTAGGATAAATTGTACAAATACCACGGACTTATTAGTCTATGTGGTATTTTTGTTATTTGTGGTATTTATGCTTCATTTGCTTCAGATAGGTGAATGACTATATTTTTACCTCTGTTTTTTGCCAAATACAAAGATTTATCAGCCGCATCGAAAAGCTCAGCAGGAGTCAGTCCATCCCTGGGGAAGACTGCGATACCAATAGACACAGACAGCGACGTCATATCTGAGGGTACTCTGATATCTTTTTCTATACTGCTGCGAATGCGTTCTGCAACTTGAATGGCGTCTTTGCAACTAGTGTTGGGGAAGATTACCACAAATTCATCTCCGCCATACCTGGTAGCTATGTCCGTAGATCTAATATTCTCTTTAATTTTACGGGATACTTTTTTTAGAAGTTCGTCACCTCTTAAATGTCCCAATTTATCATTGTGCACTTTAAAGTTGTCCAAATCCAACAGGGCCAGGGAAACTGGCTGCTGATTTTTTAATGCCTGTTCTAAAGTGCTGTTTAGACTATCGAAGAAGTATCTTTGATTGTATAATGAAGTTAATCCGTCTTTGGTAGCCAAGCTGTATATATTTTTATGAGTTTTGTCACATAACAATCCTGTATATAGTGATAAATATAGGAAAAATACCATTCTTAATAAAATTCCAAAAGGAATCTGTCCCACATGCATATATACTACGGCCAAGTATAAAACAGAAACGGAAGAGGATATGATAATGGAACCTCGTATGCCATATCTTATGCCCCAAAAAGTGATAGGTAGTATGTAAAGTAAATAGGTGTGACTTTGCTCCAATCCTGTATGGGCAATAGCATGGGTTATGTAGAGTATATCTATCACGGTTATTACAGCAGGCAGAGAAAAGAATAGTAGATCTCTAAGACGTTTCCAGAGTAGGATAATAATAGATAGAATGAAGTGTAGTACTGCGTATATAAGTATGGTAGAAGGCCGAATTTGAAAATCCTGTAGGGCTACTAGTTTGATTATAAGGTATGTTGACCATACTACTCTATTTAGACTTTCAATTATTAGATATTTTTCAAAACGTTGCCGATCTAAAAATCCAAGGTTCTTTATATTGCTTTTAAACAATTCAAACTACCCCCAAAAAGGATATATATATATAAGCACGCAAAATACGCGTATATTACAAAATTGGATACAATAGCATTTATACAAATATATCATAAATATGGAAAAAAGTGAAGTAAAAACTGGTGAAATATCGAACATTTAGACACATAATAATTGCCCGAGCTTTTATCTAAACTCGGGCAATTATTATTTCATAAAGACATGGTTGCCTATAGTTTCCCTATATTCAGAAGATCGATTATGCATCCAACGAGAGGTAGCAGTTTTAGGATTATAATAGAATAAACACCCATTAGTAGGATCAATTCCCCTTATAGCATCTATGGCTGCCCTATAGCTTTCTTCATCAGGTTTTAAATTTATTTGACCATCTTCTACACAAGTGAAGGCCTTGGGCTGATAAATCACATCTTCTAAGGTATCAGGAAATAAGGGGGATTTTATCCTATTCATTATAACTGCTCCTACTGCTAGCTTGCCTATATAGCTTTCTCCCCGGGCTTCACCATGTATTACCCGTGCTAGCAGATGGATGTCATATGACTTTCATAAATCTTCGTCAATTATATCATAATCACTAGCCTGAACAGGGACTAGGAAAAAGCTTTGCATAAGCAGGCTTAAGAGACAAACCCAGAAAATTTTTTTCATGGTTTATCCCTCCTAATGACTATTATTAACCTTTATAAAATTAAAATGCCAGGAATATTAAATTAAAAAATCCAAAAATCTCAATTTTCAAGCAGTATATCCGCTACTTTAAAAATATCACCAGCACCCATGACAAGAACCAGATCTCCTGGCTGTATATTTTTTCTTAGAAATTCCGCAATTTGGTCAAAAGTAGGGATATACCTGCATGATTGTCCTTTTGACACTAGGGCCTTAGCCAAGACCTCTGAATCAATGCCATCAGTGGGTTTTTCTCTAGCGGCATAAGTATCGGCAATAATGATCTCATCTGCATCTATAAAGGATTCAGTGAACTGATCAAATAATTTTTCAGTTCTAGAATAGGTGTGAGGCTGAAAAACACACCAAATCCTTTTATGGGCTAATTTNCTGGCTGCCTGAAGAGTGGCACGTATCTCTGTGGGATGATGAGCATAATCATCAATAATTGTGGCATCATTTAGACTTCCTTTAATTTCAAATCGCCGATGGGTGCCTTTAAATGATGCTAAAGAATCCCTAATTATATCTACAGAAACACCTATAGCATAAGCAGCAGCTGTAGCAGCCAAAGCATTGTATATATTATATTTACCAGGCACTTTCAAATCAAATCTTCCCATATCCTGTCCCTTATAGACAGCTCGGTAAGATGGATGACCATATTCATTATACTTAATATCCTGTGCTCTCCAGTCCCCTTTGTTTTCTATGGTGAAACTTATTTTGCGGCTATGAACTTCATCTAACAGCCTAGAAACCAGAGGATCATCACTGCAGCCAATAACAAATCCTTTGGTGGATACAAGATTTGCATATTTTACAAAGGCCTTGTATATACTATTAATATCTTTAAAATAATCTAAATGGTCTTCTTCAATATTTAAAATAATACCTATATAAGGTTCGAAGTTTAGAAAACTTTCATTATATTCACAGGCTTCGGTTATAAAGTAGTTGCTATTTCCGATTTTTATATTGCCTCCAATTTCCTCTAGCTCTCCTCCTATTAAAATGGTAGGATCAAGGCGTGCATTTTGTAGTATAAGGGATAGCATCGAAGTGGTGGTGGTTTTACCGTGACTTCCAGCTACTCCTATGGAATAGGGGTAGTTTGCCATAATATGTCCCAATAAGGGTGCTCTTTCTATTATGGGTAAGCCTTTTTCTCTGGCTGCTATCATCTCTGGGTTATCATCTTTTATTGCAACAGTATATACCACGCAGTCAGCACCTTCTACATTAGAAGCGTCATGGCCTATATAGATTCTTGCACCCTTTCTCTGCAATTTATCAGTAATAGGGGTCTGTCTCATATCTGAGCCCGAAACCTTATAACCGCTATGCAAAAGGATTTCAGCCAAAGCACTCATGCTGATTCCGCCTATACCTATAAAGTGCACGTGATTTCCTTTAAGTTTATCTATATGCAATTTTTTCATTTAATCACTCCCTTAAAACCAATGATTGTATTAGTATATCCAAATTTTTGCCATATTATGTATGTCCATATACAATATTTAGCAATAATATTTTTAGCCTTCCGTCATATGTCGGAAGGCCTTGCCCATAAAAAACGACCTATTTCTTTTGATTATACAATGATATATTTTGAAATGAGATAATACATTTGTGACAAAAAAGTATAAAAAAAGAGGTTCTATAATAAATGTTGGGGTGGAAAATAATTTACCCTAACATTTATTTTTTCTAAAAATAAAATGCACTCGTGAAATAAACCTGCT
>JGI24714J26587_10001051_pt1 | contig 19705 bp, 17 predicted proteins | sample BioPla4DNA2_FD_26587 | JGI IMG/M metagenome (IMG submission 26587)
TAGACCCAGACCTGTAAGTGTCACAACACCTACAATAATACCGGCACAAGCCGTTGCGGCAACGACACCTAATGCACCTCTGGCACCTTTCTCCAGTCCCTCAACAATATCAAAAAAGCTGATGCGGGTATTTTTCTTTAGCATGGCACATCCTATTGTAAGTACTATTGCAACAAGGGCTGCTCTCATGGGAGTATAACCCTTTGCTAAAAGATATATCAATGCAAGTAAGGGAACTAAAAGGTGGCCCTTTTCCCTGAGCACATCGCCAATCTTTGGCAGCTCATCTCGAGACATTCCCCTAAGGCCTAAGCGCTTAGCCTCAAAGTGAACCTGAGTCCACACTCCAAAATAATACAAAAGTGAGGGGATTATGGCAGCTGTTACTATTCTAAAGTAAGGCATCCCTATGAATTCTGCCATGAGAAAGGCCGCTGCACCCATTATAGGGGGCATAAGCTGACCACCGGTGGAAGCTGTAGCTTCTACCGCACCGGCAAATTCAGGCTCATATCCCAGCTTTTTCATCATGGGAATGGTAAAGCTACCCGAACCTGCCGTATTTGCCACGGAGCTTCCCGATACGGTTCCTTCCAGGGCAGATGCTATAACGGCTACCTTGGCTGGCCCTCCTGCCGCCCAGCCTGCAACGGCATTGGAAAGATCTATGAAAAGTTGGCCCAAGCCGGTTTTTTCCAAGAAAGCACCGAACAGAATAAAAAGGAATATAAAGGTTGATGACACGCCTAGGGGTATGCCAAAGATTCCTTCGGTGGTGTAAAAGAGATGCTGGACCAGGGTTGGAAGATCGGCTCCCCTGTGAGCAAGGACGCCCGGAAGCTGCCTTCCGTAAAGGGCATATACCAAAAACAATATTGCCACACACACCATGGGTATACCAACCACTCTTCTAACTGCTTCAAGTATTAAAATTATAGCTATGATTCCGACGATGTAGTCGGTAGTAGTGACAAGACCCGCTCTCATTACCAGCTGCTTGTAAAATACAACGATGTACAGTGGCGCTGCAGCCCCTAAGATGGCAAAGACGACATCGATGGGATGTATCTTGTCTCTCGGCCAACTAACTCTTGCCGGATACAGGAGATATATCAGGCATAAAGCAAAGGCAAGATGTATGGCCCTTTGCAACATGGCGTCTAGAGTGCCAAAAGCTGCGGTGTAAACTTGAAATACAGAAAAGGTTATTGCAATAGCGGCTATTAGTTTAGCAAAAAAGCCAGTTAAAACTCGGTAATCTGACTCCTTGTCAACTTTTCGCAGAAACTCTTCACTTACCACTTCTGCTTGTTCAAATTCGTTATCTTTGATTTCCGTCATTTCTCACTCAGTCCCTTCCATCGTGAAATTGTTACGCCTTCCAAGTATCCACCTGTCAGCAGCCGTAATTTTCACAAGGTCATCCGGGTCTACAATAGACAGTAAGGGATAAGTATTTTCTCCAACGATAATGGTATGCTTTGGAATAGGCGAAACCAGTATGGGAATGGAAGTAAATTCTCTATTCATGCCTGTCAGCTTGAACTTGCCCTGTTCATTTGTAAACTTCCCCTCTTCTTCCGTAAAAGGGAGCCCCACTCCCAAAGAAGAGTAAGTGGTTTCCGTTAGGATTAACCTGTTGTCCTCGCTTATTTCAAAGACCTCGTATACAGGTGTTTTCTGCACCGAATGTATAAAGCTTATTGTAAACTTTTTCTCCGGAACTGCAATTATTTTTTTGATATTCTTCCCTTCAGCTTCGATAATTAAAACTTTGGTATTTTCCAATTTATAATTAACAAAAAAAAATAACAATGCCGCCGCGACAAGTATTGCAAATACTTTTAAAAGCTTTTTCATAAAAGCTGAGCATTGGATTGCTCCAATGCTCAGTTACCTCCTTTATTATAGCTCATCAAAATACTTCTGGGCGCCTGGGTGAAGTTCTATAGGCATACCTTCGGTGCCTGTTTCAGGTTTTATAAGTTCACCTACAGAGTGAGCAGCTTTAATTCTATCAAGATTGTCATACATCTGTTTTACGAGGTTGTAAGCCAGATCCTCGTCCATGTCACTTTTTACTGCCAGCATCGCCTGAACAGCAACGGTTTGGATATCTTCATCTACACCGCTGTAGGTGCCAGCAGGTATAGTAATTTTTGTATAATATGGATATTCATTCATCAGTTTTTCGATTAAATCATCATCTAAGGAAATCAATTGTAGGTTATGCTGAGCCGCTATATCCGTAACGGCTGCTGTGGGGAATCCTGCAGTTAAAAAAGCTGCATCGACATTGCCGTCTTTGAGGTTGTTGGAAGCTTCTGCAAAGGATAGGTACTGTTCAGTAATGTCGTCATAAGTAATTCCTGCAGCATTAAGAATCTGCCTTGCATTAGCCTCAGCGCCACTTCCTGCCGCGCCTACCGCAACTCTCTTGCCTTTGAGGTCAGCAACGGAATTGATTCCCTTGTTTGCTAGAGTGACCAACTGAACTGTTTCGGGATACAAAATGGCAAGGCCCCTTATGTCCTCATATTTCTCTTCAAAAAGCTCCACGCCATTTGCCGCATAATAAGTTATGTCATTTTGAACCATGATGATATCGGCTTTGCCTTCCTTCAACAGGTTGATATTTGCAACTGATGCACCCGTGCTTTGAGCTGTAGAATTGACTCCGGGTATGTTCTTATTCCAAATTTCAGAGAGTGCTCCGCCTAATGGATAGTAGGTCCCGGCCGTTCCGCCCGTGGCAATATTCAAGAATATTTGCTCCTGTGGTTTTGCCTCTTCTTCCTCCCCACCATTTTCCGGTGCAGGAGTGCTTTTTTCTCCGCCACAGCCGGCCAGCATCACCAGGATTAGCACAGCAGCAATTGCTAGGGCTAACACTTTTTTACTCATGATTAATCCCCCTTTAAATTAATTTATTATTTTTTGTAGGTGAACATAACGAAAAAATAATAACATACTTGTATGCAATTTGTCAAGTATACATTAGTGCAAACATTGTCATTTACAGTTCACATACTAATTAATATTTTAATACTTTACTATTAATTTGTCAAAATTGAGTTATAAGGAATATTCTGTATTTGTCCCCTTTATTTTACTCATTTTGCCTAAAAATCATGCATAATTAACTGTATTACAACAGAAAGCTTGACTTTAGATTCCAGTTTATTTATATTTATATTAAGAATAATTATCATTATGATGTGCGATTATTATTTTAGCCTTTTGGGAAGGAGAAAGGGTATGAATGTAGATATTGAAGCCTTGATAAATGCAGTTTCAAAGTGCTGCTTGGGAGAAGCCCAGTGCGGTNCATGCGACATGGACAATTGCTTGATCGGATATTGTAAAAAGATGCTCACCACTTCTCTTAAAGATAATACGGAATTTATAGATGGCGGTGTTGAAAACCTACCTTATTACGATACAAGATTTTATGATGAAGTGGACGTTGCAGATACTATAGGTTTTTTATTAAATCAGTGCAGAAACTGCAACCTTTACCACGACGAAGCCTGCATTATTAATATTATAAGAAGCGCCCTGGAAATTATACTCCTTGGCCAGGNCCAGGAATACAAGGGCAGCGTCTTAATCTACCTGAATAATATCAGGGATGCGGATGAAGCTGTTGCCGATAAAATCTTGGAAGCCTTTAATCGTTGGAAAGAAGCAGCCAGCAATAATTAATTGCCGATAAAAACATGAGAACATTAAAAGAGGGAGGTATAATATGGAAAGAATAAAGCTTGTGGTAGAAAACCAGATTGGAGAAACCAAGGGCACGCCACTTGAGGGAGCTGTAAGGCAGAATTTTACTGGTGAAACAAAAGAAGCGGGTATTTACCTGGCCATGGCCAGACTTGCCCAGCGCCAGGGCTATCCGGAAATTGCGGAAGTCCTAAAATCCATCGCCTGGGACGAAGCCGAGCACGCCGCCAGATTTGCGGAGCTAAACGGCATGATCCAGGAAGACCTATTTGAAAACATAAAGATGATGCTGGAGGGCGAAATCGCTTCAAACAAGGATAAAAAACAGGCCGCCGACAAAGCCGCCGACGTAGGCCTCGAAACCGCCAGGGATTACTTCAACGAAACCGCCAAAGACGAAGCAAGACACGCCAGAATGCTGGAAGGAATCTTGGCCCGCTACAAGAACTGCTGCTAAACGCGGACCTGGCAGGGGGACGTTTCGTTTGCCAGGTTNNNNAACCTGGCAAACGAAACGTCCCCCTGCCAGGTCGATGCGCTATAATTTAACTACACAAAACCTTTAAAGGAGACTAATGATGGCTTCTCTATGGTGGATTATTGAAAGCACAGATAATGAAAAGTTCCCTTACTTGCTCAGCATAAAAAAAGGTGAAGACACCCTTTTGCGGCTTAGGGTCCAAAACAGATGGCCAGGTGCTGGAACTCATATTTTTTGTTTGAGAGATCCTGGCGATGGAACAAAGACTATCGAAGAGGTCGAGCGGGTGCCAATAATCAACCTAAGTCGCTACGGAAAGCGCATCTCCGTAGTCCTAGATCGGCCTATTAACAAAAGGTGCGACTTTTTATTTTTGAAGAAAAAATATAAGAAAAAAGAAGGCGAATACGAACAAATCTTTTGGAGAACCCAACAGGGTTTAAAAGAAAGAAAACCCAGAGTGAAACTTGCAGCTCAAGGGGATTTCGGGATTCATATTTTGATAGATGTCAATGAAAAATATCCCTGGAAATTCAAGGACTGTACCGTAGAGAGAAAAGCTCTGGATGCAGGTGACTACGCCCTATTAAGGGATGATGGAATCATAGCTGTCGTGGAAAGGAAAACCTTTGATAACTTAAGAACTGAAATCGCAAATCTTCCTATTTTACACCAAAAGTTGTGCGAACTTGAGGCATATGCCCACACAGCACTTGTTGTGGAAGCCAATTATTCTGATTTTTTAAATCCAGATAAATTAATGTTTTATACACCTTCATTTATGGCCAAGGCCTTGGCTGAACTTTCCGCTCTGCATCCTAAAATAAACATCGTATTTGCTGGGAACAGAAAGCTGGCAAATGAATGGACTTTGAGGTTTTTTGAAGCTATAGTATCTAATGCAAACGATGGCCTGCCCGGAATGGTGGCTGAACAGATAGAGAATTACGAGCCATCTTCTAACTTCCGAGGCGGAATATACTTTGATATAAGAATGGAAATATTGGATAGCTTTCCGGCTGAGTTTAGCATATCCGATGTCAGGGAAAAATTTCCCGATACCGATGACGGAACAATAAGAAGGGTTTTGAGAGATCTTAAAGACAAGAACATCATTCATTCTACCGGTAGGGGCAGAAATAGTAAATGGGTGAAGATTTAAGAACTGTCAGGGCTCCCTCCCTGCTTCTTTAAGCATTTGTACGTATAATAGTAATTCCTTCCTTGAAGCTACGTTTAGTTTCATATAGATGCGCTTGTTGTGGGTCTTGATTGTATTGATGCTGAGACAGAGTTTCTCGGAAATTTCCTTGGCATTGTACCCCTCAACATAAAGGTCGAAGACCGCCCTTTCTGCCGGTGAAAGGGTTTTTGTGTTTTCCAAAAACTTGTCTAGGACTTCCGATGCAAGCGTATCATCTTTTTGCTCCTGGATTTTTTCATTGTGCATAGAAAGAAACTCAATAAGGTCATCTATCTCTGGAATATTAGTCCTTGGTGGTCCTTTAAGCCCCTTTGCCTTGATCATATCTATGCCGTCAACGATCGGTTTTAAATACTGTCTGCTTANGAAAAATGATATTACTGCCCCTAAAATCATTAGCAGCATGAGCAAAAAAGCTAATTGTAAATTAAAACGGGTTAAGGAGTACTTGATGTCCTCGGCAGGTATCATTATAGCTGATATCCACTTATGCTTGGCAAAGGCGGAGTCTTCAGGATATAGACGAACAGGTCGGTGAAGTCCCACAAAGATGTCGCCGCTCTCTTGAGCATATGAAAAGAGAGAGTTCGTCTTTTTTTCAATGTGCAGATCTTCTTCCTTCAAAGTTAAGTTCTGTGCAGGATAGCCTCCGGAATACAAGGCCGCGGAGCTATCAATGATGTCGTCTTTGATCGGAGCGAGCAAACAAAAGGTGCGGGCAAATTTGCTGCTATCGGGCATTTGGCTGAGCTTAAAAAGCATTGCACTTATTTCAAAGCCACACACTCCGAAGACATTTCCATTGGAATCAATCAAAGGAACGGAGCACAGCATGACTTCTTCGCTACAACCGGGTAATGTAACAGCAGGACTCCAATAATAAAGCCTTGATAAAGGCAATTTGCTTTTGCTTGCCTCTTGCATGGGAATATGATAATACGGTGCGTCACTGACATCAAACTCCATACTCCACTGGACGTGAAGGGGTATGGAGTTTTTCCTACCTATATTTGCAAAACCTCTCAAAAGGACTATAGTAGGAGAGCTGGAACTGATAATATTCGGTTCCATATTTTTTATATATAGTCCCGCTCTAGAATTATCGGCATTTTCTAACTTGTCATTGAACGTCGTGTTTAAAATGAGAAACACACCGCTGCTTTTGGATTTGGCCAGGGAAAACAGCATGCGCTGATATTCGCTGCTGACCAGCCCTTCTAAGAGTTCGGGATGATTTTTGATATCGGTCACTTCGTATCCCCTTTCAGCCATGCTTGCTTCTATACTTTTGGACAAATCACTCGACAGCTCCACGGCCAGGACGGAAAGGCTGCCGAATTGTTTATAAATATTGTCATGAATATAATTTAATTCACGTTCCATGAATTTGCTGCTTTCCTTAATTCCGGCCGTTAGTGTCCCGGTTACGAATAGAATCGCGACAATTCCGAGAATCATGGTTGTTGCAAGAGCAAGCAGAAACAAGAAAAGTCTAAGCTGCATAGACCTGCCCATTTTACTTATTATTCTAAGTCTTTGTTTTAAACCAGATTTTTGTATCATACTATCCATCCTGTATTAAAGCTTCATATGGATAAACTGCTCAAAAACACCTTCACTGACTTTGCTGTATGCCGTATCAGGATTTTCATATTGAATCAGCTTTAAAAACTCCGACCTTGAAATTTTAGCAATTCTTTTTAGGTTTTGCTCGTACTGCTTTTCAAGAGCGTCGATACCTTCAAATACCGGCGGTATGTAAAAGTCGTAATTCTGCTGCATCTCAACAGCCACATCAAGAAGCTTCCTAATATTATCATCAGTCGGGGCCTCTATCTCTTGGGCCATTATCCTGTCAAAAGCCTCCAGGGTAACTGGAAGATATCCGGTTGAAAGAACGAATTTCAAGTTTTGTTCCGGCTTTGTGAACCATTTGAGAAAAATTCCGGCGGCATATTCTTTCTCTTTCGTCGATTTTAAAACACAAAAACCTGCCCCCCGCTGTACGGCGATTTTTTTACCCCCTTCAAAGATTGGATAAGGCAAAATGGCAAAATCGGTAGGTTCTGTCGTGTTGTCCGGATACGTAACCCTGGCAGGCAAGAAAGCCACTCCCGCCGTAGAACCCGTATAGCACACAATATCACCTGTTTTGATCAGGTCCGTGCTGTAGCCGTCAAAAATAGCAACATATCCCCGGAGTACCGGTTCATAAAAGCAATCCCACACCCTAGAAAATGCGGGTACAAAGCAGTCAATTTGATTGTCATTAATAAAGTCACAAGCCAATTGTTTACAGCCAACGAGGGTGAAATTGAAAAGGGAATCTACCATAAAAAACGTCTTGCCATCATGGGGAATATCAGGAGTTTGACTGTCAGTCCACTGATAATACTTCTCTGCGGCCCTGATAATCCCCTCAATTGTATCCAAATCTTTGAAACCGATGCCGGTTTCACTGGCAAATTTATTAAATATCGTTTTATTTACAAAAAACACTTCTGTAGATTTTGCTATTGGGAAAACGTAAAGCTTTCCATCTTTAATCCGACCTTCCTCCAAAAAGCGAGGCAGGTACGCTGCCAGTTCTTCCTCCGAGAACTGTTCCCCTAAATCTATGAGGAGCCCCTTTTCAGCCAAGATAAGAGCGGTTTTCGGGTAAGCGGTACTAATATCGGGAAGCTCCGGGGCTCCGGGGTCCCCGTATGCTGCCATTATCAGCTTTTCATGCAAGCTTGCAGAACCGGATATGGAAGTAACGTTGATTATGATGCCTTTTTCAGCTCCGACGGTTGCATTGAACTCATCTATCATTTTATCCATCGTATTTTTCATTTGCCCTCCATAGTTATGCCAGAGGGTTAAAGTAACGGGATTTCTGGGGTCCAATAAATCATCGTCACCCTGACAGCCACAAAAAAGAGCCATACTCACAGACAGCAAAACAACACTTAAGAACCGCTTCGCTTTTACTATCGCAATCCCCCCCTTGCGACAGCTTTCTATTGGAATCCACAATTTTTGACAAGTTTTACGATTTAAAATATTCTAATAAATTATAGCGTAGATATTATATCATAAATCACCCCAAAAATCACCCCTCTTTTCTTACCCTAATCACCCCTTGGGTGATTACAATAACGTAAATAATTAATAAATTGAAGTAGACGGAAAGCCAAAGGCTTGGTCGATCATAATAAAGTAACAAAGGAGGTGTGCCATGAAAAAGCTATTGGTGCTGCTGCTTGTGTTGGCGCTCATTTTTTCGGTAGCTGGATGCGGCGTGAAAAAAAAGATCGAAAACAAGATCGGTGAGGCAATCGGTGAAAAGATCATAGAAGGCGCAACAGGCCAAAAGGTTGATATAGAAGGAGACAAGGTAACCATCGGAGGAAAAGAAGGTTCCTTAACGTTCGGTGGCGGGCAGTGGCCGGATAACGATTTGGTCAAAAGCATCCCTGAGTTCAGGGACGGCAAGATTGAAGCTGTTATGAGCAGTGAGGAGACTGTCACAATTGCTATTGAAGAAGTAGAACAAAGGGCTTTTGAAAACTACCTTGCGAATATCAAAAAGAACTTTACTAAGGATACTTTTGAAATGACCACAAATGAAGTGATATCTTATTCCGGCGCAAATGAAAAAATTAAGGTTCATCTTTCCTACGACATACCCGGCAAAAGCATGTTCATCGCCATTGGCAAGCAAGCAGAATAATGAGGATTAAGTAAAAGTATAAAGCAGAACGAGCTGTGAATTACAGGTGTGAAATTGAAGGACTGCATAACCTTGCGGTCCTTCAATTGCAAATAGCTCAATTACTAAAGGAAGGGCGCGATAAATCCTCTAACNCAACGTTATAAATTGGCATCGGGTGTGCAGCGATCCTGGCAATTGCAGCAGGGCTCATTGTGGCAACAGGAAGGAAACGCATAGCGAGTCAAGACTTATAGAATTACTTTAAGAATAAAGGAGGAATTATTGATGCGAAGGGCTCATGAAATTGATTTTCAGATTTTCGGTGACGATATGCAGTTTGTGGAGATCTCCCTTGATCCGGAAGAAACCGTAGTCGCCGAGGCGGGGGCCATGATGTACATGGACAGTGCCATTAGGTCAGATACGGTATTCGGTGACGGCTCAGACAGGGATAAGGGCAAAGGCTTCATGGATAAGGTACTTGGAGCCGGAAAGCGGGTGCTCGCAGGTGAAAGCCTCTTCATGACCACCTTCACAAATATGGGTTCCGGTAAAAAAGTTGTAGCCTTTGCTGCTCCCTACCCCGGCAAAGTCATTCCCGTAGACCTCGGTGAATGCGATGGCCAGCTTATCTGCCAGCGAGATGCATTCTTGTGTGCTGCCAAGGGGATTGCCATTGAAATAGCTTTCCAGAAGAAACTGGGTGCGGGTTTATTCGGCGGAGAAGGCTTCATCATGCAGCGCCTGGTAGGAGATGGCCTGGCCTTCCTCCATGCCGGAGNCACGATTATCAAAAAAGAACTTCAGGCCGGAGAAGTTCTCAAGCTGGATACCGGTTGTTTAGTTGCGATGACTGCAGATATAGACTATGATGTGACATTTGCCAGCAATTTACAAAGCGCCCTATTCGGCGGTGAGGGCTTGTTTTTGGCCACTCTTGAAGGCCCCGGCCAGGTATGGCTCCAATCCCTTCCCTTCAGCCGGGTGGCCAACCGCATCTATGCAGCCGGGAAAAAGGGCGGTGGCAAAGTCAAGAGTGAATCCAACCTCCTGGGAGGCGGCTTGAAAAACCTCCTCGGCGGAGACTAAAACCTGGCAGGGGGACGTTTCGTTTGCCAGATTGAAAACGTCCCCCTCTCGTAGACCCTGCACAAGGTCTCTTGTTGCTACATGGCTTCCTCTCTGTTTGCCAGTGATAAAAGCTTTAGCGGACAATTTTCAATACAAGTAGCACATTTTATGCACTCTATATTGCTAAATTCATTGTTTTCATCAAACTCTAAATAAGGGGTTAATTGGAAAGGACAAACTTTTGAACACTTGCCGCATTTAATACATTTATCGGGATTGGAAATAGTAACTTTTGTTTCGGTCTTATCGGCCACTCCAACCAATTTTCCCAGGCTGTAAGATAATTTCTGCATGGTGCCCATGGGGCAAAACTGGCACCAGGTCCTTGGAGTAATAAACACAGCCAGTGCGCCGCCTACTATCAATACCATTAAATATGTTGATACAAAAACAAATCCGAGTTTATCTAAAAAATCATAANCTCCCCACTGGTTAAACACACTTAATATTTTCCTTGAAAAATTAAACATAAAGAATACAAAAAAGCCCAGAATGAAATACTTTGATTTTAAAAACTCAGGTATTTTACTATTTCGGCTTATAGACAATAATAATGTATCAAACAATGAGCCATGGGGACAAATATTGCCGCACCAATACCTGCCGCTAAAGAAAGATGTAGTCATGAGGCCTGCCATAATAAAAATCACGAGAAGGCCGAGTTTCGGTTCAAATAAACCACCTATGGCCACCAACAAAGTAAAAAGCCATCCGTACTTTCGAATTGCAGTGAAAGTTCTATTAGTTTTTATATATTGTGTAACATATTCTGCGCCCATAGTATACCTCCTCTGTAGAATCTAGCTTTGATTATACTTATTTTGTATTTCGCTGTCAATATCGCACGCGTAAAGACGGCATGCCTTTGGGAAATGCCAACATGCCAAGGGGACGTTTCGTTTGCCAGGTTTTCAATCTAACAATCAAGGCGTCCCCTGCAAAGTCCCCTTATCATCTCTTTAATTTTTCATTTTGCCATAAGCAAATATTTACAAAAACAAAAATTAATGGTATTATATATAATACCATTTTGAATCTGATATGTTGTTATAATGCATAGAAGATCACTTATAAGGGACAATCGGAGGACTTTTCATGCCTCATTATAAGAAGCTGTATGAGAAGATTAAAAACAATCCTAGAGATGTGCGCTTTGAAGAGATTGATAAGCTGTTGACCAAAGTCGGAGGTTTTACAAGAAGAAATCCAGGTGGTGGTTCGAGTCATTATACATATAGTCATCCCGATTCGGAAGATATCATAACCATTCCAAAAGACAAACCAATAAAACCTATTTATATTAAAAAAGCATTAAGGGCTTTTGAAATTGCAAATGAAGATTTTTTTATTATATAAGGAGGGGATAAGTTGTCCACGATTAATGAAGTTGATATTTATAATTACAAAATAGAGATAATTAAACTATCAGAGGAAGATGGAGGCGGTTTTTTAGCTGCTGTGCCAAAACTACCAGGTTGTATGAGCGATGGCGACACTCCCGATCAAGCATTGAGAAACATCCAAGATGCAATCAAATGTTGGATAGAAACTGCAAAAGAATTAGGAAGAAAAATTCCTGAACCGGATGAATATAAATCTGAAGATGATTATAGCGGAAAACTGACACTAAGAATGCCGAAAATGTTGCATAAATTATTAGCAGAACAAGCAGAAAAGGAAGGTTGCAGTATAAATCAATTGATTTTAACTTATATTTCTATCGGAATAGGGAATGAGTTCGGCCGAAATCAATTTTCTGTTGGCTGTGATGGAGACCTATATATTCATGAAAAATTAACAAAAAAACCATAGGATGAATAAAAAGCTGCCAGGGGCCGCTTCGTTTGTCAGATCTGCCAAGGGGACGTTTCGTTTGCCAGGTTGAAAACCTGGCAAACGAAACGTCCCCCTGGCAGATTTATCAAAACGTCCCGTTTATTAGTGCAATAATGATGCTGAAAAACAATANATTGAAAAAACCAAACCTGCCGTTTAAACCAAGTGATATATCCCAAGGTGAACTGTTAAGCAGACCTCCGGCAATCAAAGAAGTTGCCGAAAAGGGAGAAATCAGAATGGCCAGGGCCCAACCTACGATGATGGTAAGGGCGAAAGCCATATCGGTCAAACCTATGCTTGCTGGAACTATAGTTGCAACTAGGGCCGTTCCGATGGCCACCGGGTGCAGCCCCACNAGGGAAGGCACTATCATTAAAAGCATGATTGAGCCTATCAAAATAACCGGATATTGAGACATCCATGTGGGCAGCAATTGGGGGATCATCGCACCAACACCGGAGAATTCCAAAGCTTTTGATAGAAACCCTGCTGCAGTAAACAATGCCACCTGGCTAATAACTTTAAGGACAGACTTGTCGTAATACTCTTTCATCCCCAACTTATAATTTGGCATCTTATTTTGGATTAAGGCAACAACTATTGGAAAAACTATCGCCACCAAGGGAATGATGACCATTAAATCCCAAGGCGTTATCTTGCTAATCACCGCAATGATGCTGATTAACGCTGTTGCAAGGCCAATCAAGATAAATATTTGTTTCCAATCAACTACTACATGTTCCCTGGTCTCAAGTCTCGGGTATTTGTCAGGATTTCGCCTCATTTTAAACCATACTGCTATCGTATCGAGGGCCAAAGATATCAAGAAAAAACCTATGCCCCATGGAATAAACTGTATCCAGGGGATTTTTAATTGTGTGGTGACAACCAAAATTGAGGCCCATGCAGGCGACCAAAAGCCCGACGAGCAGTAGCCCCTGAGCAGTGACGCCATGAAAGTTTTTTCAGCATCGTATAGTTTTGCATTGTTCTTAAATAACTCAAACACCAAATTTACTGCTCCAACGGATATCACAACTCCAAAAATGTGCACTACTGAAAAGGTCAGCATACAAAATGGCAATAGGCTTTGCATATAAGCCTGCGCCACATGCTTTAATTCCTTTTGATAATCATTGTAGCTAAAGGGCAGGAACATCATTGGCACTAGAATAAAAAGTGTCACGAGATTGCCATTTTTATCAATACACAAAAGCCATGCCTCAAAAGGCATCCTCTTCCAAATCATGAGACAAATNCCAAGGAGCAAAAGAGCAAGTGAAATACGGCGGGTTACTTTAGGCAATACTCCCATTGCAAAAACAAATATATACACGAGCAAGCCGCAACAGATATAAAATAAAAAGGCACTATTTATAAAATAGTTGGCTAAATGTAAAATAGCGAAAAGGATAATTGTATTTCTTTTGAGATTATAGGAAAAGGAATTCACCAAAGCTTAACCCCCATCTACTAATAAATAAAAGGGGACGGCATCATCCCCAACAATTCACGCAATAAGCTGCCTTGTTTTATTATAACATAGGCTGCAGTATTTGAAAGAGTTGTATTGTCTTACAACAGATTATATATTATACTTGATTTAACAATGTGTTTGCTAGGGGTGGCTGAATGCAAAATCAACAAGATAAGAGTAACCTGACAAAAATGCACATCGTAAACTGTGCTATAGATTTGTTTCTGCAAAGAGGTTATAACAACGTTTCCGTCACGGACATATGCAAAGCCTGTAAAATTTCAAGGAGCACCTTCTATTACTACTTCAAGTCAAAGGATGAAATCTTTGATAGCTTTTTGTTAATCCCTGAAGTAATTATTTTTGAAAATCTGCCCTCCATATTAAACTCAACCAATTACATAGATCAGTTCTACCAGATCTTTGAAACCTTTTTGACAAAAATGATGGAAACTGGCCCTGAAATATTTGGCCAGGTCCTCAAGCGCAACATCGACAACGGCAATTTGAAAATATTAGTCCCTTACGAGATAACCATGTGGGATATTTACATAAATCTCATAAAGAAAGCCCAGGAGGCCGGAGAAATCCTAAACCACAATCCTCCGGAGAAAATCGTAGAAGCCATAACCTATCTCACCGTAGGAATTTCTGTCATTTGGTGCAACAAAAACGGCAGCTTCGATTTGATATCCAAAAACAGAGAAATGCTGGAAGCTCTTCTCCTCGTTAAAGACAAGCCTGGTAGCAATTCTTCCTAAACCGTGCAGAAGCACGGCTTTTTTATTTTTTAAAACGATATTGTAAAAACTTAAAAATCTCTATTGCCAAAAAATCTTTTTAATGTTATAATTTTGTCAGACATAGTCGGACACTTGTACGACTTTTTTATACACATGTTGTTTTTCTTTTTTCTTTCATATGTGAATGTGAATTCTATCTTTAAACCTAGATGTCAAATGGTCACTACCCGGGAAGTGATCAATTTAACTAAACTGAAGTTCACCCTAAAATAAAAACCTAAAGGGAGGTCTTTTCATGAAAACACTTTTTGACCGCACTAAAATTGGCAACATGAAGCTGAGAAACAGAATCTTCATGTCCCCCATGGGTACCGGTACAGACCCTGACGGAGGCTTCTCCGAACAGTCTCGCCAGTACTATGAGGACAGGGCAAAAGGCGGATTTGGTCTAATCATCCTAGGTGCCACCACCTGCACTACCAAGTATGAGCCCAAGCCCTGTAACGTGCTAGACAGTCAGCCAATGGTTGAGCGGCTGTACAGGGTTGTGGAATCCTGCCATGCTTATGGCGCTAAAGTAGCTTTACAGATAAGTGCAGGTATTGGCCGCATGTCCTTCACCGACCCCAACACTCCCCCCTATGCCGCAAGTGCAGTTCCCTGCACCTATTTCCCCGAGTTACTATGCAGACCCCTTTCCATCGAACAGATTAAGGACATAGAAGATAGCTTTGGAAACACAGCCAAATGGGCAAAAGCCGCAGGATGTGACGCAATAGAAATTCAAGGCTACGGCGGTTACCTAATTGACCAGTTCATGACAGAGCTTTGGAACAAACGCACTGATGAATACGGCGGCAGCTTGGAAAACAGGATGAGGTTCCCCTTGAACCTGATTAAGCAAGTAAGGGAAAAATGCGGCGAAGACTTTCCAATTCTCTTCAAATTCACCCTCACCCACGAAATTCCGGGCGGTAGGACAATCGGAGAGGGCTTAAAGATCGCCAAAATGCTTGAAGAAGCCGGTGTTGACGCACTACATGTTGATAGAGGATGTTTCGAAGTCTGGTACAAGCCCATTCCAACTGTTTATGACGAAGATGCTACAAAAGTAGACCTTGCAGCCAAAGTTAAAGAAATAGTAAACATCCCGGTATTTTGCGATGGTAAATTAGACGACCCTATAGTAGCTGAGAATGCAGTAAGGGAAGGCAAGGTAGACTATATCTCCCTGGGCAAGCAGTCAATTGCCGATCCTGAATGGCCCAACAAGGTGAAAAGCGGCAGATTTGACGACATAAGATACTGCATCTACTGCAATGAGTGCTTACTGGGTATCCTTGAAGGCCGCCACACTGCCTGTTCCGTCAACCCAAGATGTGGTTTTGAAAACATCAGCCAAGTAACAGCTGCCGAGGAACCAAAAACCGTGCTAATAGTAGGCGGTGGCATTGGCGGAATGCAAACTGCCATAACTGCAGCCGACCGCGGACATAAAGTAACCATATGGGAAAAAAGTGATGAACTGGGCGGACTGGGCATTGCAGCAGCAGCTCCTGATTTTAAGAAATCCGTAAAGAAATACATCCAGTACTTGAGAAACCAAGTAATGAAACGCAATGTAAACGTGGTATACAATAAAGAAGCTACTGTAGAGGATATAGTAAGATTCGCACCTGACAAGGTTGTCTTGGCGACCGGTGCAGTCCCGCTGCTTCCACCCATTGAAGGCTTAAAGGACAATCCTAAGGTGGCCATGGCAGTGGATTGCCTAGTTGATAAATGCGAAACCGGCGACAAAGTTGTGGTCATTGGAGGAGGGCTTGTGGGAAGCGAAACTGCTATTTATCTTGCTGAAAAGGGCAAAGATGTGACACTGGTTGAAATGCTGCACAAGCTCGTGCCAAAAGAAGTGATAAATGCCAACAATGAACAAAGACTTAACGTAAAAATCCAAGAAGCTGGTGTCAAAGTAATGCTAAATACCAAAGTATGCTGCATCGATGAAGAACAGGTAACGGTAGAAAAAGACGGCACCAAAGAAAACATTCCTTACGACACAGTTATTATAGCAACTGGAATGAAAGCCAACGACCAGCTGGAAGAAGAACTTGCAAAGCTTATCGATGAAGTTTACGTAATAGGCGATGCAGACTCTCCCAGGAAGATTTGGAACGCAGTCCACGAAGGATTTCATGTAGCGAAAAATATGCTGTAATTGATGAGGACCTGCCAGGGGGCCCCAAACGAAAGACCTCCAGGCAGGTCCATAGTTTATGGTTATTCATTCAACAGAGCTGTATGCCCCATCCCAGACTATTTCCCTGTATTTTTCAGGATCAGTATCCCCTTCTGTGTTTATTATCAGTATTACTGAACTTTCATCTAGTTTTAGTTTCTCCCTAATATCCCTGTATTCATCTCTCTCCATTAACAATGTAACTGCGCCAATTCCCACGGCAGCACCTGATTCTCCCGATATTACCTGGGGATCTCCTTTTAGAGGTGAAGCAAGTACTCGCATGCCCCTTGCCGCAACATAGTCGGGACACGATAAAAAGCCATCGGCATAATCCATCAATATATCGTAGCTTATGGTGTTTGGGGCACCACATGCCAGACCCGCCATAATGGTAGGCATATCTCCTTCAACTACTTCCCTTTTGCCACTTAAGGAAGATAAATAGTGACAGTTCGCTTCATCCGGTTCCATGATAACCGTTATTGGCCTTTCCTCTCCAAATTTATCTACAAAATAGCCAAGAATCGCTCCAGCAAAGGATCCCACTCCAGCTTGAAGGAATACATGAGTGGGTTTATTAATGCTGTGCCCCTTTAGTTGTTCCATAGCTTCATAGATTATGGTGCCGTATCCCTGCATAATNCGGGTAGGTATTTCTTCATATCCTTCCCATGCCGTATCTTGGACAACTACCCAGTCGTTCTTCCTGGCCATTTCTTCAGAAAGCTTTACTGCATCTTCATAATTTCCATCAATTATAGACGCATCTGCCCCTTCTTTTCTTATGTTGTTTAATCTAGTAAGGGATGAGCCCCTCGGCATGTAGACAACCGACCCTTGCCCCAATTGATTGGCAGCCCATGCAACTCCCCTTCCGTGATTGCCATCCGTAGCGGTCACAAAGGTGATTTCTCCTATCTTCTCCCTCACTTCTTTAGAACGCAAATATTCAAAAGACACTTCCGATATATCCATGCCTAATTTATCAGCTAGATACTTGCCTATTGCATAAGCACCACCTAAGACCTTAAAAGCATTTAATCCAAACCTATAGGACTCATCTTTTACAAAGATATTCTTTACACCGACGTGTTTTGCCAAAGCTTCTAATTTGTGCAGCGGTGTCACCGAATACTCACTAAAGCCTTTGTGAAAATCGTTTACCCTTTTAACCACTTCTTGAGAAATAAAATCCACACTTGTTTTTGCTTTAGCCTTCCTTTTGTCAATTAGACTTCCTTTAATTAGCTCTTTGTTCTTTGACATCTCTTCCTCCCCTTACCGATTTTTCATGAGTATTTGAGGCGATTTGATGAATTTTTGGGGACAGGTGAATTTTGGGGACAGGTACAAAATATTCACAAGTGAATATTTTGTACCTGTCCCCAAAAATTCACCTGTCCCCAAAAATTCACTATTTCACATAGTTAGCTAAACAGCCAATGCTTTCTATTTCAACGACAACTTTATCACCTTTTTTCATGGGGCCAATTCCGGAGGGCGTGCCGGTGAGTATTACATCTCCCGGAAGAAGGGTCATTATCTTTGAAACATAGCTAACCAAAGTATATGGGTCGAAAATCATATGCCCTGTATTGGATGACTGCTTTAACTCATCATTTAAGTAAGTTCGTATTTCAAGATTTCGTGGATCTACTTCCGTCTCTATACATGGCCCGAGAGGTAAAAAAGTATCAAATGATTTTGCTATCGTCCACTGGCCATCAGCCGGTTGAAGATCTCTCGCAGTTACGTCATTGCTACATGTGTATCCAAGAATATATTCCTCGGCTTCATTCGCACTTATGTTCCTTGCTGTTTTGCCGATTACTACGGCAAGTTCCCCTTCATAATCTACTCTCTCGGACAATTCAGGGTACTTTATATCATCCATGTGACCGATAACTGCGGTAGAAGGCTTGATAAAAAGCACGGGACTTTCCGGAAGCCGGGAATTAGTTTCTTCTATGTGGTCATGATAGTTTAGACCCACGCAAACTGCTTTGCTGGGTATCACAGGTGGCAATATTTTTATTTCGTCCAAGGAAATCCGAGTATCTGTTACAACAAAATCACCAAAGATATCTCCTTCTATTAATATGATCTCTTTATTTGCAATGACGCCATATGACACATTGCCGTTTAGCTGAAACGACGCAATTTTCATATTTTACACCTCCAGAATTGATCCTTAAGCAGCAGATTCATAATTGGTCTTCTACAATAGCTTAGATTTTATTATAGCATATCTCTATCAATATTTAACTGCTTAAGTTCAACTCATTATTCATTTCTCTTTTACTGGGAAACAAATCTCGGTTACAAGTTCATCTGGGTTTTGCGTTTGGGCAGGACTGACATGGTATATCCTCCACACACGTGTGTATTTTTGAGCTCAATTATAATTTAAAGTATAGCATCATGTGAGAGTTAATAGTCAAGGCCGCCAGGCGAGAAGATTATCTTCTCAACTGGCGGCCTTGTTTCAATAGCCTCGGTCAAAAGTAGATTTGCCTGTTCTCATGATGTGAATATTTTGTACCTGTCCCGAAATATTCAATTGGCCAGTAGGTTATGCAGAAGCTGGGCCATTTCTGCACGGGTGGCTGTATCNGCAGGAGAGAGTTTGCCAGCAGAGCCACTGACCGTGCCGGTTCTTACGAAATGGGCCATTGCTTCCTTTGCCCAAGAGGCTATCTCCGAAGCATCAGAGAAGTCGAACATAGTCCTGCCGGAATCGCCTTTTGGCAATTGCCCGATNACCTTAAGTGCGTTATAGAGCATGGTGAACATTTCCTGCCTGGTTATTTCTTTTTCGGGGGCGAACCTATTGTTGCCCACTCCTGCGGATATTCCGAGGCGTTTTGCTGCGGCGAGNTATCCGGTGTAGTAGGTGTTGCCGGCATCAGAGAAGTTGCCTGTGGGCTTCTCATCCGGTGCTATACCATATGCTCTCATCATCAGAACGAGGAATTCACCTCGCTTCAGGTTCAATTCGGGGCTGAAATGGTCATTGCCCGTGCCTTCCGTTATGCCCCTTGCCGCGATGAAACTGACTGCCTTGTTATACCATGCGTCTTCGGGCACATCTTTGAAGCTCACTTTGTTATACGCAACAGCAAAGTCACTGAAGTGGGTGGTGTAGAATGTTACAGTTCCAGTTGC
>JGI24714J26587_10001054_pt1 | contig 19685 bp, 18 predicted proteins | sample BioPla4DNA2_FD_26587 | JGI IMG/M metagenome (IMG submission 26587)
AAATGATTTGGGAGGTATTTGTCATGGAAAAAACAATTGAAATTAATGGGATGACCTGTGGTCATTGTGCAGCCCGGGTAAAAAAAGAATTGGAGAAAATAGAAGGGGTAAGTTCTGCAGAAGTCAGTGCAGCTGATAGAAAGGCGGTAGTGACTTTAAATGCTGATGTAACAGCTGAAGAATTAAAAAAGGCTGTAGAAGAAGCAGGTTATGAGTTTGTAAAAATTGTTTAGTAATATAATTCAAGGAAATAAGCAAATAAATAATAATGAATAATAAAGAAAGGCTATCCAGAAAAAGAGCAGGATAGCCTTTTATTGTTAAATAATTTTATTGCTTAGCAGGACTAAGCCCTATTTTGTTGAATAAAAATACATATAGTAGTAAATAAAACTTACTTTTAACTGGACACTAGTGAGATAATGAGGGGTGGTGCTAATGGGAGAAAATATTTTACCCATATTAAAAGTAGATAAAAAAGAGATAAAGGAAAAGGTCCTGGTCTGTGGTGATCCAGCCCGGGCAGAAAAGATTGCTGCCAAACTGGATCAGGCGGAGGAGGTTAGCTTCAATAGAGAGTACCGTCTCTTTAATGGCAGGAAAAATGATGTGGATATAACAGTAGTTTCACATGGGGTAGGGGCAGCCGGAGCCGCTGTCTGTTTTGAGGAATTGATTAGAGGAGGGGCCAGGGAAATTATCCGGATCGGGACTGCAGGGTCCCTCAGTAAAGATATTGTAGATGGTGATATAGTCATTGCCAGCGGGGCAGTCAGGGAAGATGGCTTAACTGAGCAGTTGATTGATATGCCTTATCCGGCGATTGCCAGTTTCAGATTGACCAACAGGCTGGAAGGTTCTGCGGAGAAATTAGGTATTAAGACCAGCACCGGAATTGTTCTGACTGTGGGTGCCTTTTACCCAGGTTTAAATGGACTTCCCAATAAATATTACAGTCAGGCCAATGTCCTGGCCGTAGAGATGGAGGCCAGTGCCCTCTTTGTTATAGCCAGCTTATATGGTGTTGAAGCAGCAGCCTTATTTGCCATAGATGGAGTATCCATTGAATTTGATGCTGATAGTTATAACCCCTACCGGGGTGAAGTTGATAAAGCCATTGAAGCAGAGATAGAGATTGCCCTGGAAGCTATAACTGGTGGGAGGTGATACAATGCTGGAGGTTGGCACTAAAATATTATTGATTCTGGTTCTCGCTGGTATTATAGGCTGGAATAGGGAAAGACACGGCCGGCCTGCCGGTTTCCGTACCCATATACTGGTGGGTATCGGTTCAACCATAGTTATGACTGTTTCCATAATGATGCATGAAAAATATCCTTCTGCTGACCCGGCACGTATTGCAGCCCAGGTTATTAGCGGGATAGGTTTTCTGGGTGCAGGTACAATCCTGATCCAGGGTTCAACGGTAACGGGACTGACAACAGCAGCCAGTATCTGGACTACTGCAGCTATAGGCCTGGCTGTTGGTGCAGGTTTTTATTTAACGGCAATTATCAGTGCCCTGGTTGTCTTTATCTCACTATTCTTTTTTACCAGAATGGAGTTTAGCAAAAAAAAGATTGTGAACCAGGAATTTATTTTTAGATTAGATGAAAATAGCCTGGATTTTATTCAAAAAATATNTTATAAATTAGAAGANGAGGGGTATTACATTAAAGAAAGTAAAATGGAGAAAGATATGTTTAATAAAGAAATTATTATAAGTATTGGAGTAACAGGTGAAGGCTCACAATTAGATGAATTAAAAACCTGGTTCCTGATAAGAGAGGAACTTAAGGGTTTCAGTTGGAGAGAACATTGAGTCAGGCTCAAATGATTACAAAGGGAGGTAAACTATATGAGTATCCACATCGGGGCTAAAAAAGGGGATATAGCCGGTACAATCCTTTTNCCAGGTGATCCCATGAGGGCAAAATTCATAGCAGAAAATTTTTTAGAGGATATTATATGTTACAATGAAGTTAGAGGGATGTATGGTTTTACAGGTACCTACAAAGGAAAGAGGATCTCAGTCCAGGGTACCGGGATGGGTATGCCTTCTCATTCCATATATGTAAATGAATTAATTACTGAGTATGGTGTTAAAAATCTGATCAGGGTCGGTTCCTGTGGCTCCATGAGTGAAGAGATTAAGATAAGGGATATAATCCTGGCCATGGGGGCCTGTTCCAACTCCAAAATGAATGAAATCCGTTTTAAGGGGGCAGATTTTGCTCCTACCGCTAATTTTGACTTACTCCTCAAGGCCTACCAGGCTGCCGGAGAAAAAGGAATTGACGTCAAAGTGGGTAATGTGCTCAGTTCTGACTTTTTCTATGAGGATGATCCGGAAGGTTGGAAATTATGGAGTAAATACGGGGTGTTGGCAGTGGAAATGGAAACTGCTGAGCTCTATACCCTTGCTGCCAGATATGGTGTTAATGCCCTGGCAATCCTCACAGTAAGTGATTCGCTGGTTACCGGGGAGCTTACCACTTCTGAGGAAAGGGAAAAGACCTTCACTGAGATGATGGAAATTGCCCTTGAGTTAGCAGAATAATATTATTATCTTTGGGTAGAAGAACCCCATCTTTAAAAAGATGGGGTTTATTTATTAAGCTGAAGTGGGTAAAGGAATTTTTACTTTTTTGTAGAAATTACTAGTGAAAGGGACCTTTCTGTAAAGATTGGTTTTTTATAAATGAGAAAGAGAGAAAAGTCGAGGTGATATGGGTGAGAAATTCTCTGTTATTTCTCAATTCTTTCAGTGAGATAGAAAACTATCTACAAAGATATACCAACACATCTAAGCATGAAAGCTTCTCTAACTTAGTTAATAAGGCCAGTCGTACCAATAGTATTGTCCGGGAATATAAAACAGACCTCTTTGAATTAAAAGACTTAAGAAATGCTATTGTTCATGAACGTTCTAATGGACATATTATAGCTGAACCTCATGACAAAACCGTTGAGTTGATCCAGAAGATTGAAAAATTATTAAAGGACCCCCCGAAAGTCCTGCCTACTTTCCGGAAAAAGGTTTTAACCCTGTATAATGATAATACCCTCTATGATGCAGTAAGGCTGATGTCCAGGAAATCCTATACACAGATTCCTATTTTAGATGAGGAAGAAAGGTACCTTGATTTATTGACTTCTAATACCATTGTAAGATGGTTAGGTGCAAATGTCCCACCAGATTCTGGCCAGATTCAGAATGTGGACATAGATGAGGTCTTAAAATATAAAGAGAGTAGTAATGTCTGTCTTTTTATCACTGCCCAGACGAATTTTCTTGAGGTGCTGGAGATTTTTGATAAATATAAAAATANGGCCAAAAAACTGGAGGCCCTGATAATTACTGAAAATGGCCGGGATGATGANGAATTTTTAGGGATTATTACCAACTGGGACCTGCCGGTCATCTATGAAGCCCTGGATAGGTATTAGATAAAACCTGTAGTTTAAATATAATGGATGTACTGGATCTTTATAAAAATAAAAGAGCTCCCCTGTAGGGGAGCAAAAGAAAGAGGATTAGATTGTTAGCTTATTAATCAGACCCAGCCCCGGAATTTTACTGCCTGGGCTACCCTGTTAATGGCAATTATATAAGCAGCATCCCGCATATATAGAGAATCTTTTTCTGCCAGTGCATAAACATCTTTAAAAGCTGCGGTCATTTTCTTATCCAGTTTTTCCATTACCTCATCTTTTTCCCAGTAGTAATTGGAATCAGATTGAACCTGTTCAAAATAGCTACAGGTAACTCCACCGGCATTAGCCAGGAAATCTGGAATAACAAATATATCTTTTTCCCGCAATACCTGATCGGCCTCTGTAGATGTTGGCCCATTAGCACCTTCAACTATAATTTTCACCTTTTGACTTATTTTATTAACATTATCAATAGTAATTTGATTTTCCAGGGCAGCAGGGATAAGGATATCTACCTCCTGCTCTATCCAGGCATCTCCTGGAAGAATCTCAATACCCAGTTCCTGGGCCTTTTCCTTATCAATAGTGCCAAAAGAATCTGTGATTGCAATTAATTCTTCTATATTTAGACCATCTTTTTTATAAAAACTGTAGGGTTTTTTATCATTATTATCCCAACAGGAGACAACGACTACTCTGCCACCTAATTCTGTATATTTTAAAGCAGCATGTCTGGCTACATTACCAAAACCCTGAATGGCTGCACTGGTGTCTTCTGCCTTAATACCCTTTTCTCTTAGTGCTTCCCGGAGCATATAAATAAGTCCAAAACCAGTAGCTTCAGTCCTACCCAGGGAGCCTCCCATGGCTACAGGCTTTCCAGTAAGTGCTCCTGGATATCTACCACCGGTAATGGTTTCATATTCATCCAGCATCCAGAGCATATGTTGTGCATTTGTCATTACATCTGGAGCAGGCACATCAATACCAGGCCCCATGTTTTTAAATAGATTTCTCACATATCCACGACAGAGCCTTTCCTGTTCTCTTTCGGATAAAAGCCTTGGGTCACAAACTACTCCCCCTTTTCCACCACCGAGAGGTAAACCCAGGAGAGAGCACTTCCAGGTCATCCACAATGATAAAGCCCGGACTGTGTCTATGGTTTCCTCAGGATGGAAACGGATACCTCCTTTAGCCGGTCCCAGGGCATCATTATGCTGTACCCTGTAACCATTAAATATTTTAGTACTACCATCATCCATTTTTACTGGAATAGTAAAATGAAATTCTTTCATTGGCTGGCGCAAAAACTCCCTGATAGCTGGCTCCAACCCTATTTTTTCTGCAACACTNTCAAACTGTTTCTGAGCAGTATGGTATGGATTATAATTACCTGTACTCATATTGGCCTCCTTTATACTCAATTCTCCCCAAGCTATGTAATTAATTATTAATTATTATACCTTTCAGAATAAAAACTGTCAATTATTAAAAGAGTTCTCCAGTAATGGCAGAATCTAATTCCAGCTTTTTATAATTAATAGCTGATATTTTATAAAAATACACAGGAGAATTTTGCTACAGACTTCTGGTTAATTTACCTGGATTCTTTACCTGTAGTAGGTTATAATATTAAGTCAGGAGGAGAGGAAGAATGGATAAGATAGTCTATAAAGCAATTGGAATTATCAGATCACCTTTTAAGGAAGCCAGGGGCACACCCATTCAGGCCAGTGCAGAAGGAACAGCCAGTGGCAGGATTGAGTTGTACCCGGAATACCTACCAGGTCTAAAAGATCTGGATGGTTTTTCCCATTTGATTTTGCTATACCATTTTCATAAGGCAGGAAAAGGATCACTAATTGTGAAACCCTTTCTGGAAGATGAGGAACATGGTGTTTTTGCTGTCAGGGCTCCCAGCCGCCCAAATTCTATAGGCCTTTCCATAGTATGTCTGCAGAGGATTGAAGGGAATATTTTATATATTGATGATCTGGATATTCTTGATGGTACTCCCTTATTGGACATCAAACCTTATGTACCTGCTTTTGATCACAGGGATAATGTCAAAAGCGGCTGGTTAGAAAATAATCTAGATAAACTTTCCATAACGGAAGATGATGGCAGGTTTTTAAAGGAAGAGGAATAATTACATAAAAAAATTTTTGTTTAATGGAAAAGGGACAGGTATTATAATTATACCTGTCCCTTTTGCCCTGCAAATTAATCAGGATTCTTCTTTTTTATTGTTGTTTATTTTGTTGTTGCATTTGTTTTTTTACTTTGTACTGTGGCTCCTCTTTTTCTATATAGTTTACCCTTCCTTCAAAACTTTTGATTACATTATCTAATTGATTACAACAGTCTGAAAACAATTTTTGGGCATTTTTATCTTCAGTAGAAAGGGCATAGGCTTCCATATCAGCCTTAGCGCCACGTAAAGAGGCCAATGTCTGGTGGAGTTGTTTTCCTACACTCATTACTTTCACCTCCTTTGTTCTTTCTTTTATAGTTATTTCCTCAACCTTTTCTCTTTACCATGGTAATAATTAGATTTATTGAGAAAAGAAATATAAAGATGTAGTATAAATAAAAATAAGTATTTATATATCTTTATTTTTATAGAAATTTATTAGGGGGTTAAAATGACTAAAAATGGCAATAATTGTTTTAATAATCACAAATATATGTTATAATATTGGCTAAAACAGCAGGTTATAACTTTCCTGGTGATTAGAATATTTGTCTCCTTGCTAGATAAAATTTGCAGCTTATAAATGCTTAAGCCAGTAGGACTATTATTAAATAAAAGGATGTGAAGAGATGGATAAGAGTAGTTTTGCTTTACTGGGTAATTTTGAGTCTCTGGAAGCAGAGATTATCGAATCATTATTGCGCCAGATGGNTATCCCTGTATTAAGGCAATATCCTGATAGTGGCGGCTATATGAAAATCTACACCGGGACCAGCCATTTTGGCGTTTCCCTATATGTCCCGGAGCCAGAACTTGACAGGGCCAGGCAGCTAATTAGTGAATACAGGAATGAAGACCCACAATAAATATTTGTCCTATACAGATGGAAAGGCTGAAGACTCTACTCAGTAAATTTACTGTTTTTTTGTCTTAAAAAATNTGAAAAAACCGAAAAAAATATAAAATTGTGAAGGAATTATAGTTCTTGATNCAGAATTATTACTTAGCTATTATTAAAAGAATTTATAAGTCCCGGTGGTTTGTATATATTGAGGGAGGGGATTAGATTNGAAAAATTGAAATCATTATTTAAGTTTAATAAGAGTAAAAACAGGAAGGATAAGCAGAAAAAGGCCGATAAAAAGAAAAGGGTAAAGATAAGAATTACCAGGTTAAAGGTCAGGAATATCCTGATTATAGCCTTTTTGGTGATTGCTGTTGTCCCTCTTACGATTGTTAGTTATTTTACATATCAGGAGTCAAAAGATGTTATTGGGCAAAANGTTGGTTATTATTCAGAGGCAATAGTAAGTCAGGTAGTTGATAAAATAGACAATAAGTTGGAGGAAATAGTCCAATCATCAATGATGATCATTGGTGACCAGGAATTAATCAATTTATTGGATATAGATGAATATAGCAGNCCTTTAGAACAATTAATGACATTTAATAAAATTAAGGAAAAATTAGATACTATATCTTTTACCAATAGGGATATTAATGGTATAGTTATCTTTAGAGAAGATGGCAGACACTTTTACTCCAAGATCAATGAAAGTGATGTCAGGGATTTCCTTGGTGCTGATTTTACCACTTCCCCTTTATATGAAGAAGTACTTGCAGCCAGAGGAAGGCCAGTCTGGGTAAGCAATTATAATCAAAATAATAATTATTTTTATCTGATGCGCCGGGTTACACATATGCTGTCCCAGAAACACTTAGGTGTTTTGGTTTATGTAATTAAAAGAGATGTAATAGGTGATATTATCTCTGGCAGTCAATTTGGAGAAGGGGCAGAGGTCCTCTTGTTAAACGAAGACAGGGTAATAATAAATGCTTTTAATAGTGATAATCTGGGTACTTATTATACAGGTTTCCTTAACCAGGAGGAAGACACAGGAAATGAAACAATAGATAATCAGCTTATTGCCTATGGAAGAGCAGATAATGATTGGAGCCTGGTTAGCACAATACCGGTAAATTCTCTCCTGNGTGATATATATCAGATTGGTAGAAGTACCATTGTTTTGGGCCTTTTCTNTGCCGTAATTTCAGTATTATTAGGAATACTTATTTCCATTGGTACAACTAATCCTATGCGGGAAATAATGGATTCCATGAGCAGGGTGGAAAATGGAGATTTGACAGCTACAGTTGATTTTAAAGGTAAAAATGAAATAGCAAACCTGGCTAATAGTTTTAATAAAATGGTTAAAAATATCAGGGAATTAATTATCAATNCCAGCCATATTGGAGATAGGGTTCTCCAGGACACTAATGTGATCAATGAAGTCTCCAAACAGTCCTTTGCATCTGCTCAACAGGTATCAGAGTCTATTGAAACTATCAGTATTGGTGCCCAACAGCAGGCAGATGAAGCCCAGAGCAGTTCAGAAATAATGGAATTATTGGCCCAACGTATAGTTGGGGTTAATGAGAATATAAAAGCAGTTCTTGAGGTAGCCAAAGAAATAAGGAGTACCAGTAGAAATGCTGCTGATACAATGAATGTTCTCAATGAAAAGAGTATGAGTTCTGCACAGAAATTTACCAGGGTACAGGAAGATATCAAAAATCTGAATGATAAGGCTTTACAGATCAGTAAAATCGTTGATTTAATAAATGGAATTAGTGAACAGACCAGCCTTTTATCCCTCAATGCTTCAATAGAAGCAGCCAGGGCTGGTGCTGCTGGTAAGGGTTTTGGGGTTGTTGCAGATGAGATTAAGCACCTGGCCGAACAGACCAGTGAAGCTACTAAAACCATAAGAAGTATAGTAGAAGAAATTGTAAAAGAGACCCAGAATGCTGTACAGGAAGTAGAAAGTGCTAATGTAATTTTTGATGAGCAAAAGCTGTCTGTCCAGGAGGCAGATGAAGCCTTCCGGGGTATAATCGATTTTCTCCAGAAGATTACTGAAGCAGTTAATCATGTAAATAATGCTATGGTGGAAATTGATAAATACAAAAACAGGGCTCTTGAGGAAATAATTAATATATCTTCTATTGCTCAGGAAACTGCTGCTTCTACAGAGGAAGTAACAGCTGCCAGTGAGGAACAGGTGTCTTCTGCTGATGAGCTGGCCAGGCTAGCTGCTAATTTGAAGAATTCAGTAGATGAATTAGAAAATAATCTTAGCAAGTTTGTAGTTTAAAAATAATTCCTTTGCAAGCTTTAGAGAGATGTATTATAATAAAGCAGGTTCTCTGGAACCTGCTTTATTAGTTTTATAAGCTTATTTTTTATTAAGGATTCCTTTTAAATTAAAGGTATTTCTTTGTTTCTGGAGAATCCAGGTCAGGTATGACTGGATTATGTTAATATAGATAAAAATCTAGCAGGAGTCTTATTTAAAAGTAATACTGGATGAGGTGATAATTATGGGAACAAAGAAGTTACACCAACTGGCAATTCCTATTTTAATTGAATCATTACTTTTTATGTTATTGGGAGTTGCTGATATCTTTATGTTGAGTAACTATAGTGANTGGGCTGCTGGAGCAGTGGGAGCTGCCAATCAGTTTATTGGCAATATGCACCTGCTTTTTGCTATTGTTTCTACCGGTACAGCTGTCCTGGTGGCCCAGAATGTTGGAGCCAGAAGATATAAGGCTGTGGAGAAAGTAGCCTCTGTAGCCTTAGTCCTGAATTTTTTTCTTGGCCTAATAATTGGTTTAACCATGATCTTTTTTGGTAATAGTATTCTGGAAAAGATGGGGGTAACAGCTGATCTGATGGCCTATGCCTCACAATATCTGACTATTGTTGGAGGGNCTTTGTTTTTTCAGGCTATTTTAAATACTGTAACTGCCATAATCAGAAGTCATGGGCATACAAGGCAAACCATGTATATAACAGTACTTATGAATATTATAAATATACTTGGTGATGTCCTTTTAATTTTCGGTTTATTTGGCTTTCCTGAATTAGGNGTCAAAGGGGCTGCTATTGCTACAGCCTTCAGTAAAATTATTGCTACTATCATAGCCCTTATTTTTATGTTCAAGAAAATACTGCCATTAAAGATGTTTTTATCATTAAAAGAAAAACCCTTAAATGAATTGGGAGGCCTAATAAAAATTGGCTTTCCTTCTGCCATGGAAAGCATGTGTTACAGCCTGTCCCAGACAGCCATAATGAGTATTATCTTAATAAATCTGGGAGACAATGCCTATATTGCCAGGACCTATGTTATGACCATTGCCCGTTTCGTGATGATCTTTTTTAACTCAATAGGCCAGGCCAGCCAGATCATGATTGGNCAATTAATAGGTGCAGCCAGGATTGAAGAGGCTTATGAGACAGGTTTGCGGAATTTCAAAACAGCCATGTTTTTCACTGTATTGGCCAGTAGTGGCATGGCTATCTTGTCCAGATATCTGATCCGGATCTTTACTGATGACCCGGTGATTATAAAAATAGCTGTACCTGTAATGATTGTGGATGCTTTCCTGGAAGCTGGCCGGGCTTTCAATGTTGTATTAATTAATAATCTCCGGGGTGCGGGAGATGTTATTTTCCCTGTAATGATGGCCATGTTTAGCATGTGGTTATTCGGGGTCTTAGGTGGTTATGTCTTTGGGGTTACACTGGGTTATGGCCTGATCGGTATCTGGGTAGGGAACTTACTTGATGAATGGTTAAGGGGTATTTCCATGTACTTTAGGTGGAAAGGAAGAAAATGGACTGAAAAGTTGGTAGTTGCCAAAATAGATTAAAGGATAATATTAAAACATAGTATAAAGGCATAATTTTCCTAAAAGAAGGATAGGTGTAGCCACCTGTCCTTTTTGTTTTTATTTTACTTGACTTAACCAGGACAATATAGTATCTTTATATATAAAGTTGAGTAAATCGGTAGGAATAATATGAATAAAGGAATTTTTAAATAGAGATAAGGAGAGATGGGAAAGATGGGAGAAAAATTATTGGAAATTAATAATCTAAAAGCAGCTGTAGAAGGAAAAGAGATCTTAAAGGGTATTAATTTGCAGGTAAAGAAAGGGGAAATCCATATAATAATGGGTCCAAATGGTGCTGGCAAGTCTACCCTGGCCAATGTAATCATGGGTGCTCCTACATATGAGATTACAGCAGGGGACCTTATCTATCAGGGTGAACAAATCAATGAGCTGGAGGTAGATAAGAGGGCCAGGAAGGGGATTTTCCTTTCCTTTCAGTATCCGGAAGAAATCCCGGGTATTAGTGTCGAGAATTTCCTCCGTACCGCCAGGGCCGCAGTTACTGGTCAAGAGCAGGGAATCTTTCAGTTCAGGAAAGTTTTGCTGGATAAGATGGCTATGCTGGACATCAAAGAGGAATATGCCAGCCGTTATCTAAATTATGGTTTTTCCGGAGGAGAAAAGAAGAAAAATGAGATTTTACAGATGGCTGTCCTGGAACCGGTCCTGGCGATACTGGATGAGACAGATTCTGGCCTTGATATAGATGCTGTCCGTATTGTAACTGAAGGAATCAAAAAACTGGCCAATGCTGATAATGCTTTCCTGATCATTACCCATTATCACAAGATACTTGATTATCTGGAGCCTGATTATATCCATATCCTGATGGATGGCAGGATAGTCAAAAGTGGTGACATATCTCTGGCTAAAGAGATAGAGGAAAATGGCTTTATGGCCTTAGAGGAGGTTTAGAATGGCTAAGGTAAAACAGGATATACAGGAGCCTGACCGCCTGATTTTTGACCAAAGGCAGGCTATTGATTATCAGAATAAAAGCTGGAAGGGTTTAAGTGCAGACCTGGTAGAAGAGATCTCCAGAAAAAAGCAGGAACCAGCCTGGATGAAGGAATTCCGCTTAAGGTCTTTAAATATATATAATTCTAAACCAATGCCCCAATGGGGACCAGATATATCAGATTTAGATCTTAATGAGATAATTACTTATATTGATCCTGATTTTAAGAAAAAAAATAGCTGGGATGAGGTACCAGAGGAAATTAAGGGTATTTTCACTGCCCTGGGTATCCCTAAGGCAGAACAGGAGTCTCTGGCCGGGGTAGGGGCCCAGTTTGATTCGGAGATTGTTTATCAGAATATGAGAAATGAGCTGGCAAAAGAGGGTGTTATCTATATGGATATGGAGACAGCCCTGCAGGAATATGAAGATATTATCAAAGAACATTTTATGAAACTGGTACCTCCGGAAGATCATAAATTTGNTGCCCTCCACGGGGCAGTCTGGTCAGGTGGTTCCTTTGTTTATGTACCAGAGGGAGTCCAGGTGGATATTCCCCTGCAGTCCTATTTCAGGTTAAATGCTCCGGGAGCAGGCCAGTTTGAACATACTTTAATCATTGTGGAAAAAGGAGCCAGCCTTCAGTTTATAGAGGGTTGTTCTGCTCCCAAGTATTCGGTCAATAACCTTCATGCCGGCTGTGTGGAATTATATGTCCGGGAAGGTGCCCGTTTAAGGTATAGCACCATCGAGAACTGGTCCAAAAACATGTACAACCTGAATACAAAAAGGGCTCTGGTGGAAAAGGACGGCCTGATTGAGTGGATTTCCGGTTCTTTCGGGTCCAGGGTATCCATGCTTTACCCTATGAGTATTTTAAAGGGGGAGGGGGCCCGGGCAGAATTTACCGGTATTTCCTTTGCCAGTTCAGGCCAGGTNCTGGATACAGGAGCAAAGATTCTTCACGCTGCCCCNTTTACAACCTCTACCATCAGTTCCAGATCTATTGCCAAAGATGGAGGAGAAGTTTTTTACCGTGGCCTGGTCAAGGTTTTACCGGAGGCTGTTAATAGTAAAGCCTCTGTCTCCTGTGAGTCTTTGATGCTGGACAGCCAGTCCAGGTCTGATACTGTACCGGTCATAGATATCAGGAATGACCAGGTGGACTTTGGCCATGAGGCTAAAGTTGGTAGAATCAGTGAAGAAGCCATCTATTATCTGATGAGCAGGGGTATCAGTGAGGAAGAGGCCAGGGCTTTGATAGTCCGGGGTTTTGTGGAGCCCATTGCCAGGGAATTTCCCCTGGAATATGCGGTGGAGTTAAATAATCTTATAAAAATAGAATTAGAAGGAACTATCGGTTAGAGGAGGGAGAAGAGGTGGGTATAATAAAAAGTCAGCCAGATTTAATGGAGAATAAGTTTCCGGAGATTATAGAGATAGATGCCAGACTGGAAGGTTTTCTAGAAAGATATGATGAAGAAATTATAAAAATCAGACCCAGTGCAGGCAAAAAACNACTGTCTCCCTTCCTGGAAGAAAAATATATAGCAGATAGGGGTAAAAGGCTGGAAAGGATCAGGGAATTTTTCGCTTCCTACCCTTTCATAAATGCAGGTTATAAGCTTGAAATACTGCCAGGGAAAAATATTACGCAGCCTATATTTATAAACCAGGTTGCGGCCAGTAACCGGAAGAGGATTAATGAAAAAAACAGTATTATAATCGGAGAAAACAGTTCAGCAACTATTGTTTTTGATTATACTACTACAGATGAGGCAGAGATAATTCATAGTAAAGTAACTGAAATCCAGGTGGCAAATAAGGGAGAATTGAATATTATCAAAATACAAAGGGGAAACAATCATTCTCTAAGCCTTGATTATAATCGGGCAGAGGTTCATGGCAGGGGAAAGATTAACTGGTTTACAGTGGAGACAGGAAGCCTGGAGGGTATTTCCAGCTATCATACTGTCCTGAAGGGTTCCGGTAGTAGTGGTTATCTATCTTCCATATATTTTGCTGATCAGGAGAAGGACTATGATCTGAATTATACCATGGAACTTACTGGTAGCAATTCCCTGGGACAGATTGATAGTCGAGGGGTTTTAAAGGATAAGGCCAGAAAGGTTTTCCGTGGTAATCTGATTTTTAATAGGGGTGCTGTTAAGGCTGATGGTTCTGAAAAGGAAACAGTTTTATTACTTAGCCCTGAGGCCAGATCAGAGACCATTCCGGCCCTTTACTGTGGTGAAGAAGATGTCAGCGGTGAACATGCTGCCAGTGCCGGCAGGATCAGTGACCANCAGTTGTATTATTTAATGAGCAGGGGCCTTTCTCTAAAGGAAGCCAGGAAGGTCCTGGTAGAAGCCGCCCTGAACCCCCTTATTGACAGGATACCCCTACTGTCTGTCAGGGAGACTATCAAGGATGAAATCCAGAGGAGGCTCTATAATGAATAGAGTAGCCGCAAATTATCTGGATCCTTATAGGTCCCAGGAAGGAAGCTATGGGATTGGTTTGGATAATAAAATAAATCCCTATCTTTTAAAAAAGGATTTCCCTATTTTTCAGGAAAAAGTCCAGGGGAGGGACCTGATCTATTTAGATAATGCTGCCACTACCCAGAAACCCTATCCTGTTATTGCAGCTGTAGAGAAATATAATCAGGCTTTTCATGGCAATCCCCACCGGGGTGCCCATTATTTAAGTGTAAAGGCTACAGAGTTATACGATCAGGCCCGGCAGAAGGTGCAGGAATTTATCAAGGCCAGATCAAGAAAAGAGATTATTTTTACCAGGAATACCACAGAGTCCATTAATCTGGTGGCCTATTCCTATGGGATGAATTTTATCGAAGAAAATGATGAGATTCTTTTATCAATTGCAGAACACCATAGCAATATCCTGCCCTGGCAACAGGTGGCCAGGAGCCGGCAGGCCAGGCTGAAATATATGTATCTGGATAAAGATGGCCGCTTGAGTATGGATGAAGTAAAAAGAAAGATTAGTAATAAAACTAAGTTGGTCTGCCTGACCCAGATGTCCAATGTCCTGGGTACTATTTTCCCTATCAAGGAAATTATTGACTATGCCCATGAAAGGGGAGCCCTGGTCCTGATTGACGGGGCCCAGGGCCTGCCCCATCTGGGAGTTGATGTAGGGGAACTGGATGCTGATTTCTATGTCTTTTCTGCCCACAAAATGCTGGGGCCAACAGGGATAGGTGTCCTCTATGCCAGGGAATCTCTCCTGGAAATGATGCCTCCCTTTCAAAGTGGTGGTGATATGATCGAATATGTTACTGAAGATACTGCCAGTTTTGCGCCTTTACCGGAGAAATTTGAGGCGGGAACCCCGAATGTGGAGGGAGCTGTCGGCCTGGCCGCAGCCATCGATTACTTAAATAATATTGGCCTGGATAAAATCTANCAACATGAAATAGACCTAACAGCCTATGCCCTGGAAAAGATGAAAGGGATTCCCTATCTTACTCTTTATGGACCCCTTGACCTGGAGGATAGGGGAGGGATAATTTCCTTCAATGTGGATAAGGTCCACCCCCATGATCTGGCCAGTATTGTTGACCTGGATGGTATTGCCTTAAGGGCTGGTCACCACTGTGCCCAACCCCTGCTGAACTTCCTCCAGGTGGGNGCCTCTTGCCGGATTAGCTTCTACCTCTATAACACAAAAGATGATGTAGATAAGTTGCTGGAAAGCCTGGAGAGAGCAAGGAGTTGGTTTGTCAATGGATCTTAATCAAATATATACAGAGTTGATAATGGAACACAGTTACAATGGTAAGAACAGGAGGGTCCTGGAGGAAAAAGACCGGGAGGAAAGGGGCCATAATCCCAATTGTGGGGATGATATTACCCTGCAGATTAAATTTACAGGAGGCAGGATCAGTGACCTGGCTTATACAGGTAGTGGTTGTGCTATCTCCCAGGCCTCTACCTCAATAATGATTGATTTAATAAAGGGTAAAGAAAAAGAGGAGGCCCTGGAATTGCTAGAGATCTTCCTGGAGATGATAAAGGGTACTGAACTTACAGAAGAAGAATTGGAGATGCTGGGAGATGCTGTTGTATTAAAAAACATCTCTTATATGCCTGCCAGGGTAAAATGTGCGGTACTGGCCTGGCATACTTTGAAGGGACTATTAGGAAGCTGATTTGAGTTCAAACAGCTTCCTTTTTTTATATTGTAACTTTTTTCTTTAGATCATGGAGATTTATCTAATTATTAAAAATCCTTAAGCTTAAGCAAGACTCTCTTGTGAAAAAAATAATAAAAATTTTTCTGGGTGTGATTTATATCATAGTACNTGGCATAAGGAAGCTTTATAATAAACATAGAGATAAGAAATTACATTTGCCAAAAAACTAAATAAAGTTTTTATAAATATATAAGTTTTTAAGGAGTGATGAAAGAGATGAATATGTTTTGTTATCAATGCCAGGAAACAGCAAAAGGAGAAGGTTGTACAATAAGGGGAGTTTGTGGAAAGACAGAAGATGTAGCCAATTTACAGGATTTATTAATCTATGTAATGAAAGGAATAGCTGTTTACGCAGAAGAGGCAAAAGAATTTGGAGTTCAGGATGAACGGGTAGGTCTTTTTATTACCAGGGGCTTATTCAGCACAATTACTAATGTAAGTTTTGACCCTGAAGATTTTGAAGCAAAAATTAAAGAAGCCTTTGCNCTGCGGGAAGATATTAAAAGGCAGCTATTTGAAGCTTATCAGGCTGAAAAAGGTGAAGAATATAATAAGGAATTGCCTGATGAATGTACCTGGTATAGTGAAAACAGTAATGACTCTTATGCTAAAGGAGCNTCAATCGGTATCCTTTCCATAGAAGATGAAGATATCAGATCTTTAAAAGAATTACTGACTTATGGTCTCAAAGGGATTGCTGCTTATGTTGAACATGCCTATGTACTGGAAAGAAAGAGTGAAGAAATCTTTGCCTTTATGATTGAAGCAATGGCAGCTACAGTTGATCCAGAAAAAACAGTAGAGGAATTAATCGCTCTGGTTATGAAATGTGGAGAAATTGCTGTTCAGGCCATGGCCTTACTGGATGAAGCCAATACTGGCCGTTATGGTAATCCAGAAATAACAGAGGTAAATATCGGTGTCAGGAATAACCCCGGTATTCTGATCAGTGGCCATGACCTGCGGGACCTGGAAGAACTTCTGGAACAGACAGAGGGAACCGGTGTAGATGTCTATACCCATGGAGAGATGTTACCAGCTAACTCTTATCCAGCATTTAAGAAATATGAACATTTTGTTGGTAACTATGGTAATGCCTGGTGGCAGCAGAATGTTGAATTTGAGAAATTTAATGGCCCTATCCTGATGACAACTAACTGTCTGGTACCACCAAAAGATTCCTATAAAGACAGNGTTTATACAACTGGTGTTGTTAGATTCCCTGGTTGTACCCATATAGAAGACCGTAAACCAGGAGAACAGAAGGATTTCTCTGCCCTTATTGAACATGCAAAAANCTGTAANGCTCCTGAAGCATTAGAAGAGGGAACAATTTATGGTGGATTTGCTCATGAAGCAGTGATGGGTGTGGCTGATAAAGTTGTAGAAGCAGTTAAAGAAGGAAAGATTAACCGCTTTGTGGTAATGGCTGGNTGTGATGGGCGTCATAAAGATCGTGCCTATTACACAGAACTGGCTGAAAATTTACCTGAAGATGCAGTTATCATGACTGCCGGTTGTGCAAAATATAGATATAACAAATTAGAGCTGGGAGATATTGACGGTATACCCAGAGTCCTTGATGCTGGCCAGTGTAATGACTCCTATTCCCTGGTAGTTATCGCCCAGAAACTGGCTGAAGTCTTTGGAGTAGAAGATATTAATGAGCTACCCATCTCTTATGACCTGGCCTGGTATGAACAAAAGGCTGTAGCAGTTCTCCTGGCACTATTATACCTGGGGGTTAAAGGAATCCGTCTTGGACCCTCCTTACCGGCCTTTATATCTCCAAATGTCCTGAAGGTATTGGTAGAGAAGTTTGATATTAAGCCTATCGGTACTGTAGAAGAAGATCTGAAAGCAATTATGGCTGGTAAGTAAGAAGAGGCCTGGAATAGAGTGGAAAATATATAAGAATATATAAGATAATACAAGGATATAAGGATATATAAATATATAAGGATAAATAAAGATATATAAGAAAATATAAGATTTTATAAAAAATATAAGACTATATAATATACAAGAATATACAAGAATATAAAAGAATATAAAAGAATATACAAGAATATAAAAGAATATAAAAGAATATAAAAAAGGAGGGACCAGGGCCCTCCTTTAACTTATTTTGTGCTCCTTTAAAAGCCTCTCCCTTTCTTCTTTAATCCTATTTTTATCAATCCTCTCGTATAATATTTTAGTTTTATTAATAGGGCTGCCTGCCTCTAATTCTATATAGGACCAGCTTCCTTTTTCCAGGTTAAAAAATTCCCTGATTTGAGCAGTTGAAAAAGGTAAAAAGGGTTCCAGTAAATTAGCAAGATTAGCTATGGCCTGTAGACAGGTATAGATTGTTTTTTGGCAGCTTATCAGGTCTTCTTTGACAGTAATCCAGGGTTTCTGCTCATCATAGTATTTATTCAGACTTCTAATAAAGGAAAAGATAGTCTCCAGGCCGCTTTTAAGTTCAGCCTTTTCAATTTTACTTCCTATCTGCTGATATAATTCTTTAAGCCCTTTTTCAATTTCGGGAGCTATTTCTGCTTCGGGAACTCTAGCAGCAAAATATTTTTCGGCAAAAACCAGGGTCCTATTAATGAAATTTCCATAAGCCCCAAGTAATTCCCCATTATGACTATTGATAAATTCCTCCCAGGAGAAATTAGAATCCCTTTTTTCCGGTCCCTTTATTAGGAGATAATACCTGATGGAATCAGGATGATATCTCTCTAACATATAGGGAACCCAGATAGCCCAGTTATTACTTGTTGACAATTTTTTACCTTCAATTGTTAAATACTCACTGGATATAATACTATCTGGTAAATGTAAATTTCCAAGGCCCAACAGTAAGGCAGGCAAAATCAAAGTATGAAAGGGGATATTATCCTTACCGTGGACATAATAGGCCTTTACCTTATCTCCCCAGAATTTCTCCCAATCTTTCTTGTTTTTTATACCCCATTCCTTACTGGCAGTGTAATATCCCAGGACAGCTTCAATCCAGACGTAAATCTTCTTATTTTCATAGCCCTCAATGGGTACACTGATCCCCCAGGATAAATCCCTTGTAATGGCACGATCCTTGAGGCCCTCCTTTAAATATCTTTCAGTAAACTTAAGGGCATTATCCCTCCAATTGGATTTTCCCTGAAACATATTTCTCAATTCTTCCTCAAAGCTGGATAAGGCCAGATAAAAGTGTTCAGTTTCCTTCAGTATTGGTTCATTCCCACATAATTTACATGCTTTTTCCTTAAGTTCAAGGGGGTCTATTAGGCTGGAGCAGGCGTCACATTGGTCACCTCTGGCCATTTCTCCACAAACCGGGCAAATACCTGTCACATAACGATCTGGCAGAAATTGCTGGCAGTCTTCACAATAAATATGTTCTATCTCTTTTTTATAAATATAGCCTTTCTCCAAAAGCTCTAAAAACAATTCCTGTACCACAGAACTATGAAAAGCCTGATCAGTCCTACTATAATAATCATAGGTAAAACCCAGTTTTTCAAAGGACTCCTTAAATTCCAGATGATACCTATCTGTAATAGCCCTTGGAGATATATTTTCCTTACTGGCCCGTAAGGCTATTGGGGTTCCATGACAATCACTGCCTGAAACATACAATACAGAGTCCCCTTTTAAGCGATAATACCTGGCTAAAACATCACCTGGCAAAAGACTGGCAATATGGCCTAAATGTAAAGAACCATTTGCATAAGGCCAGGCACCACCAATAAAAACATTCATTTTTTAACCCCTTTCTATTTATTATTTGATAATAATAAAAAAACTCCCGCCCCTAACAATTAGTTAGAGGACGAGAGTAATATTCCCGTGGTACCACCTCAATTTATTAATACCTCACGGTATTAACCTCTTCGAGTACGACATATATAATATATAGTGACATTATATATGTTTATACTCTAGCACTATAACGGGTGCAAGCTTCCGGTGTACATTACTACCATAGGGATTCACATACACAGCTCAGAGACCATTTTCAGTTAAGATTTCTTTTCCCACTCTCACCTGGCTGGGATTCTCTGTAAAAGATTTGCTTAACTTACTCTATCTCTTCATAGCTTTTGCTAAATTATATTATATTATTTCAAGGA
>JGI24714J26587_10001091_pt1 | contig 19289 bp, 15 predicted proteins | sample BioPla4DNA2_FD_26587 | JGI IMG/M metagenome (IMG submission 26587)
AAGGGCTCAGACCAGGATATGCAGGAGGCCTTAGGCCTAAAGGTTAGCCAGTTTGTAAACATGATGGGAGATAGCTTTGAGTCCGAAGAGGATAGGCTGCTTGCCCAAAGCGCGGCACAGGACCATATCTTAAGGGTCATAAACCGCCTAAGGCTAAAGGCTGGCCTACCTGCCCTTGAGCAAGAGCCCCGGGCTGAACAAGGGCTAGATGAGGACTTTGACTAAAATTTATCAAAGATAGCTTGAATATTTAACATATCCTTTATATAATTGACTGTGGTGCTATAGTAGNGTAAAAATTTTGCGCATTTTTTATGGTGACTATTGGCTAATTTAGTGATATTATATANGTGGTATTTTTCTAAAGATGGTATACTAATAAAAGACCTAAAGCTTCACTTTCGCAAATCTTTGGATAGTTTTAGTGCCAGCCTTTTTTCTTATCTCTTTAATGGGAGGGATACCATTGGACTTGGCCATTAGCTCATATAGCTTTAACAGTCTTGTCACTAGCGGTGCCATGACACAGCTTGATGTAATACATAGAGCAAAACAAATGGGCTTTGATGCAATCGAGTTTTCTACCCTAAATGTGCCAGAGGGACAAGACCTAGCTGATTTTGCAGCCAGGGTCAAAGAAGAATGTGACCTTCATGGCCTAAGGATAGTAAATTACGCCATATGGGCAGATTTTCTAAACCCACCTAGTGGGTCATGGCAAGACGAGGTAGAAAGGCTCAAAGCTGAGGTAAAGGTAGCCAAGATACTAGGCAGTCCAAGTATCCGCCATGATGCAAGCTGGGGCTACAAAAAGACTACTGCTGCCAGGGGCTTTTATGATGCCTTGCCAATCCTAACAAAGGGCTGCCGGGCTATAACTGAGTATGCAGCCGACCATGGTATAAAGACCATGGTAGAAAACCATGGCTTCTTTGTCCAAGATAGCGATCGGATGGAAGCACTTGTTAATGGAGTTGACCACCCAAACTTTGGTCTCCTTATAGATATGGGAAATTTTTTGTGTGTTGATGAGGATCCGGCCCAGGCTATAGGCAGGCTTTTACCCTACGCCTTTCATATTCATGCCAAGGATTTTCATGTAAAGCCAGGCAATGGCCACAATCCTGGTCAGGGCTGGTTTCAGTCAAGGGCAGGCAACTACCTAAGGCCTGCTATAATAGGTCATGGAGACCTGCCAATATTGCAGTGCATTAGACTGCTTGAAAACTTTGCTTATGAGGGTATCTTGTCCATAGAGTTTGAGGGGATAGAGGATCCCTTGATGGCCATAGAGATAAGCCTTAATAACCTTAGGTCCTATATGTCCATCTGCTAGGGCATATTATCTTATTTCTAGGCTTAAACGCATTGTATTTAGCTTTTAAACAGATAATATACTGGTGATATAGTAATTTACTATAGCTATCAGTTTATTAATATAAAGATTATTATGTGAAGGAGGAATAAATTTGGCCAAGCATGTTAGAACAATGGATGGTAACAAAGCAGCAGCTTATATATCCTATCCATTTACAGAAGTAGCTGCCATATATCCAATAACTCCATCATCTCCAATGGCTGAGGGAGTTGATGAATGGTCCGCCCATGGCAAAAAGAACTTTTTTGGGCAGGAAGTAAAGGTTGTTGAAATGCAGTCAGAGGCTGGAGCTGCAGGTGCAGTACACGGTTCACTTACCGCTGGAGCACTGACCACTACTTATACAGCATCACAGGGGCTCCTGCTAATGCTTCCCAATATGTACAAGATTTCAGGTGAGCTTTTACCTGGCGTTTTCCACGTTAGTGCCAGGGCCTTAGCCGCTCACGCACTCTCCATATTCGGAGATCACCAGGACGTAATGGCCGCCCGCCAGACAGGTTTTGCCCTGTTGGCATCAGCTAGTGTACAGGAGGTATTAGACCTAGGTGCTATAGCTCACTTAGCAGCAATAAAGGGTAGGGTTCCCTTCCTACACTTCTTTGACGGCTTTAGGACATCCCATGAGTACCAGAGGATCGAATGCTTTGACTATGATGACATTGAGCATCTAGTTGACTATCAAGCAATCGAAGAATTCCGTAAAAGGGCAATAAACCCCAACAGCCCATCAATAAGGGGTACAGCTCAAAACCCTGATATTTACTTCCAGGGTAGAGAGGCTGCAAACAAGTACTTTGATGCAGTACCAGAGATAGTTTCCTACTATATGAAGGAAATGGCCAAGGTAACTGGCAGAGAATACAAGCTCTTTGATTACTATGGAGCGCCTGACGCTGAGCATATCATAATTGCTATGGGGTCAGTTTGTGACACAATAGACGAGACAGTAGACTATCTACTAGCCCAGGGTAAAAAGGTTGGTACAGTTAGGGTTAGACTCTACAGACCCTTCTCAGCCAAGCATTTACTCCAGGTTATACCAGACACAGTAAAGAAGATATCTGTACTTGACAGAACCAAGGAACCAGGCTCACTTGGCGAACCCCTATACCAGGATATAGTTCACGTATATGCCAAGCAGGCTCAAAGGCCAGTAATAGTAGGCGGAAGGTATGGCTTAGGCTCCAAGGATACAACACCTACCCATATACTATCAGTATTTGAAAACCTTGAGTTAGATGAGCCCAAGGACAACTTTACAATAGGTATAGTAGACGATGTAACCCATACATCATTANCAGATTTAGATCCTATAAACACAACTCCTGAGGGAACAATCAGCTGCAAGGTATGGGGTCTAGGTTCTGACGGAACCGTTGGCGCTAACAAGGCAGCAATAAAGATTATAGGTGACCATACAGACCTTTATGCACAGGGTTACTTCTCCTATGACAGTAAAAAGTCAGGTGGTACAACAGTATCTCACTTACGCTTTGGAAATACTCCAATAAAGGCACCTTATCTAGTAAATGAGCCAAACTATATTGGCTGCCACAACAAGTCCTTCCTCTATCAGACAGATGTACTAAAGGGCATCAAAGAAGGTGGCACCTTTGTATTAAACTGCAACTGGACTGTGGATGAACTAGATAAAGAGCTACCTGCAGACATAAAAAAGACCATTTATGATAAAAAGCTTGATTTTTACATCATAGATGCTGTAAAGATTGCCTCCGAGATTGGCCTAGGCAACAGGATCAATATGATAATGCAGTCAGCCTTCTTTAAACTGACAGAAGTTGTTCCTTTAGAGGACGCTATAAAGTATCTAAAGGATTCCATAGTTGATAACTATGGCAGAAAGGGCGAAAGAGTAGTTAACATGAACTATGAGGCCGTTGACCGCGGTGTAGATGCCCTAGTAAAGGTAGAAGTACCAGAGAGCTGGGCAAATCCTGAGCCAGCACCAGTAGAAGAGGTTGATGAGCCAGAATATATCTCCAAGATCCAAAGGCCAATGGCTAGGATGGAGGGTGACGACCTACCAGTTAGCGTATTTGAAGACATGGCCGATGGTACCTTCCCAATGGGTACAACAGCCTATGAAAAACGCGGTATCGCAGTATTAGCACCTGAGTGGCAGATAGACAACTGCATCCAGTGTAACCAGTGTTCACTCGTTTGCCCTCATGCTACAATAAGGCCATACCTGCTTGATGATGAAGAGCTAGCAGCAGCACCCGAAGGCTTTAAAACCAAAAAGCCTGTGGGCAGGGGCGTTGAGGGATTACACTATCGTATCCAGCTATTCCCAATGGACTGCGTAGGCTGCGGTAACTGTGCAGATGTATGTCCTGCCAAGACCAAGGCCCTTATCATGAAGCCAGCTGAGGACCTAATTGAAAAAGAATTAGAAAACTCAGAGTATGCAGTAACCATTAAGGAAAAAGAAGGTGTAATGGACAAGTACACCCTAAAGGGTAGCCAGTTTAAGACACCCCTCTTTGAGTTCCACGGCGCATGCCCTGGTTGTGGTGAAACTCCATATATCAAGCTCCTTACCCAGCTATTTGGCGACAGGATGATGATTGCCAACGCTACAGGATGCTCCTCAATATATGGTGCTAGTGCTCCTTCCATACCCTATACTACAAATAGTGAGGGCAAGGGACCTGCATGGGCTAACTCCCTCTTTGAGGACAATGCCGAATTTGGTTATGGTATGTACCTAGGCGTTAAGCAGATTCGTGAAAAGGTTGCAGACCTATTACAAGAGGCTAGAAAGACTGACCTACCTGCAGCAGTCAATGAGGCTATCGACCAATGGATAGATAACTTTGACGATGGTGAGGGTTCCAAGCTAGCTAGCAAGAACCTACTCGATGCTATCAAAGAAGCTAAACTAGAAGACAATCCAACCTTTAAGGAGGTCCTAGAAAAGGAAAACTTCCTAATCAAGCCTTCACAATGGATTGTCGGTGGAGACGGATGGGCATACGATATAGATTACGGCGGACTAGATCACGTGCTTGCCTCCGGAGATGATGTAAATATCCTGGTACTTGATACCGAGGTATATTCCAATACAGGAGGTCAGTCCTCCAAGTCAACACCCACTGCAGCAGTTGCTAAATTTGCAGCAGCAGGTAAAAAGATTAGAAAGAAGGACCTAGGTGCTATGGCCATGAGCTACGGATATGTATATGTAGCCCAGATAGCACTTGGAGCCAACATGAACCATACCCTAAAGGCCATAAAAGAGGCAGAGAGTTACAAGGGACCATCCCTGATCATTGCATACTCACCCTGCATCAACCATGGTATTAGGTCAGGAATGGGAACAACTATTGCCCAGGAAAAATTTGCAGTTGAGTCTGGCTACTGGCATCTATACAGGTTCAACCCAGACTTAAAGCAAGATGGGAAAAACCCCTTCCAGCTTGACTCCAGAGAGCCAAAGCTACCCTTCCAGGACTTCTTAAAATCAGAGGTCAGGTATACCTCCCTCAAGAACACCTTCCCAGATATAGCAGATGAAATGTTTGCTGTGGCTGAGGAACATGCAAGGGAAAGGTACGAAAACTACAAGCGAATGGCAGCTATGGATTATTCAAAAGACGAATAAGGCACAAAGTCATTAAATGAGCAGCCCTAAAGCAGGGCTGCTTTTTTTGTGTGTCTTGCATTGAGATAATCTAAACCTTTAATTAGGCTGAAAAGGCTTAACTTTTAATATATGAGCTACAAAAGGATAGGAAGGGCTTTGATATAAGAGAGTAGAGCAAAAAAAATCAGCCCCATGGGGCTGACAAATAAAGCTTTATTTCTGATTGCTGTCTACATACTCCTTGGCGTTTCTAACCTCTAGCTCGCTGGGTATATTGACTCCTGACTCGCGTTTTACGCTCTCGGCATTAGCCCAAGCTGCAGTTTCATGGTTTTCTACTGGTCTTTTCATAGTCCTTTTTGATATTCNTTTATCCTTAGGCATGAAATCTCAACCTCCTCTAACTTATTATTGCTTTAATTACTACTAGTATGCATGCTATATTATAATGTAAGTTATTAAGTTCTTAGAATATTAATGTATAACAATGATAAACTAAATAAAACTAATTCAAACATAGGAGGTGCTTTATGAGCTACAAAATTAATGAAGCTGTTACTTGGGTTGGTAAAAAGGATTGGGAACTGAGGACCTTCCACGGTGAGGAATACTCAACCCACAGAGGGTCTTCCTACAATTCCTATTTGATCAGGGATGAAAAGATAGCACTAATTGACACCGTATGGCTACCCTTTGCCAAGGAGTTTGTGACCAAGCTTAAAAGAGAAATTGACCTAAAGAAATGATAGGATATTGACTATATCATAATCAACCACGGAGAGATAGACCATAGTGGAGCCCTGCCAGAGCTTATGCGGGAAATCCCTGATACCCCTATTTATTGCACCAAAAACGCTGTAAAATCCTTAAAGGGCCAGTTCCACCAAGATTGGAATTTTGTCGAGGTAAAGACAGGAGACAAGCTTAGCCTAGGTAAAAGAGACCTGATTTTTATAGAGGCTAGGATGCTTCATTGGCCAGACTCCATGTTTACATACATGACAGGTGACAATATTTTGTTTTCTAATGATGCCTTTGGCCAGCACTATGCAAGCGAGTTTATGTACAACGATGAGGTTGACCAGGCAGAGCTTTACCAGGAGTCAATAAAGTACTATGCAAATATCCTAACCCCCTTTAGTAGGTTTGTTGTTAGCAAGGTAGATGAGTTTGTTAAGCTAAACTTGCCTCTGGATATGATATGCACCAGTCACGGTGTTATTTGGCGGGACAATCCTATGCAGATAGTTGAGCAATATGTAAAGTGGGCACAGGATTATCAGGAAAATCAGATTACAATTATCTATGATACCATGTGGAATGGAACAAAGCATATGGCAGATGGAATAGCTAGTGGTATCAGGCAGGTAGATCCTGATGTAACAGTCAAACTAATGCATACGGGCATAACAGATAAAAACGACGTCCTAACAGAGGTCTTTAAGTCCAAGGCAATCCTGGTTGGGTCACCAACTATAAATGGGTCAGTTTTAAATTCCATTGCAGGTATCCTAGACCAGATAAAGGGGCTAAGCTTTAAGAACAAGAAGGGGGCTGCCTTTGGCGCCTATGGCTGGTCCGGCGAAGGGGTCAAGCTTATAGGTGACCATCTAGCAAAGGCTGGTTTTGAGCTTGTAAATGATGGCCTAAGGGTCCTGTGGAATCCTGACCAGGAGGCAGTTGAGAAATGTGTTGACCTGGGTAAGGAATTTGCAAAAAGCCTTTAATACTAGTTTTTAAAAAAGGGCCTTGTCTATATTGAGATCCGTCCATCTTAAAGCAAAAAAATGCTGCACTCTTATATAAGAGTGCAGCATTTTTTTTACTTGTGTTCTTTAAAAATCAAGATCGCCCCAGTTGAAACCGCTTGCTGCATCATTTAAGATTGACAATCCTATAGCTGCAAGAATTAACATTACGACAAAAATAGCAATGGCTATTATTGATAGAACTAAACCTGCTATTGCCATGCCTCTGCCTGAACTCTTCAGTGACATTATACCTAAGATTAGGCCTACAACTGCGCATGGGAGACTAAGATACCATAAACAAAATAATACAACACTTAAAATGCCGAGAACTAAAGATGCAACTGCCATACCCTTTCTATCAGGTACCGCTGGTCCTTGATTTAATTCGGGACTTTGATAGTTATTGTCCACTCCACCGTCAAAATTGTTATTATCCATGATTAGCCCCTCAAAGTTATTAAATAATACTATTTTTCAACAGTATACCATAATAAAACATGTCGAACAATACAATATATACAGATATACCAAAAATTTATACAAAAATATTGCGTACTGCTGCATATACAAGAACTATAGCAGCCAGGACCCCTAGCATCCACCTTTTAGGTATAAATATCCTAGTCCTAAGACCTATAAACAGGTGTATGCTATGCTCTACTAATAAGAGGACCAGGTATAGGAAAAGCAGCAGGGGCAAAATATGGTGAGCTAGTGACTTTGCCATATTACCCTTTAGCAGGAAGTGCACTGCTCTTGTACCACCACAGCCTGGGCATAATAGGCCAGTGATAGACTTAAAGCTACATACACCAACGTAATCCATTAGCTGGAGGTCAAAATAATTATATGCAAAAAAAATAGTGATGATGCCTATCCAGACCATAAGGATAAGTATTTTATTGTTAAGTAGACCCAAAATTTTATTTTTCAATTGGCTTACTCCTAGCCCTAGCCGACTTTTATTTTTCTATTATAACATAAAAACACCTGCTAGATAGCAGGTGTTTTGCTGTAAATCGCCTCTATAATTTATCTATAGGCTATGTTTTTCCTATAGCTTATCTTCTTGAGTAAAATTCTATAACTAGTGAATCCTTGACATTAATTGGTATTTCATCTCGCATAGGAAGCCTTAGTAGCCTACCTGTAAAGNTTTCAATATCCTTTTCTAGGTAATCAACAGCCAAGCCAAAGGACTCGAAATTTTCCTTGAACATCTCAATGCTTCGTGACTTTTCCTTTAGGGAGATACTATCACCAGGCTTTACCTGAAATGATGGTTTGTCTACCTTTGCACCGTTTACCTGTATATGTCCGTGAACNACCATCTGCCTGGCCTGCCTNAGGGTTGATCCAAAGCCTAACCTGTATACAATATTATCTAGCCGACATTCAAGTAGGCTAACTAGGATGTCTCCTGCGTTNCCCTTTGCCTTAAATGCACGTTCAACATATCGCTTCATTTGCTTTTCCAGTATCCCATAGTAGGCCTTAAGCTTTTGCTTTTCCAGTAGCTGCAAGCCATACTCTGATAGCTTTCTGTGTTGCTTGACCCCTCTTTTTAGGGCCTTAGGATGGCCATAGACGTTTTCGCCTAGGTGGCGGGCAACCTTAAATCTTGGGCCTGTTTTCCTTGCCAATTTGCTTATTCCTCCTTAAATTTAATATCGTGCCAGCAAGCCTTTTGTTAGTATACCATATAATTAGAAAATAATAAATGATAATTATTATCAATTATAGCCCTTATAATATAAACATCTTTAAGACAGGTCAAGCATAAATTATTAGCAAATAAATGACCTTTCTTGTTAGTTAATGAAAATCAAGTTATAATGGGTATACTTAAAAGTGGACTTTGATTATTATATGTTAGCTTGCCTCCATATAAAGGCCTAGATAGGGGCTAAGGATAAAGCCAACTTATATATACTAAATAAACTAATGATTATTAACCAATATAAAGGGGTTGAGAAAAGTGAAGAAGGACCCTAAAAATACAAGAGTTGTTGTAGGGATGTCCGGGGGAGTAGACTCCTCTGTTGCCGCCCTCCTCTTAAAGGAGCAGGGCTATGATGTAATAGGTGTTTTTATGAAGAACTGGCATGAGGATGATGAGGATGGTATCTGTACAGCTACCTTAGACTATGAGGAAGCGGTAAAGGTATGCAACCAGATTGACATACCCTACTATTCTGTAAACTTTGAAAAGGAATATTGGGATAGGGTATTTACCTATTTCCTAGAGGAATATAAAAATGGTCGGACTCCAAACCCTGATGTCCTGTGTAACAAGGAGATAAAGTTTAAACTATTTCTAGACTATGCTATGCAGATAGGGGCAGATTATCTAGCAACAGGCCACTATGCAATGATAGATGAGGTCGATGGCCAGTACCGCCTGCTAAAGGGAGTGGACAGGGGCAAGGACCAGTCATATTTCCTATGCCAGCTAGGTCAGCACCAGCTAGCAAAGGCTATGTTTCCCATAGGACATCTTGAAAAAAAGCAGGTCCGGGAAATAGCAGCCAAAAACAAGCTAGAAACAGCATATAGAAAGGATAGCACCGGTATATGTTTTATAGGCGAGAGAAACTTTAAGGAGTTTTTAAGTAACTACCTGCCAGCCAGGCCTGGACAAATGAGGTCCTTTGATGATCCTAGCCATGTTGTGGGTAAACATGACGGTCTAATGTATTACACTCTAGGCCAGAGAAAGGGACTAGGTATAGGTGGAGGCCATGGGACCGGTGAGCCCTGGTTTGTGGTAGACAAGGACCTAGATAAAAACATCCTCTACGTTGCCCAGGGGGACAAGCATCCTGCCCTTTACTCAAATGCCCTCTATGCTACAGATATTAACTGGNTTTCTGGCCAGCCACCAAAGGAGCCTTTCTCCTGCAAGGCCAAGTTTAGATACCGCCAGAGTGACCAAGGGGTATATGTGACCAATATTGAAGGGGATAAGTGCCGGGTAGTGTTTGATCAGCCTCAAAGGGCAGTAACCCCAGGTCAGTTTGTTGTATTCTATCAGGGAGATGTTTGTCTAGGTGGGGGCATAATTCAAAAGGTCTACAAGGAAAAGTAAAAGGCCGTGAACTAACTGTTTGTAAGTAGTAGAAAAGGTTTAAAAATTAGATGGGTCATCTGTAGTATTTCAAAGTTCAAATTATAAAAGAAAACTACTTAAATAGGATTTCTAATCCAGTCTATACTTACAAGGGGGTAATGGTATGGGTGAAAATGTCTTATTAGCTATTGGTCTAACTCTCCTAGCGGGACTATCAACAGGTATCGGGGGAGCAATTGCCTTTTTTACAAAAAGGACTAATACAAAGTTTTTATCAGTCGCACTTGGCTTTTCAGCAGGTGTAATGGTTTATATATCATTTATGGAGCTATTAGCGGATGCCCAGGATATCCTAAAGGTAGAGATGGGTACAAGGCCTGGTATGCTGGTATCCATAGCAGCCTTTTTCGCTGGCATGCTTTTTATAGCCCTTATTGACAAGCTGGTACCAGACTATGAAAACCCTCATGAGGCTAGAAGGGTTGAGGATATGAGGGGAGATAAGCCACCAAAGTGGATGGATAAAAACAGTCTAATGAGGGTTGGTATTTTAACTGCCCTTGCAGTCTCCATTCACAACTTTCCTGAGGGCTTTGCCACCTTTATCTCTACACTGAGAGATCCTAGCCTAGGTATCAGCATTACAATAGCCATTGCAATCCACAATATCCCCGAGGGAATTGCTGTCTCCCTGCCTGTCTATTATGCTACCAATAGCCGGCGCAAGGCCTTTTTGTATTCCTTTTTGTCAGGCCTTTCAGAGCCTGCAGGAGCCTTGATTGGGTATTTGATCCTTTCACCCTTCTTGTCAGACCTTATGTTTGGCATAGTATTTGCAGCAGTTGCCGGAATTATGGTTTATATATCCTTTGACCAGCTACTTCCAACTGCGAGAGAGTATGGGGAGCACCACCTGTCCATATATGGGCTGGTCTCAGGTATGGCTGTTATGGCAATTAGCCTCCTCTTATTTGGCTGACCTATTTTCTGTAGGCCTGCTTAAAACGCTTGCGGTTTTTGTAGACCAATTTTTTTGTCTTTATCATTGTGATTATGTCCTTGCCAAAGAATATAAAATAGTTAAGGACAGAGGCTAGGGCAGCTAGCTTTAAGGTCACTGGGTTAAATATCAAGGAAAAGACAATCAGGGCCCAGTTGAACCAGGCTAGGTATTTGACCTTTACAGGTATAAGGAAGAAAATCAAGATCTCAAAATTGGGATATAGGTGGGCAAAGGCCAAAAAGAGAGATAGGTTTAGATGCATGGTAGTAATGGGAATGTAGAGTTTTACGCCTGCTACCACAGGGCTTATGGCATAGGCAATAAAGGCAGCTGCTATGGTTGCCAATACCCCTATTAGATAGTATATGTTAAACCTAAAGCTACCCCATTGGTTTTCTAGGTTAGACCCAACTATATAGTAAAAATAGAGGGAAAAGAGTATCCATATAGGGGACAACTGATCAGGAACAAATAAAAAGCTTATAAGCCGCCATACCTCACCCTTTAAAACCCTATCTGGATATAGCATTAGCTTTTGAAACAGATTGGTGTTTGGTATCAAGTAATTGATGAAAAAAACTGTTGCATTAAGGATAACAATATATTTCATTAAATCTGCAATCGCATATCGCCTATATTTAAACTCAAGCTTGTATAGCCATTTCATATAATCACAGTCTCCTTTACTGGTTGGACAAATAACTGCCCTAGTTGCAAGTCAGCTTATTTAAAGCTGCCTTGTACAATATTTTAGTAATTAAATATATTCTATGTCAACTGGCCCCTTTTAACAAGCAAATCGAGGAAATTAGGTCCCTTAATAGTTTAGACACAGTAGAAGAGCTATGGCAAAAGGCGAGATGGTAAAGGGGGAGATGGTAAAGGGGAGATGGTACAAGGCGAGATGATAAAGGGCGAGAGTTGATAAATGGCGTGATGGTAAAGGGCAAGTTGCTAGGGGTGACTTAAGTGGCCCCATGTTCATTGCTTGCTTGACAAAAAACTTGCAATTTAGTATCATATATTTCTAAATAGAATAATTAAAGGCTTTGAAAAGGACAGTAGTACCGAGTATGATTTCAAGAGACATGGCCATTGGTGGGAGGCCGTGATGATTCTCGGATACGAAGATCACCTTGGAGCCGGGTCTTTGAAGTTAATAGTAGGAGATCCCGCTAGGATGCGTTATACTTTATGAGTGATAGGCTAGGCTTGTTTTTCTCTGCCTTGTCCTATAATTTGGGTGGTACCGCGATTATTTCGTCCCTTGGCATTTGGCCAAGGGATTTTATTTTATAATAAGAAGCAATAAAGCTACAGGTTCATTTTAGGCAGACTAGTCTAGGATTTGACTTGTCTATAGCATGTAGCTAAAGATCCAATAATCTAGCTGGAAGGGATGTATAGAATGGAAAAATTTAAAGGCTTATCGGACGTACCAGTAAGCGAAACTGAAAAAAAGATATCAAAGTTTTGGGAAGAGATAGATATCTTAAAAAAGAGTATAGAAAACAGGAGGGACAATGAGGCCTTTATATTCTATGAGGGGCCCCCTACTGCCAATGGTCAGCCTGGGATCCACCATGTTATTTCCAGGACCTTAAAGGACACTGTTTGCCGCTACAAGACCATGAAGGGCTACCGGGTCGAGAGAAAGGCCGGCTGGGATACCCATGGTTTGCCTGTGGAGATTGAGGTTGAAAAGGAGCTAAAGCTCGAAAGCAAGCAGGACATTGAGGAATACGGTATCGAGAAATTTAACATAAAGTGCCGCGAGTCTGTCTTTAAATACGAAAGACAGTGGAGAGATATGACCAAGCGGATGGGCTATGAGATAGATATGGATAATCCCTATATCACCCTGGCTAATGACTATATTGAAACCGTTTGGTGGATACTTGACAAGTTTAACAAGGAAGGCTATATATACGAAGGCCACAAGATCCTACCCTACTGCTCCCGCTGCGGAACTGGCCTTGCCAGCCATGAGGTTGCCCAGGGCTACAAGCAGGTAAAGACTGCAACTGTATATGTAAAGTTCAAGCTAAAGGACAAGGACGAATACTTCCTAGTATGGACTACTACTCCCTGGACTCTTGCTTCTAACGTAGCCCTAACTGTTCACCCAGAGGAGACTTATCTAAAGGTTAGATACAATGACCAGGTCTACTATCTAGAAAAGAACCTGGCTTCCCAAGTCCTTGAGGGAGACTATGAGGTCATAGATCAGTACAAGGGTAGTGACCTTGAGTATATTGAATATGAGCAGCTTATGCCTTTTATAAAGGCTGACAAAAAGGCCTTTTTTGTGACAGTGGCTGACTATGTTACAACTGAGGATGGTACAGGTATAGTTCACACAGCACCAGCCTTTGGTGAAGATGACTACAATACTGGCCTAGCCTATGATTTACCGGTAATCCAGCCTGTAGATGAGACAGGTAAATTTATAGATACTCCCTGGAAGGGCAAGTTTGTTATGGATGCCGACCCTGAAATCATAGAATGGCTCTACGAGCAAGGCAAACTATTTAGAAGGCAGAGGATGGAGCATAACTATCCCCATTGCTGGAGATGCTCTACACCCCTTTTATACTACGCAAAGCCTAGCTGGTATATAGAGATGACCAGGTTAAAGGACAAACTTATCGAAAACAATAACTCTGTTAACTGGTACCCGGATTTTGTAGGTGAAAAGCGTTTTGGAAACTGGCTTGAAAACCTAAATGATTGGGCCATATCTAGGTCTAGATACTGGGGCACCCCCCTAAATATCTGGAGATGCGAATGCGGACACTTAGAAAGTGTTGGTTCGAGAAAAGAGCTGGTTGATAGGGCTATAGAGGATATTGATGAGACTATTGAGCTACACAGGCCCTATGTGGATGATGTTCACTTTAAATGTGAAAAGTGTGGTGGCCTAATGACTAGGGTACCAGATGTTATAGACTGCTGGTTTGACTCAGGCTCAATGCCCTTTGCCCAGCACCACTATCCCTTTGAAAACAAGGAAAACTTTGAGGACCTCTTCCCTGCGGACTTTATCTGCGAGGGAATAGACCAGACCAGAGGATGGTTCTATTCACTGATGGCTATTTCAACCTTTGTAACTGGTAGGTCACCCTATAAAAATGTTCTTGTAAACGATTTGATCCTTGACAAAGAGGGACAGAAAATGTCCAAGTCCAGGGGCAATACTGTAGACCCCTTTGACCTATTTGATAAATACGGGGCCGATGCCCTCCGCTGGTACCTGCTTTATGTTTCACCACCATGGACACCCACCCGCTTTGATATAGAGGGCTTAAAGGAGGTTCAGAGCAAGTTCTTTGGCACCTTGAAAAATGTATATAACTTTTTCACCCTATATGCCAATACTGACCAGGTAGACCCTAGGAGTTACTTTATGCCCTTTGAACAGAGGGCAGAGCTTGACCTATGGATACTATCCAAGCTAAATAGCTTAAAGGAAAAGGTTGAGCTTGATATGGACCAGTATGACCTGACAAGGGCTATCCGAAGGATCCAGGACTTTATCAATGAGGACCTATCTAACTGGTATATCCGCAGGTCTAGGAGACGTTTCTGGGAGACCGACCTAACCGATGATAAAAAGGCAGTCTATAGCACAACCTTTGAGGTCCTAGTAGATATCTGCAAGATGGTTGCTCCTTTTGCTCCCTTCTTGTCAGAAGAACTTTATAAAAACCTTACAGGTGAGCTATCAGTCCACCTAAGTGACTATCCTACTGCCAATCCTGAGCTAATAGACAAAGAGCTAGAGGAGGTCATGGACAGGGTAAGAGACCTAGTGACCCTAGGCAGGTCGGCGCGGGAGTCTGCTAGGATAAAGGTACGCCAACCCCTGCAGAGGATATATATAGATGGCAAGTATGAAGAGAGCCTGACCCATCTAGTACCCCTTATGAAGGATGAGCTAAATGTAAAGGAAGTAGTCTTTGAAAAGAACCTGAGCCAGTATATGAACTTTAGCCTAAAGCCAAACTTCAAGGTCCTAGGACCAGTATTAGGGCCAAAGCTTAGGGTATTTTCCAAGGCCTTAAATGACCTTGACCCAGCAGAGTATGCTCCAAGGCTAGAACAGGGCGAGACCATCAAGATAGACCTCGATGGAGAAGACTTTGAGATAAATAGGGACAATATACTAATAACTATTTCCGCCAAAGAGGGCTATGATGTGGAAACAGAAAACAACCTATTTGTTATACTAGACACTAGTCTTAGCCAGGAACTAATAGAGGAAGGCTTAGCTAGAGAGCTAATCTCCAAGGTACAGCAGCTACGCAAGGCCAATGACTTTGAGATGATGGACAATATAAGGATTAGCCTAAAGGCAGATGAGGCTATGAAGCAGGCAGTAGAGGCCTTCCGCGACTATATAATGAATGAGACCCTAGCCCTAGAGCTAGAATACCTAGAGGATGACTCCTTAGAGGAATTTGATATAAATGACCACTTAACAGGTATTGGGGTAACAAGACTAGGCTAGGATTATCTGATCAATTATTGCTCTCCAATAAAAAGAGGGCAAGGTAAAAGAAATAAAAACTTTTTGAGGATGTTTATTTTGCTTATAAAAAGGCAAGCTAATAACATCCTCTTTTTTATATTTGGTATTGACAACTACTATTAGTACCTGGTATTATAATGACACAATAAAACCCCATTACTGGAGGGATGAAAGTGGCAAAAATTCAGATTGTAACAGACAGTACAGCATACTTTACAAAAGAAGAAGCAAATGCTTTAGATATAAAGGTTGTCCCCCTATCCGTTCATTTTGATGGTCAGGTTGACAGTGAAGGTTTTCCCGGTGAATTTGAGGCTTTTTACAAAAAGCTTGAGAGCTCTGACAGCTTTCCATCTACATCCCAGCCATCAATAGAGGCCTTTGAAAGGGTATTTGAATCCGCCCTTGACCAGGGGATGGAGGTCATATGCCTTGTTATCTCATCTGACCTTAGCGGGACCTACAACAGTGCTAGCGCTGCAGCTAGGCTAACCAATCCTAAAAAGATTTCTGTTATTGACTCTAGGACCTCAGTTGCCAACCTAAAACTATTNACCAAGCTGGCAGTAGATATGGTGTCAAAGGGCAAGACGAGGCAGGAGATTGTAAGTTACCTAGAAAGGCAAAAGAAAAAGGTATCAGTTAGCCTAACAGTTGACAGCCTAGAATACCTTAAAAGAGGGGGTAGGCTAACAGGAGCCCAGGCCCTATTAGGGTTTATCCTAAATGTAAAGCCCATTATAGCCCTAGTAGATGGGCGGCTTGTCCCAGTTGCCAAGGTCCGGGGCAAGGGCAAGGCCCTAGAAAAAATGGTAGAAGATATAGCCGAGGATGTAACAGATATAACTATCTGTCATATACTAAATGACAAAGAGGCCTTACAGGTCAAGGAAAGGCTTGAAAAAAGGTTTCCTGATATAAGTATAGGACTCGATGAGATAGGTCCAGTTATTGGATCCCACCTAGGGCCAAAGGCCATGGGAATCTGTACAATGACCAGGATTGACTAGTTAGTTTCCTCCTTATTTATATATAATGCCGGTATCTGGCAGCTTTAGCAGGTGTATTTCACTCCTGAGTGGCATAACCGACCTTAATAACGGTTGTGCCTTTTTCTTGCCCTTAATTTGTTGACGGCTATCCTACTAATAGGATAAAATGATATCTGTTTAATCTTTTACTTTATTTTAAGGGGAAGTTATATATTGGCCATTGAAAAAACAATCAAAGAAGAAACAGCAAGGAGAAAGACCTTTGCTATAATCTCTCATCCTGATGCAGGGAAAACCACATTAACCGAGAAGCTACTCCTATATGGTGGTGCTATCAGGACAGCAGGGAGCGTAAAGGCCCGCAAGGCCAAAAAACATGCCGTATCCGACTGGATGGAGATAGAAAAACAAAGGGGTATATCAGTTACCTCAAGTGTAATGCAATTTGACTATGATGGATATAGGATAAATATACTAGATACACCTGGCCACCAGGACTTTAGTGAGGACACCTACCGTACCTTAACAGCCGCTGACTGTGCAGTCATGCTAATAGATGGTGGCAAGGGTGTTGAGGCCCAGACCATAAAGCTATTTCAGGTATGTAAGCTAAGAGGCATACCTATTTTTACTTTTATAAATAAGATGGACCGTCAATCAAGAGACCCCTTTGAGCTTATGGAGGAAATAGAGCAAGTCCTAGGCATAGCCTCTTATCCTATGAATTGGCCCATCGGGATTGAGGGCAACTTTAAGGGTGTATACAATAGAAGGTCCAAAAATATTGAGCTTTATACAAGCAAGGACCATGGCAAGACCATAGTTAGCTCTAAAACAGGCAGCCTAGACGACCCTGCCTTTAAGGACCTATTAGATGAACACCTGCACAAAAGGTTAATCGATGAGATTGAACTTTTAGACATAGCAGGGGATGACTTTGATATGGACAGGGTAGCCAGGGGCGAGCTGTCCCCCTTGTTTTTTGGTTCTGCTATGAATAACTTTGGGGTGAAGACCTTTCTAGAGAGCTTTCTGCAAATGGCTCCGCCTCCTGCTGACAGGATGTCCACTGAGGGACCAGTAAAGGCAGATAGTCCCCACTTTACAGGTTTTGTGTTCAAGATCCAGGCCAATATGAACCCAGCCCACAGGGACAGGATAGCCTTTATCAGGATATGCTCTGGCAAGTTTGAAAAGGGCATGGAGGTAAAGCATGTACGCAGCCAAAAAAATGTCCGTCTAGCCCAGTCCCAGCAGTTTGTTGCCCAGGACAGGGTTATGGTTGAGCAGGCCTATCCTGGAGATATTATCGGCCTATTTGACCCGGGTATCTTTCTTATAGGTGATACCCTGTGTGACAAGGACCTAAATGTACAGTTTGAGGGTATTCCCATTTTCCCGGCTGAACATTTTGCAAGGGTCCGGTTTATAGATGCTATGAAGCGAAAGCAATTTATGAAGGGGGTCTACCAAATAGCCGAAGAGGGTGCTATTCAGATTTTTAAAGAGCCTGATATCGGTGTTGAGACCCTGGTTATTGGAGTAGTTGGAGTATTACAGTTTGATGTCCTATCCTATAGGTTAGAGAATGAATATGGGGTAGATATAAAGGTTGATATGCTACCCTATACTGTGGCTAACTGGGTCTTAAATGGAGGGATAAAGGGTGAAAACCTATCCTTTACCGACAGGGCTATGCTGGTAGAGGATATCTATGGCCGTCAGGTTGTCCTCTTTAGTGACAAGTGGGCTGTAAACAGGATAAGTGAAAAGCTAAAGCAGGTAGCAGGTGTGGACTTTGTTGAGATACCCCCACCTGTAATGGCTTAGGAGATAATTTTATTATTAGCTGTCTTTAGGGTAGGGACCAGGTTAGAAGCTTAAGGTCTACTTTTACAGCCAGCTAAGGGAGGTTATATAGATGGGTGTAAAATTCGCAAGGGATTATGAGATAATTATCGATGAGCTGGCCAAGCTCATAAGCCAGATTACAGGAGCCAATGAATTTTTTGATATGGACTCAGAGGCCTGGCTTGAAATTGGTCAAGAGGAAAAAACAGAGCTAACTAAAACTATGGCAGATGACATATTTTTTGCCCTAGGTAGCGAGGACTCTGGACCTGTAACAGTGGGAGATTGCCTATTTGAGTATGATAAGGGCCACCACACTATAAAGGTTATAGATGGGATAAAGGTATCACTAGTAAAGCTAATATGAGTTTATTAAAATATATAAGATAAATTTTTAGGAGGATATTTATAGTTGGATAGAAACAGAGAGCTTGCTCAAGCTGATATATTAAAGCTTTTAATAAAATTTTCTATACCTGCCATTGTAGGCATGGTGGTAAACTCCCTCTACAATGTAGTGGACAGGATATTTGTAGGCCATGGGGTAGGGTCCCTTGCCATAGCGGGGATAACAGCAAGTATGCCTATGTTTAATATAATTATGGCCTTTGGCATGTTGTTCGGCCTTGGAGGTGCCTCTCTAATCTCTATTAGGTTAGGCCAGCAGAACCACAAGGATGCAGAGACAGTACTAGGCAATGGTCTTTTGATTTTGGTAGGCACAGGTATCTTAATAACTGTCTTTGGCCTTATATATATAGACCCTCTTCTTCACCTATTTGGAGCTAGGGGTGAAGTAGTTCCCTATGCCAAGGATTACCTGCGTATAATCCTCTATGGGGCGACCTTTCAGTATGTTGGTTTTGGCCTAAACCATTATATCAGGGCGGAGGGCAATCCAAAGATAGCCATGCTAAGTATGATCATAGGTGCTGTTATGAANACCATACTAGACCCCATCTTTATTTTCATATTTAATATGGGGATAAAGGGTGCNGCTANTGCAACCATAATATCTCAGGCTGCTAGTATGATATGGGTTGTCTCATACTTCTTTACTGGCAAAAGTGTTTTACGCCTACGCAGGAAAAACTTTAAGATTA
>JGI24714J26587_10001093_pt1 | contig 19277 bp, 23 predicted proteins | sample BioPla4DNA2_FD_26587 | JGI IMG/M metagenome (IMG submission 26587)
ATTAGGATTTGGGGTGGCTATCCCGAGGGAGTTACCTTCGCCATTCTGCTCATGAATGCCGTAACTCCTCTGCTCAATCGGTGGACACGCCCCCGGATCTACGGGCAAGGGGTGAAAGTCAGTGAATGAGTCTGTACGCATGGTTGTCGTTCTATCAGTAATTGCCATGGTATCTGCCGCGGTTTTGTCGTTGGTGTATGGAAAAGCAAGTGTTATAATTGAAGAGAATGCCGCGCGTGCCCTGGAGAGTTCCGTCTTGGAAGTGCTGCCCGGAACCAGTACGGTGAATATTATCCGGCGCAGCCCCGACGAGCTGGGCGTAGATGATCCCAAGGAAATGCGGGAAAAGGAACAGCGGACCACGCTCATTTATCAAGGCGTGGACGATCAGGGCCAGATCGTCGGCTATGCCTTCGTTGGGGAAGGCAATGGCTACGGTGGTGCCGTTAGGGTGCTGGTTGGCGTGGATGAAAACACGGACCAGATCCTCAACGTGAAGATTCTGAATCACGCGGAAACCCCAGGTTTGGGTTCGCGCATCGAGGAAGAAGGCTTCCGCAGCCAGTTTGCGGGTAAGACGGTGCAGGATCCCATCGCCATCAACCAGGACATTGACATCATCTCTGGAGCCACTATTTCTTCCCGGGCTGTGGCCGATGCCGTCCGTTCCGGCCTGCAAGATGCGGTGGCAGTGTATAGGGGAGGGGAGTAAGCATGGCTCGTTTGTGGAAGAACTTTGCTAACGGATTGTGGAACGAAAACCCCACGTTTCGGATCATGATCGGCCTCTGCCCGGTCTTGGCGGTGACAACTAGCGCCAAGAACGGTGTGGGTATGGGACTGGCGACTACCTTCGTGCTGATCTGCTCCAGCGCCTTGATCAGCTTGTTGAGGAAGGTGATTCCGGACAAAGTCCGTATCCCGGCCTATATTGTCGTCATCGCCACGTTCGTTACCATCGTGGATTTGTTCATGAACGCTTATCTGCCAGACCTGCACCAGGTGCTTGGCCTGTTTATTCCCTTGATTGTGGTGAACTGCATTGTCTTGGGGCGGGCCGAAGCCTTTGCCAGCAAGAACTCCCTCATTTCCTCCATCTTGGATGGGCTGGGCATGGGTTTAGGCTTCACCTGGGCGCTCACAGTTTTGGGTGCAGTGCGGGAGCTTCTGGGATCTGGTTCGCTCTTCGGATACCGACTGGCGGCGGACGGGGCAACCACCATTGGCATTATGTCCCTGCCGCCCGGCGCTTTCATCACTTTGGGGATTTTGATGGCGTTTATGAACATGATTGCGGCACGGCAGAAGAAAAGGGCTACTAAGGAGGTACGGCCATGAATCTGTTTTTGCTCTTCCTCAGTGCACTCCTGGTCAATAACTTCGTGCTGGTGCGTTTTTTGGGCATCTGCCCCTTTATGGGTGTTTCCAAGGACGTTGATTCGGCCTTTGGCATGGGCGTAGCTACAACCTTCGTCATGGTGGTGGCTGCGGCGGTGACCTGGCTGATTGAAACCTTTATCCTTCAGCCTTTTGGGCTTCCATTTCTGCAGACCATGGCCTTCATTTTGGTCATCGCGGCCTTGGTTCAGCTGGTGGAAATGTTTTTGCACAAGACAAGCCCGGCTCTCTACAAGGCCATGGGCATCTTTCTGCCACTGATTACCACCAACTGTGCCATTTTGGGTCTGGCCATCATGGCCGTGCAGAATTCCTACAACTTCATCGAATCGGTGGTTTTTGCCCTGGCTGCGGGCTTGGGATTTACGCTCGCTTTGGTTCTCATGGCGGGCATCCGCGAGGAACTGAGGTTTGCCGATGTTCCTGAACCTCTTCTGGGCGCACCCATTGCCTTCATCTGTGCCGGTCTGCTGTCCCTTGCGTTCAGCGGTTTTGCCGGCTTAATCTAAGAACTTGTTGGGAGGGGTTTAGGTTTGAACACTACACTAGTGTCCCTCATTAGTATGGGATCGCTGGCTGCCCTGTTTGCCATTGGTTTGGCCGTGGCCAGCAAAATGTTTGCCGTGGAAACCGATCCGAAGATTGATGCCATAGAAGAAGTGCTGCCCGGCGTGAACTGCGGCGGCTGCGGCTTCGCGGGCTGCCGTGCCTTCGCGGAAGCAGTGGCTTCCGGCGACGCTCCCACCAATGGCTGCCCCGTGGGTGGAGCGACCGTGGCTAAAATGGTGGCGGCGGTTCTGGGCGTGGAAGCAGCGGAACCGGTGAAAAGGGTGGCCCAAGTGCTCTGCAAGGGTGGCCGCGCCGAAGCGAAGCAGCGGGGAACCTACGACGGTCCCCAAGACTGCCGGCTGGCCAACGCAACCCAGGGCGGGGATAAGGCCTGCTCCTACGGCTGTCTGGGCTACGGTTCCTGCGTGAAGGCCTGCGCCTTCGATGCCATGTATATGAACGAGAACGGGCTCCCCGTTGTGATTGAAGAAAACTGCACCGCCTGCGGCAAGTGTGTCGAAGCCTGCCCAAGGGACATCATCATTTTGGTCCCCGAGGAGCAGGGAGTACACATCCGCTGCCGGTCCCTGGATACCGGTCGTGCGGTCCGTCAAGTGTGCAGCGTGGGCTGCATTGCCTGCCAGCGCTGCGTGAAGACTTGCCCCACGGGCGCCATCTACATGGAAGACAACCTGGCGCGCATCAACTATGATAAGTGTACCAACTGTCGGGAATGCGTGGCCGTGTGCCCAATGAAGACCATCGACTGGCAGGATGGTAAGCCCCTGGTGTTGGAAAAAGCGGCGGTGAGCTAGGAAAAGAGTGGGTCGGATGGACATGAAGAAGCGGTATGCCCTGCTTCTCGGATTGATTCTTTTGATTGTAGGCGCCGCGCTCCTGGGGTACCGCATGGGATGGGTACCCCAGGTCAAGGCGCAGGAAACCACCACCCAACGCTCCATGATCCTCATGGATACGGTGGTGGATGTGCGCGTCGACGGGCGGAACTCGGCCGCCTTAGTTGAACGCGTTTTTCAGCGCATGGCGGAGCTGGAGAAGCTGTTTTCCCGTTTCATTCCCGAAAGCGAAGTGAGCGCGATCAACCGCGCTGCCGGGGATTGGGTTGAGGTCAGCCCTTTGACCTTGGAACTCGTGGAGTTGGGGATGGAAATGAGCCGCATTACGGACGGCGCCTTTGATCTCACCATTGGCGCGGTCCTGGATTTGTGGGGTTTTGGTAGCGATATTCGCCGAGTGCCCGAGGAGGACGAGCTGCGCGAGGCTTTGGCCACCGTGGACTTTACCCAAGTAGAAGTGAACCGCAAACAAGGGGCGGTGCGCATCCCCCAAGGAACCGTGCTTGATCTGGGAGGCATCGCCAAGGGTTTCATCGTTGGGCAGGGTATCGAGATTCTGCGCGACGCGGGAGTTGAGCGCGCCCTGATCAATGCTGGAGGCGACATCTCCGTAGTTGGCCGCAGGCCAGATGGCCGCCCCTGGCGGGTAGGGGTGCAGGATCCAGATCAGCCCAGCAGCATTCGCTATGTGCTGCCCTTGGATGATCAGAGCGTGGTCACATCGGGAGATTACCAGCGCTACTTCACCGTGGAGGGCGTGCGCTACCACCATATCATTGATCCATTTACCGGATATCCCGCCCGGGGGCTGCGCAGTGTGACCATTGTGGGCGATGACCCGGCCATGTGCGATGCCATTTCCACAGCCGTCTTTGTGCTGGGCTGGGCAGAGGGCCGGGCCTTGGTGGAGCGTCTGCCTGGGGTGGAGGCCATATTGGTCACTGATACGGATGCCTGGATCTCACCAGGCTTGGCAGAGGCCATGGCAAGTCAATAAGGGAAGGAGCGAGGTGTATGTACGATTTAGCCATTATTGGCGGTGGGCCCGCGGGCCTTACTGCAGGTCTGTATGGAGCTAGGGCCAACCTGAAGACGGTCATTATTGAAAAGGGCTTGTACGGGGGCCAGATGCAGAACACCCTGGAGATCGAGAATTATCCCGGTTTTGACAACATCGGCGGTCCAGATCTGTCTGAACATATGTACCAACAAGCGCTGGCCGTAGGCTGTGAATGGAAATACGGAGAAGTGACCAAAGTTAACCTGGAGGGTCAGCCCAAGACTGTGGAAGTGGGCGGCGAAGTGATCGAAGCGCGCAGCGTGATCATTGCCAGCGGTGCCCAGCCCCGCAAGCTGGGTGTTCCCGGCGAAAAGGAGCTGTCGGGCCGTGGCGTTTCCTACTGCGCTACCTGTGATGGGGCCTTCTACGAGGGCCTGGATGTGGTGGTTGTGGGCGGCGGCGATTCCGCGGTGGAAGAGGGCNTTTTCCTCACTCGCTACGCGGAATCGGTGACAGTAATTCACCGCAGGGATGTTTTAAGAGCCCAAGCCATCCTGCAGGAGCGTGCCTTCAACAATCCCAAGATGAAGTTTGTCTACAACTCGGAAGTGCAGGAGATCCAGGGCGACAACCGAGTCACTGGCGTTTTGGTCCGCAACAATCAGGATGGGTCAACTCAGGTGATCCCCTGTTCTGGAGTGTTTATCTACGTGGGCTTTTTCCCCAATTCGGATTTTCTAAAGGGGACCGGCATTTTGGATGAGTGGGGCTATGTGGTGACGGGTCCGGACATGAANACGTCCATTCCCGGCGTGTTCGCCGCGGGTGACGTGCGCAATACGCCCCTGAGGCAGATTGTATCCGCGGCCGGCGACGGTGCCATCGCAGCCATGCAGGCTTATCACTATCTGGAAAACCTCTAGTTTATTATCTAGAATACTTTCTCCCTCCCCAGCCTATACTAGGTGCAAAAGGCTGTGGGAGGGATTTTTATGCATCCCAGGCGGCAGCATGCCGTCCAGCGCCTGCTTGTTGTGGCGCTTCTGTTAGTGCTGGTTCAGGTGGGAGCGGCCGCGGAAAACCCCATGCTCAAGCGGGGCATGCAGGGCCCTGAGGTTTTGGCCCTCCAGAAACTCCTGGTAGAACTGGGCTATGATCTAGCGGCAGACGGCATCTTCGGCTCCGAAACGGAGAGGACGGTGAGAGAAATCCAGCTGGCCGCGGGCTTGGATCCCGACGGGATGGTGGGGCCCTTAACCTGGGCAGTTCTGGCCAGCATGGAAGAAAGCGTGGTAGCTTACACAGTGCAGCGGGGCGACAACTTGACTAAGATTGCCCGCAGGTACAATACCACGGTTACCACCATCTCTGCGTATAACAGCCTTTCCAATCCGGATCGACTCCTGCCGGGGCAGGTGTTGTATATTCCCACCACGACCCTGGCGGCCAGCGCGATCCCAGGCAGTAAACTCAGCCTCCAGTGGCCTGTCCAGGGACGGATCAGCTCGGGTTACGGTTACCGTATGCATCCCGTTCTGAACGTCCGTCACTTCCACGGAGGTATCGATATTGCTGCACCCGAGGGGACTCCCGTTAAGGCCGCTGAAGCCGGCAGAGTGATCAAGGCCGGCAGCATGGGCAATTACGGTTTGGGCGTGGTGCTGGATCACGGCGGCGGTGTGACCACCTGGTACGGGCACAACTCCAAGCTCTTGGTGCGCGTTGGCGAGTTGGTCAAGCAGGGCCAAACCATCGCCCTGGTGGGCCGGACCGGCTTGACCACCGGGCCCCATCTTGATTTTCGGATCAAAAAAGGGGACCAAACGGTGGATCCCCTGCAGTGGCTGCCTTAGCCAGTATCTACTTCAACAGCCGGCTCAAGGAGCGCAGCATATCCTCCAAAGCTTCCTTGCAGCCTTCTTCTTGGTTAATGGCCTGCTCGATGCAGGATTTTGAGTATACCTCGAAGACCATGGTGGCCACACCCGCCAGCGCAGCCCGGGCGGCGGCAACTTGGGTCAGTATTTCGCTGCAGGGCTGACCTTCTGAAACCATCCTCTGCAGACCGCGAATCTGTCCTTCAATGCGTGCTAAACGGTTCAACACGCTCTCTTGGTTTACAGTACTCACAGGCGTACCTCCTTCACCTTTCATCTTACCCGCCCTCGCATGGGGTGTCAAACATGGGGCGTGAACACTTTCCCGAGCCACGCAAGGAAATGGCGCCTTGAAGGCGAACCATAGAGGAGAGGTGAGGGATAATGATCGCCTGTGTGCAGATGAAACTGAGAGCAGAAGATTACCGCACAGAGCAGAGTTTTGCCACGAGGATCATGGGCATCATGGAGCGCATCCGCCGGGAGGCCGGTGAGGGCCCTCTGCTGGTGGTCTTTCCTGAACATATCGGCACTTTTTGCATCCTGAGCAACGCTCCAGAGCGGATCTGGTCCAAGCGGACCTTTGCCCAAGCCAGCACCGCGCTGCTGCTGCACAACGCCGGCGCGGTCCTCCATCAGATGCTGGTGCATAGGGTCTCTCCCGTTCGCGCCCTTTTTCTCGCCCGCGCGCAGGAAATGGAACGCATTTACCTCACTCCCTTTATTGACGCGGCCCAGAAGTTCCAGGCGTGGATTGTGGCCGGGTCTGCTGCGCTGCGCTGGGGGCAGACCAGCCGCGTGTTTAACACCGCGCCCGTGATCACTCCCCTGGGCCACGTGATCTACCGACAGCACAAGGTAAATCTCGTGGAGATGGAACAGAGGGCAGGCTTGGATCTGGAACCGGCGCCTTTGAATTACGTGAGCGCGGTGCGCAGCCCCTTTGGAGCGCTGGGCGTCGCCATCTGCCTGGATGCTTTTCACGGGGAGGTTAGGGGGAGGCTGCAGGAGCTGGGAGCCGAGATTTTAATCCAGCCATCCGCCAACAACCATCCCTGGGACGATTGGCAGCAGGAGGACTGGCTGCGCAGCAGCTATGCTGCGGTGGTGAAGCATAAGGAGTTTGGCCTGGCCGTAAACCCCATGTTGGTGGGAAGCCTGTGGGATCTGGAATTTGAAGGACAGTCTAGTATCATTGATCACAACGGCTATGTGGCCCGGGCGGAAAGCCACACAGAAGAAGAGATCCTGTTCAAAAAAGGCCCCGCAAGTTGATTTTTCTTCCCTGAGGATTGAGAACTTGGTGATTCCAGAAGATACACTTGAGTTTACCCTGCAGGAAGTAGAGACGGGGAATCTGCCGTCCCGCGGCCACGCGCCGCATGTGTACAGTCACCACATCGCCCACCTCCAGATCGCTCGCAGTGAGATCCAGGCAGCTGAGGCCCATGCTGATCCGCCCCATGATGGGGATGGGCTCCTGGCCTTGGGACACAGGGTGTTTGGGGAAGAGGGTCCGGGCCGCGGCTCGCTTGATCTGCCGCCAGGGGGAACCTTGGGGTTCCAGTTCCAGACCCTGAGCGTAGCCCACGGGGATCACCCCCAGGCGCGTGGCTCTGCTGGTGTGGTAGGCGCGGCTGTAGCCCACGCTGTGACCGGGAGGAAGCCAGCGCGTATGGATAATGCGGGCTTTGAACTGCCACGTCCCCTGGAGATCCCAGAAGCGGGGCAGACGCAGTGAAGTTTGTCCGTACAGCACATTGCCCAAGCGCACTAGATCTAAATGGCTGGCGGGCATGGTAAGATAGGCCGCGCTGTTGGCGGCATGCCAGATGACGTCCCCTGAGCCAAAGCTTGCTTGGAACTGACTGCGCAGGGCGAGGAATTGTTCGAGCTGCTGTTGGGTGAATTTGCGGTCACAAGCGGCTGCAGCGAAGTGGGTGAAAACGCCTCCCAAATGCAGATGGGAGGCGTTTCTGATCAGATCAGCCAGCCCCGCAAAGTCCTGCGGGGCTACCCCCAGGCGTCCAAAACCAGTATCTACCTTGATCTGGACCGTGAGAACCCTTTTCCTCAGCTTGGCCAGGCGGTTCAGCTGGGGTACCACCTCCGGGGAGGTGATGGTGGGGATCATGCCGCGCTCAACCACCGCGGGCAGCTGCTCGGGCAGGGGCGGAGTGAGCAGCACGATCTGGGCATTGGTCCACTCCAAGATATCCAGGGCTTCTTCTACAGTGCTCACGCCCAGAGCGGAACAACCCTTGCTCTTTAGGAAAGCGGCAATTACGGGGGCGCCGTGTCCGTAGGCATCCCCCTTGAGGATAGGCAGGATGGGCGTTGGACTGCGTCCTTTGGCTAGCTGTAGGTTGTGTTCCAGGGCCGAGAGGTTCACCTCCACCCAGGCGGAGAAACCTAGTGGGCCTGCCTTTTGTACCTGCGGATCCAGTTGTGCATCCTGAGTCCCCCGAGCCACAGGGCATACCCTCCTTGTCGAATGGGGAGATCGAACTCACCTACGTAGGTTTCCAGTGTGGCTCCAAAACCTTCTTTGAAGCGGTAGAGTCCGTAGAGGGGGTGTTCGGGACGCAGGTCTCCCGATACCCCTCGAAAGTCGTAGATGGTGCATCCCGCCCCTTTCGCCCATTTGATCATCTTCCCACTGAATCAGATGGGGGGCCTGCAGATTGCGTTTCTCGCTGCTGGAGGCGCCGTAGACATACCAGACCCTTGGCCCCAGGCGGAAACAGATGGCGCCTGCCAAGGGGGTTTCTTCATGGTAGGCCAGGAACACTCTGGCTAGTCCCGCCTGGACCAGGTGATCCCAGATGGCTTCGAAGTAATCTAGACTGCGGATGGTGAAGCGGTCCCTCTTGGCCGTTTCCTGGAGCAGGCAGTAAAACACTCCGAGCTGGCTCTTTTCCTTAAGGGCCTGAACTGTTACGTTTTTGCGCATGGCGTAACGGATGTTGTAGCGGGTTTTCTGCTTCATGTTGGCTAGCAGAGTATCTAGAGAATGATTGAGGCTGAGGGTCATCACGTGGCGGGGCTGGACACCGTCAAAATCCAGGCCCGTCTCTACCTGTTTGAGGCCTTGGGAGCGGGCTGCTTCCAGCCAGGTTGGGTCGGCTTCCGGGATGGCGGGATCCATCTTCCAAACCAATGCACCCTGCTCTCTAAGGAACTTGGTGCCCCCTTGGAGCAGGTGGGCCAGTGCTTCCCCCGAGGAGTAGAGGGGGCCCCGGGGGGAATAGGCTAGGACGGCGGGAATATAGGGGAGGCGCTTCGCTAAAACCAGGGCCGCGGCTTGCAGCCTCCCCCTGTCCATAACCCCCAAGGGGAAGGCTTCCCAACCCGTGCTCTGCTTGACCCTGCCCCAGGCGGTGGTCTGCAGCACATCGCCCCTGGGGTGGGCCGCGACATAGTGGTCAAACAGGTCCTCCCTTTCCAGGAAGAGCTTGGTTTCCACAGTCCTCCTCCTTCCGCGCCATAGTAGTATATGTACTAATTACTCCTGGCGCCGCGTAATTATTCTTAGGAAGAGGGAAGGGGGAAGCCAATGCGGCGATTTGAGGCGGCAGCTCTGGCGGTTTTGATCGTGCTCGGCCTGGGGGCACCGCTTAGGGCTGCTGAAAGCATTTCTGCCCCACCGGAGTTGAGTTCCATCGCCTATGCTGTTTACGATGGCGACTACCAGTATTTGATCCTGGAGCACAATGCTCACCAGCGCAGGTCCATTGCCAGCATTACCAAGGTGATGACCCTGCTTGTCGCGGTGGAGCTGGTGGAAGCGGGAAAGATCGGGCTAGGCGATGAGGTGGTAGTCAGTGCCAGGGCTGCCAGTAGGGAAGGAACCCAGATCAACCTCAAGGCCGGCGATCGCTGCAGTGTGGAAGAGCTTCTCTACGCTTCAGCCCTGCAGTCGGCCAATGATGCCGCTGTGGCCCTAGCGGAGCATGTGGCGGGTTCCGAGGCGGAGTTTGCGAAACTGATGAACGCCAAGGCGCAGGAGCTTGGGNTGAAGGATACCCATTACGTGGATTGTACGGGCCTTTTATCCATGGCCAGCAACAACTACTCCACCGCCTACGACCAATGCAGACTGCTTGTGGCTGCCCTCCAGCATGAACTGATGAGGAAAANCCTGGCCGCGCCGGACTACTTCCTGAAGAGCCAGAACCGTAAGATCAGCAACTCCCATCCTCTGCTGGAGTCCCCCGGTGTCGAGGGGGGCAAGACCGGCGCCACAACTCCCGCTGGCCACACCCTGATCACCTCCTGCGTTCGCCACGGCAGAAGGCTAGTTGCGGTGGTCCTGGGCGCGCGTACGCGAGAGATAAGGAACTCAGAAAACGAACAGCTGCTGGAGTGGGCCTTTGGCAATCTGCGCACCCTCATCTCCACCGAGGAGGTGCAGGCCCGGGTTTTGGTTCCCGACGGCGTGCAGCACCAGATCGATGCCGTTTTGGGCCAGGAGTATTCCGTTGTGGTGCGGGATGAAGGGGACTTGGAATACAGCAGCGAGGTGGAACTCCTTCCCAAGTTGAAAGCCCCCATTGACGCCGGGGATAGAGTAGGCGAACTGGTGGTGCGGCGTGGGGATGGAGAAACGGTGCGGCTAGACCTGGTGGCCCGCCAGAGCACGGGCTTGGCCACCTGGTTGAGGCGCATTTTCAACCGCCTTAGATTGCTTTTCGGTAGGATGGGTGGGTGAAGATGGCTAGATACTCCATTGCCGCCGTGCAGAGACGGGTATTGGTACTGCTGCTAATCCTCATTGCCGCGGCGGGCCTGCTTACGGTGCGCCTGGCTTACCTACAGCTCTGGCAGAACGAATTCTTCCAGGCGAAGGCTTTGGAACAGCGTCTGCAGCGCATTCCAATTGAAGGCCTGCGGGGAGGGATCTACGATCGCAACGGGGTTCCCCTGGCCGTGAGCGTGAGCGCGCATACCGTTTACGCCATCCCCGCGCAGGTGGAAGACGCCCAGGCCACGGCCAAGACTTTGGCGTCCATGCTCAACGTTGACGAAGAGTTTATCCTGGAGCGCTTGCAGAAGCATTCTGCTGTAGAGTGGATCAAGAAGAAGATCACGGACCAGGAAGCAAGGGCCATCATCGCCGCGGACCTGCCTGGGATCGGGGTGGTTCCTTCCTCAACCCGGATCTACCCCTACGGCTCCGTGGCGCCTCAGGTGTTGGGCTTTGTGGGCATAGACAATCAGGGTTTGGAAGGCCTAGAGCTTTATTACGACGACTTTCTGCGCGGTACCCCAGGCCAGACCATCTTTGAGCGGGATGCCCAGGGCCGGGCCCTGGAAGATGGGGTGCGGGGCTATCTTCCAGGGAAAAGGGGCGGAGATCTGATCTTGACCCTGGACATTTTCATCCAGCGCATCGCAGAAGAGGAGGTGCGCCGGGCCACCCTAGAGACGGGTTCCCGCCTGGGGCTGATTTTGATCAGCGACCCCAAGACCGGCGAAATCGTGGCCACCGCCATTTACCCCACCTTTGATCTGGAGAACTTCGCGGAGTATCCCGCGGCCAATCGCAAGAACATCGCCGTAACGGACACCTATGAACCTGGCTCCACCTTCAAGGCCGTGACCGCGGCCTTGGCCCTCCAAGAGGGAGTGGCCACTTTGCACTCGGGTTTCTTCGATCCAGGCTACATCTTGGTTTCTGGCTGGCGGGTGCGCTGCTGGAACCGGGGAGGTCATGGTCCCCAGTCCTTTGTGGAGNCCATGCAGAACTCGTGTAACCCTTACTACGCCAAACTTGCCATTGACCTGGGCCCCGAGCGCTTTTACGACGGTTTAGTCCGCTTTAACCTGGGGCAGAAGACGGGCATCGATTTCCCTGGAGAAGTGGGGGGCGTGCTGAGAGCCCCGGCGCCCAGCGTTCCCTTGGTTACCTGGGCCAACATGGGCTTCGGACAGGGGCTCACCGTAACACCGGTGCAGCTTCTGGCCTGCTTTGGGGCCATTGCCAACAAGGGGATCTACACGCCTCTCCACTACGTGAAGGAAATGGTGACCGAGGAGGGAAGCTTCCCGCCAGATATTCCCGAAGCGCGGCAGGTCATCTCCAGCGAGATCGCTGACACCACCGCCTACGTCCTGCGCATGGCTGTGGAGCGGGGATCGGGGAAAAGGGCAGAAGTGCCCGGCTACGATGTGGCTGGAAAAACGGGCACGGCCCAATTGGTGGAACACGGGCGTTATTCCCATTCCAAGATGGTCACGTCCTTTGCGGGCTTTGCGCCTAAGGATGATCCACAGATGGCGGCGCTGTTGGTGCTGTGGGAGCCGCAGGGGGCCTTCTACGGGGGAATCATTGCCTCGCCGGTGTTTGCTCGCTTGGCGGAAAAGGTGCTCACCTACATGGGCGTGGAACGCAAAGCGTCCTCCCGCACCAGCACGGTGCGGCAGGTAGCTGTGCCGGATGTGGGGGGCATGGGCGTGGAAGAGGCCGTGGCCGTGCTGCAGCGGCAGAACTTCCGGGTCGAAGTGGTGGGGCCGGGTACTAGGATTGTCGGCCAGGTTCCGGCACCGGAAGCGGAGGTGGATGCCGGGTCGTTGGTGTACATCTACACCGACATCGAGTCCGGAGAATTGCTGGAAACCACAACGGATCAACCGAATCCCTACGGGGCCTAGCAGGACGCAGGTATCAGATGCAAGAGGCGAGCAGGAAGTGGCGGGGATCAGGGAGAAAACAGGGATCAATTGGACGGGATTAGTTTTCCTGGAAGTAGCGGCAGTGCGGTTGCAGGGGGCAGCGATCACAAAGGGGCTTGCGGGCTTTGCATAGGGCCCGGCCGTGGCGGATCAGCCAGTGGTGGGCACTGATCCACTCCTCTTCAGGAATCACCTCCATGAGCTGCTGTTCCACCTGCAGGGGCGTGGAGCCGTTGGACAAGCCCAAGCGATTGGCTACTCGGAAGACATGGGTGTCCACGGCGATGGCGGGGATGCCAAAGGCGTTGGCCAGCACCACATTGGCCGTTTTGCGCCCCACCCCTGGCAGAGCTTCCAGCTCTTCCCTGGTTTGGGGAACCTCGCCGTCGTACTTCTCCACCAGGATTTGTGCGGTCTTGAGCAGGTTGTTGGTTTTACTGCGCCACAGTCCAGCGCTGCGCACGTAGTTCGCCACTTCTGCGAAGCTAGCTGCAGCCAAATGGCGGGCGGTGGGAAAGGCGGGGAAAAGCTCCGCGGTGATCTGGTTCACTCGCTCATCGGTGCATTGGGCGGAAAGGATGGTTGCCACCAGCAGCTGAAACGGGCTGTCGTGTCTCAGCTCAGTTCTTGCGTTGGGATACATGGATTTGAGGATCTTGAGTACTTCCAGCATGAGTTCACCTTTGGGATTAGTAGTCGAGGAATTGATGTTCTTGGGTCGAGAGGGTCCGGCGGTCCGCGACGCAGTCCCGGCAGTGCACGCAGCCCCGGCAGTCCCGGGTCACCTTTACTAAGCCATCTTCATCCATGATCAGCCCGTAAGGACAAGCATCTTGGGGATCGGGGCTGAAGAGGCTGGTGATCAAATCTTTGAGCTGTTCGGCGAAGGTCTTATCTGGCCTGGGCACCTTGAAATCTGCCAGGGCTTCTTTGTAGCTCACCTTCTGTTTGGTCAGGCGGCTTTTGGCCACCTTGTGGTAGGAAGCATACAGAAAGAGGTCTGCCTCTGTGCGGCCTGGAAACTCATGGAGCAGCCCCTGTTCGCGGATTAACCGGGTCACGGGCTTGTAGATCTCCTGTTCCCAACTGGCCGCGGCACTCTGCAGGCTCTGTTCCATGCCCAGGGCTTCCGATTCTTCTTGGCGGTACTGTTCGATCTGCATGAGCAGTTTGTCGTAGGCGCCCAGTTCTGTTAGTTCGATNCCGCTTAACCCTGTCTTGTGTTCGAAAATAGAACGCTCCCGCCAGAGCAAATTGGGTTCGCTGTTGGGGGGAGGGAAGAACTCGATCACTTCTGCGTCGATATAGGTTTGGCCCACTTCTTTGGCGGCGGCCACCCGGTGGTTGCCATCCATAACGTAGTACTTGTCACCGACTTTATATAGGGAAACGGGAGGCAGGGTGCTGCCCCGTTCCACTGCTTGTTTGATCTTCATGTAGCGGTGCATGGTAGATCGGTTTTTAATGCGAAAGCGGGCATCAAAATCCCGCCAGCGGTTAACCGAGCCCACGATGCTGTCCACTGGCACGGTGCGCAGGCCGAGATCAAGGGAATCTGTGAGCCCTAGCTCTTCCTTGGCGATGTGAAAAGCTTCGGCATGTCGTCCTCGCATCAGCTACTCACTCCACAGGGCGATCTATTTGCAGGATGTGAAATCCATAGCCGTTGATTACGGTGGTATCGTTCACTATGTCTATGCGGTTTTGCTTCAATCCATAATTGAGGTGGGTGTGGCCGTGGATGAAATAACGGGGTTTGTACTTATGGATGATGTGGGAGAAGGTTAAGAACCCCTTGTGGCATTGATCCTCTGCGTCGTGGATGCCAAAGGGGGGTGCGTGGGTCAGCACAATATCGATTTTGCGTCCGAAAAGGAAGCGCCAGGCCATGCGCCTCCAGATGGCCCGCATCTGCCGCTCCGTATACTGGACGGCGGAAGGGTGGTGGTAGAACATGGAGCCTTCAAAGCCGATCATGGTTAGGCCTTTGAAAGTAACCACCTTGCCGTGAATATTGTCACCACCATCAGGTGGATTGTGGGCATAGTTGTCGTCGTGGTTGCCGCGAACGTAATAAAGGGGCGCATTGAACACGGACATGAGGTATGATAAATACCAAGGGGGCAGGTCGCCGACGGAGAGGATGGCGTCGATTGATTCCGGAAAGCGTTCACGCCGGAAATGATCGTACAGCTGCGGATCAACCGTATCCCCTACAATTAGAAATGTCAAACTAGAACCTCCCAACCTAAATCACCTCAGTCAGGGAGCGAAGCTGCCACGGATACCTTGTTCCGTTAAGGACAGGCGGCTACTCCAATTCTCCGCGCAGACGGGCGTTTTCTTCTTGGGCTACGAGGCGTTTTTCGTGCACGGCCGACATGATCTTGCTTTCCAAAGTTACGCCTTGGAGCCGTTCCCAGAACCGGGGCGGGCGGATGATCGAGCAGTAGCGCTCAGGAGCCTTATACCACGCGGTGTTAGGACCGTCAACCGCTTCCACCTTGGCATAGTCATCGATGAGGGTGACTCGGATCCCCCAGGTCTCGCCGGGGGCGATCTCCAGGTAGACGGCGGACTTGTCGGTGGGGCGGCTCCATCTGCCGCGATCAAGCTCTTTCAGCATGATTTCATCCTTTCCCATTAGTAAGTATTACACATTGGTGGTCCAAATCCTAGTCAGATTGGGAGATGGTTGTGTTGCTTTGGTTAACGATCTGTATCTTTTTGTCTTTACTCTGTCCCAACCCGGCCTGGGCCAGCGACGAGGAAACCACTGCCCTGCGCCTGGCTCGCGGCGAGTGGGCGTACGAAGTGAGGGGTGCCGATGATTACGATGTCAATCCTGAAGGACGCTTCCCCCGGGGCGAGCGGGGCTACGCCTATTTGGTGGTGGAAGGATTCGAACTGGGCCGGGAAGACAGCTACTACTTCCTGCGCATCAATGTGGACGTGGCCCTGGAAACCCAGGGTGGATTCAGGCTGTTTTCCCAACGCGATGTGCTGGAACTGGAGGAATGGTATCTGGAGCCCCCTCCTGATACATGGTTCTACATCTACGTGGATATTCCCTGGTGGGCTCCGAAAGGTGACTATGTGGCGGTGATCACGGTCCGAGACATGCTGGCCGGAACGGAGCTGGAGGAGAAACAGGAGGTTACGGTCTACTAATTCACCTTGTCAAAAGGGATACAAGGTCTGCTTGTAGAAAGATTAACAAGTAGACCATTTTTCAAGGGGGAATTTGATGACAGCTCGAGGAAGAAAGAAGCGCGAGGCAGTCCCCCAAGGGGTTGTGGGCCGCTTGCCCGTGTATTTCCGCTATCTCACCGATCTGGCGCTGATGGGCGTGGACAAGGTCTCCTCCGCTCAGCTGGGAGAAGCACTGGATTTTACTGCAGCTCAAATCCGCTCCGACCTGAGCTACTTTGGTTCCTTTGGACAGCAAGGGTATGGATATAATGTGGCGGAACTGCTGCAGCAGGTTCGGCAGATTCTGGGGCTGGATAAGAAGCATTCCATTGTCTTAGTGGGAGCGGGTAATATCGGGAAGGCCATCGGCAGCTACGGGTGGTTTCGCGCCGAAGGGTTTACCATCGAAGCCATTTTTGACATTGATCCCCACTTGATCGGCAACATCCACGGCGGTTGTGCCATCCGCCACGTTGATGAACTGGAGCGGTACCTGGAGAGACACCCCGCGGAGATTGGGGTTATTGCCACCCCGAAGGAAGCCGCGCAAGCCATCTGCGATGTGTTGGTGGCAGGCGGTGTGCGGGGTATCTGGAATTTTTCCCCTGCCCATTTGGATGTGCCCGACGATGTGATCGTGGAGAACATCCACCTCACAGACAGCCTGCTGAGGTTGGCTTTCCGCTTGAATGAACGGGGGCAGAACGACGAGGATTAAGAAGGTGTTCACGTGCTGCTAGAAGGAAAGCGCATTGCCATTTTCAACGTGGCCAACAAGAGGAGCATTGCCTGGGCCATTGCCAAGGCAATGGACGCCCAAGGAGCCGAGCTGGTTCTGGGCTACCAAAATGAGCGCACTAAAGATGCAGTGCAAGGGTTGGCCCAAGAGCTCACGAAGATGCCGGCCGCGGTTGTACCCTGCGACGTTGCCTTTCCAGATCAGATTGAGGCGCTGCAGGAAACCGTGGGGGAAAGCGTGGGAACCATCCATGGCCTGGTGCACAGTCTGGCCTATGCGCCTAAGAACTGCCTGCACCATCCCTTCTTGTTCACAGAACGGGAGGATTTCCTCACCACCTTGGAGATCAGCACCTATTCGCTGGTGGCCTTGGCCAGGGTGTTTACGCCCCTGTTCGCCCATGAAGCCAGCGTGATCACCCTCACCTACCTGGGTTCAGAGAAAGTGCTGCCCAATTACAATGTAATGGGAGTGGCCAAGGCGGCCCTGGAGGCAAGCGTGCGCTATCTAGCCCACGATCTGGGGCCCGCGGGCGTGAGGGTCAATGCCATTTCCGCCGGTCCCATCAATACGGTGGCGGCTAGGGGAATCTCCGGCTTTTTGGACATGCTGGACTTGCACCAAAAGAAGGCACCACTGGGCCGCAATGTGGAGGCTAGGGAAGTGGCGGACGCGGCCGTGTTCTTGGCCAGCGATCTCGCCAGCGGGATCACGGGGGAAGTGATCCATGTGGATACGGGCTATCACATCGTGGGAGTGTAACTAGGGGAAAAGTGGACAGTGAAAAAGCACCTGACGCATGGTCAGGTGCTTTTTGGGCTGGTTGGTGAGCTACTTGTCGATGCGAGCTCTATCTAAAGCATCGCGTACTGCAATATTGGACATCTCGGTGAGACCGGTGGCTCCGCTGATGGTATCAACGAAACCAGGTTCGGATTCCAGGGCAGCCTCTTTGTAGGCTTCACGAGCCATCTCCAGGGGCCAGCCATACTCGGCAGGATCCTGGATGCTACCGTCGGCAAGCACGCGCTGCGCTTTGAAATCTACGATCTTGTCGTCTTTGATGGTTACCCAGACTACCTTGTAGTATCCGCGGCTAGCGACTTCGGAACGGCCCATAAATACGCCGTCAAAGTACTTGTTAGCAGGCTTGTCAGGGCTGGCTTTGATCAGAGCCCGTTCCACAGCTTGGATGAAGCCATTGGAACTGCCGGTTGCGCCGGTGACGANGTCGGCNACAGCAGCCTGGTTCTCAACAAACTGCAAGCCGAGGGTGCGGGCAGCTTCACCAGCTTCGGGCCAAGGATAGGTTGTCCAATCCTTTTCCACCATTTTGTCGGTGAACTCCCGGAGGATAACCGCAACGATCTTTCCGTCTTCGATAAACACCTTAGCGTACTGGATGCTCTTGTCGCCAGCATCAGACCAAGCTTCATATGTTCCATCGATGTACTGGGCATAAGACAGAGCGCTGATGGACAAGACCAAGACAACAGCAAGGAGCAGCGAAAGCTTTCTCATGTGCTCAAACCTCCAATTCTGAATTTGCATAGTGAATTCTTTCACCAACTGGGCCCAGATTCAGCTTAGCAGATTAATTGGAGGTAGTCAAGGTGTTTAATCGAAATATTTATATGAAAGTGGAAAACTGCGGTTTTCACAACTCTCAGACACTACCGCCTTCTTCAGGTGTAACGCACCAAAGTGGTGACCATGACTATGTCCTGAGCCTGCCTGCAGTTTTCCTGAAAGAGGTGGCGCAAAGCGGTCCAGACTTCATCATCACTGCCAGTGATAGTCGTATCCAATGAGGTGCTGCTCTGACGAAAATCGTAATCCAGGGCATGCTCGTCTAAGAACTTCGAGGGCAGCCCCGTCAGACTGTCCAATCCTTCCTGGTCCACGGGGTACAGGGAAACTCGAGCTTTGATCATGAAAAAGCCTACACCTCCTGAACGTAGTATTACCAGAAGGTGCAGGCTTCACTCATTTAGCGGGTGGGGACGCACACGATCTGCCCGGGCCTGATCTGGTTGGGGTTGGGGATCTGAGGGTTTGCCCTGATCAGATCATCCAAAGAGACTCCGAATCTGCGGGCAATGTTGAACATGGTATCGCCCGGCCTAACTGTATAGGCGAACGTTCCCGCGGGACAGCCCCCTGGTGGCTGAGAGACAATGGGTACACAGACGATCTGCCCTGGGAAGATGAGATTGGGATTGGGGATCTGCGGGTTGGCGGCAATGAGGGCATTGAGCGAAACACCAAACCTCTGGGCGATGAGGAACATGCTGTCTCCGGGCTGTACTGTATAGGCGAAGGTCCCGGACGGGCAGCGCCCATCGGTTCTGGGCACACAGACGATTTGCCCTGGGAAGATGAGATTGGGATTGGGGATCTGCGGGTTGGCCGCAATCAGGGCGTTGAGGGACACTCCAAATCTCTGGGCAATAGTGAACATGGTATCGCCTGGCTGAACAGTATAACTGAAAGTGCCTGGAGGGCAGGTCGTAGACTGTCGCGGGATGCATACAACCTGTCCTGGGCGGATTTGGCTGGGATCAGGAATTTGGGGGTTAGCAGCAATCAAAGCGTCGAGGCTGACTCCAAACTGCCGGGCGATGGAGAACATGGTATCCCCAGGGCGGACGATGTAGGGGAAGGTGTTGGGTCCGCAGACGTTTGCAGCTTCCGGATTGGCCTGGGCTTCGCTTGGCGCCTGCTCGGCGGCGAGTTTTTCTTGGTCTTCCAAAGTTGAATCCTCCTTTACACATCAATACCGCGCGGACTGTGCAGAAATCCACACGGTCCTGGTTTGCGGTTCATACCAAGATATGAGTGGAAAGGAGGATGTGTGCCTCTTGACAGCGCCAAAAAGCTGTGCTAAAGTAACAGTAGCGTTCCTCGGTAGCTCAATGGCAGAGCATTCGGCTGTTAACCGAAGGGTTGCTGGTTCGAGTCCAGCCCGAGGAGCCAGCATGAAAGCGACT